>Ga0224555_1000492_pt1 | contig 59992 bp, 35 predicted proteins | sample 714S23034metaG_FD_180687 | JGI IMG/M metagenome (GOLD analysis project Ga0224555, IMG submission 180687) | Peat soil microbial communities from Stordalen Mire, Sweden - 717 S2 30-34 | ecosystem: Environmental > Terrestrial > Soil > Wetlands > Peat | place: Sweden: Norrbotten County, Stordalen... | reverse complement strand
GGAATCGCAGCCTTACTCCGGCTCCTACACCGTTCCGACCAACACCTGCTCCGTCTCGGTCACGGCCTTCGGCCAGGATATATGCGGCGGCACCCCGGCCATCAATATCGCCAGTTGCCCTGTCGCCGCCACGCCAGCCATCGCTGTGACGGAGAGTTGCCCGCCAGGCCCGGTGACGCTGGGCAGTATCGTGACCTTCGGAGGATCGGTCAGCAACTCCGGCAACATCACACTGGATAACATCTTCGTGTTCAGCAGCCAGCCGAGCAACAACAGCCCGTTGCTTGGACCGATCACGCTTGGTCCCGGGGCCTCCGCGCCGTTCACGGGCAGCTACGTCGCCACAGGCGGTTCCAATCCGACGACCAACACGACCATTGTGACCAATGGCAGCGGCACTATCACAACCAACATGGTCGTTGTCATCACCACGAACAATACAGCCATCATTACGACGAATACCGTGACGTCCACGTTCGGGGACATTGATCCTGTCCTTGGGACCCTCACCGATCGTTTCAGCGTCCCCACTAACTTGCATGGGTTGATGTATGCGGACCAGAATGAGAACTGGGGACCCGCGCTCTTTTACGCCATCCGATTTCCCGCCATTGGCGCTGATGAGTTTGACACCATCTCCACCCTTCCTCCCAACTCAGTCACAGATCACTTCGCCCTCACCTCGAGCAATTACGACGCGCTGACTCTGGCGGCGCCGGATGTCGGCTATGGGTCGGTGAACTTCTATTACGTCCGCCATAACAATCCCGGCGTTTCCGTCTTTGGGGAAATCATAGCCCAGGGGGCCTCTTCCTCAGCCGATCTCTGGACCCTCGCCAACTCAGGCTACAATGCCTTGACCTTTGCGGCTGCTGACCTGGGTTATGGGGCCAATCTGTTCTACTACCTCCGCGAAGATGCCACTGGCCGCTCCACCTTCGGAACGATCAACCCCACTCCTGGCGGGGCAGAGACTGATCTCTATGGCGTCGGCACCAACTTCGATTCGTTGGTCTATGTGTCTGGCGCCGTCTCGACGTGGGGGACCAGTATCTTCGCCTACCTCCGTCATAACGCCACGGGGTCCATTATTGGGACCATCAACCCCGTGAGTCATGCCGTGACAGATCGCATCAGCCTCGGCACCAACTTCCTTAACGCCTTGACCTTTACGGCCACCGACGTGGGATACGGGCCTAATCTGTTCTATTACCTCCGCCCCGCTGCCATAAGTCTCACGACCAATATCGTCACGACATTCACCTCGAACACGGTTATCACCCTGACGACTAACTTGGTGACCACCTACACGACCAATATTGTGGTCTCCTTCACGCCGACCAACAACGTCAACGCGGTCGGCCTGGGCCTCTGTCAGGGCCAGTCCGTGGCCGCGGCCGCCAATTGTCTGGGGTCTGTTTCGTCGCAGCTATTCGAGCCGGAATTCGGCGCTGCCACGGTCCTGGCCAACGGGATCTTCAGTCTATCCTTCCACAGCCAGAACGGGATATCGTACACCGTGGAATATAATAATACATTGAACAATGCGACCTGGACCAGTTTGGAAACTGTCATCGGAACGGGCGCCAACATCAGCATCACGGATCCGATCTCAACCCAACGACCGACGCGGTTCTATCGGGTCATATTGACGCCATAACAAATCCAACTCTGAGGGCGATTATCCCAGCCGAAGACATGTTTCTTCGGCTGGGTTTTCGACAAAAGAAAGCACCAGCAATGATGAACAGAACATCAGCAATTGTGAAAAGAACGTGGACCGTATTGGCGGGGGCGTTATGGATGGGCGCCATGTGCGTGGCGGCTCAGACGGAGGGCACGCCCAAAATCCAGTTCGACCAGACGCTCTATGACTTTGGCAAGACCTCGCAGGTCACCACTGTCTCCGGCGTCTTCCAGTTCAAGAACACCGGCGATGGCATTCTCAAACTACAGCCGCCCAAGCCATCCTGCGGCTGCACGGTCGCCGCGTTGAAGCCGGACACACTCGCGCCGGGCGCCAGCGGTGAACTCTCTTTCACCTTGAATCTCGGCTTTTCCCGGGCGACCCTGGAGAAGCACATCTCGATCCGGTCGAACGATCCGAAAACTCCCGAAGTTTCACTGACCATCAAGGCGGACTACACGCCGCTTTACGAGCTGACGCCGATGACCCTTTCCCCCAATTTGGCGTTCGGGGTCAACGAGGCCGAGCAAGTGACCACTATTACCCGCACGGACGGCAAACCGCTGCGCATCACAAGGCTTGAGACCTCCAAGCCGTGGATCACGGCAACAGTGGAGCCTGGGGCCCAGGCGGATGCGACCGCCACGCGCATTCGAGTCGCCATAAAACGAGATGGTTCGCCTCGCCGCTTCAACGAATATGTCCATATCTATGGCGGCGACCAGACCAACACGCCGGTTTCGAGCATTTTCCTTTACGGCGAGGTCATGGGCGAAGTTTCCATCAGTCCGGAAGCGTTGTATTGGAGCCTCACGGACACGGCCAAGACACCGTCGGTGGTCCCGAAGGAGCTGGCCACGCGGCGGGTGACGATTCGCTCGGCCAGCGGCCAAACATTGGAACTGAAGAATCCGCAAAGCACCCTCAAGGGCCTCAAGGTCGAATTGGTGCCCAAGGAGGCCGGGAAGGTCTATGAACTGATCGCCCGGCTGGATGAGGTGCCGGCCAGCACCGTGAGCGGCCACGTGTCGTTTGATACCTCGGTGGCGGAGCAATCCAGGATTGAATTGCCGGTCATCGTCAACGTGTTCAAACCGTGATGGGCAACTGAAGAACGCTAATAAACAGAGACGAAAGAAACTATGGGCAAAAATTCACCTGAAACCAGCAATGAGATGGACAAGCTCGCCGAAGACGCGCGCGACTTGATGGCCGCCACCGCCGACGTGGCCGGAGAAAAAGTCGGGGAAGCCCGGCAACGCCTCGCCGCCGCGCTGGACCGGGCCACGGACAAAGCCGTCCAAGGAGCCAAAGCAGTTAACGAGGCCGTGCATAAGCATCCCTATCAAGCCATCGCCATCGGAGTCGGAGTCGGAGCGATCCTCGGTTTCTGCCTCGCCCGCCGGTGCGCTGGCAAGCGCGGTTGATTCCATTCGGCCTTTGCGGGGCCGGCCGGGGTTTATCCTTGCCGCAAGCAGCCGGACAATTAAAGAAACTCGGTCATGCGGTCGTAACCGTGCGCCACCGGAATGGGGTGGCCGACGCGCTCCAGCAATTGGCGGGTCAGGTTGAGCTTGGATTCCAGGAAGCGGTCGTCGTGCGCCGGGTCGTGATGGATGACCGTCCAGCGGCGCGCGCCCGCGAACCGCGCCAGCAGGCAGGCATTGGAAAGCGAGCTATGTCCCCAGGCAATCTTGCTGGCGTATTCTTCGTTCGTGTATTGCGCTTCGTGCATCAGCAAGTCCACGCCGGAAAGAAATTCGATCATTTTCTGAAAAGGGGCGGCGCGCTCATGGTCGGGCGAAATCAAATCAGGCGAGCCGGTGTAGCCTTCGAGAAACTCATTGTCCGGCACCCACGCGATTTTTTTCCCGCCGAGGTCAATCTTGTAGCCCACGGTCGCGCCCGGATGGTTGGCGAACTCCCAAGTCACCCGCATCCCCGGCAATTCCACCGGCTCCGGGCCAAGTTGGACGAAGTTGAGAGTGGCCCTCATGTTCTCCATCTGGATGGGAAAATAATCCTTGTCGAGCTGGCCGGAGAAAAGCGATTTGAGGTCCTTGCCAAATCCTTGGGCGCCATAAACGGTGATTTTGAAAGCCGGATTGTAGGCGGGAACGAAAAACGGAAAACCCTGGATATGATCCCAGTGCGTGTGCGTGATGAATAGATGCACGTCGCGGATGTTGGATTTCATAAGCTCCAGGCCCAGATCGCGAATGCCGGAACCAGCGTCAAGGATGCAGACGGTGTTTTCCGTCGTGACGGCCATGCAGGAGGTTTCCCCGCCATGCCGGAGAAAGCTGGCGCCGGGCGTGGGGATCGAGCCGCGTGTGCCCCACAGAGTGAGGCATTTGGCATGTGTCGGGAGAGTCGGCCGAAATATCTCCCCCGCCTCCGCGAGGACTGCCGACGGCGGGCGTTCCGCCACCATGCCTGTGCCTGGCCGCGATTCGAAGTATCCATTGACCATGCCGGTCAAGTCGGTCATGCGGAACGGTTTGATCAAAAAACCATAAGCGCCGAGCGTGGCCGCATAGCTTAATTCGGTCCCAAAGCTTTTGGCCGTGCAGATGACCACGCCGAGGTTGTGGGTGGCTGGATCGGCCCGAAGCTGTTTCAAGACCTCGATGCCGTGGATTTTTGGCATCATGATGTCGAGAATGACCAGGCTGGGCTTGAGCGACCGCGCCATCTCCAGACACTGCTCGCCGTCCTCGGCCAGCGCCACCTTGTAACCGCACTGCTCCAGGCCGAGGATCATCTTGCGTGAGATGATCTTGACGTCTTCGGCGACGAGAACAAGGCCTTTTGGGCGGGCATCGGTGGCAGGCATAAGTCAGGGATGGTTAAGAGTTTCGACCAACTGCCGCAACTGGCCTTTCAGTTGTTCCATTTCGGACAACAGCGCGCCGACGCGCTCGTCCAGGTCTGTCAGGTCGCCGGCATGTCCGCCGGCCTCCAACTGACGCGCCATGTCCGCGGCGCGGCCGGCGCGCAATTCGCCCAGCAAACCGTTTAGCCCGTGGCTGGCCGCTTCCACAGCGCGCGGATCGCGTTTGGCCACCGCCTCGCGCAACTCGGTCGTCAGACGCGGCTCGTCTGAATCAAGAGAAAGCCGGACCAGTTCGCGCAATAAGGTTGTGTTGCCGCCGACGCTCTCCATTAATGCGGCGCGGTCAAAGGCGTCCGCGCGGGTTTTTTCCAAAAGCAAGTCGGGCACAACCTTTTGCATGGCGGCCAGCAACTCGGGGTAGCGGATCGGTTTCGTGACAAAATTATCCATGCCCGCTTTCAGACAACTTTCGCGGTGGGTCGCCATCGCGTTGGCGGTCAGGGCAATGATAGGCACGCGCCTTCCGGTGTTTTGTTCGCCCTGGCGGATGGCGGCGGCGGCGGCCAGACCGTTCATACGGGGCATCTGCATGTCCATCAGCACAAGATCAAAATGATGGATCTTCACTGCTGCCAGCGCATCCTCTCCATGGTTGACGGCCGTGACATGGTGGCCCCACGCCTCCAGATGGATCGTCGCCAGCCGCCGATTGGCCGCGTTGTCCTCGGCCAGTAGAATTTGCAAGGGCCGTTGCTTTCCGGCGGTATCGGTGAGGACGGGTCTTTCTGAAAATTCCAGCGCCTCATTGAGCGTGTCCATGAACTCTTTGACTTTGATGGGCTTGGTCAGATACCGGAAGAATCCCAACTCCAAGCCTATGGCGATGTCCCGCGGCATGGCATTGGCGCTCAGGGCCACGATGGGGATGTGCGCCGTGGCCGGGTCTTCGCGCAGGATTCTCATGGCCTCGATGCCGCTGATGCCCGGCAGGTTGACATCCATCAGGATCACCTGCGGCCGGGAGGCGCGCGCGACGTCGATGCCGAGAGTTCCGTTGATCGCAGTCAATAGATCAATGTCCGGGCAACGCGCGATGAGTTGCTCGACCAGCTTCATGTTGGCCGGGTTGTCCTCGACATAAAGCAGGGTGCGCCGCGGCGCGCCGTCGGGCAATTGCGGTCGGAGAGGCGCCTCCGCTTTGCTGCCTAGGATTTCAAGTTGGGGCGCCGCAGCGGAGATGAGTTCGCACCAAAACACGCTGCCGGCCCCAACCGTGCTCTCCACGCCCAGTGTGCCCTCCATCAATTCAACCAATCGTTTTGTCACCACCAAGCCGATGCCCGTGCCGGCCACCCCGCCGGCTTCCTGGCCGAGCCGGTTGAACGGCTGGAAGAGTTGCGCCAGCTTTTCCGGCGGCAATCCCGCGCCGGTGTCCGCGACATTGATGCGAATGCGTTCCGGGCCGCTTATGGCGCAGTCCACAGCCACGGTGCCATGCTCCTTGTTATATTTGATCGCATTGGAAAGCAGATTGATGATGATTTGTTTCAACCGCGTCCGATCGGCCTTGACAAAGAGCGGGTGCTCGGCCTCGAAGCGGGGAAAGGTCATGCTGATGCCATGCTGTTGCGCCTGCGGCTCCATCATGGCCTGGCATTCGGACATAAGCTCGGACAACGACACCGATTCCGGCGAGAGTGTCACCTTCCCGGATTCGATCACCGCGAGATCGAGGATTTCGTTAATCAGCTTGAGCAGATGCCATCCCGCCTGGAGAATCTGGGCAATGCTCTCCGCCTGCGTGGCCGTTGGCGGTGGGGCGGCTGACTCCATCAGTTGGGCGAAGCCGAGAATGGCATTGAGCGGGCTGCGCAGCTCATGGCTCATGCTGGACAGAAAATCCGACTTCGCCAGGTTGGCTTTCTCCGCCGCGGATTTGGCGCTCTCCAGTTCGACGTTGGATTCCTGGAGCGCCTGCTCGAAGCGTTTGCGCTCGGTCACGTCGCGCGCGGCGGCGAACACGCCTTGCAGCTTGCGGTCCCGGTCGTAGAACGTGGTTGCGTTGTAGGACACCACTGTTTTCTTGCCGTCCCTGGCGCTCGCGGTCAGCTCGTAATCGGTGACTTTCTTCTCGCTCAAGACCGACTTGATGGCGGCTTCGGCCCGCTCGGGATCGGTGAAGTAGTTCTTGAACGGCGCGCCAATCAACTCGTCGCGCGTGCAGCCGGTCAGCGCCTCCATCTGCTTGTTCACGTCGGTAATAATGCCGAGCGGATCGGTCGTCATGATCGCGTCAATGTTGGATTCAATAAGAGAACGGGTGTAGAACTGCTGATCGCGCACACGCTGATCGAGCTTCTTGCGCTCTTCTTCCACCTGTTTGCGCGCGGTATTGTCGGTGCCGATCAACAGATAGCCAATGATGCCGCCTTGCTCGTCGCGCAGCGCGGTCACAGAGACGATGGCCGGGAAGCGGCTGCCATCCTTGCGGATATAGGTCAATTCATAAATGTCCTCAATGCCGCGCGAGGCCTTGAAAACCAGGGCCTCGAAGCCCGGGGTAATCTTGGTGGCCAGCTCGACGCTCAACGCTTTGGCGCGCGCGATCACTTCTTGCGGATCAGAAATATCGGCCGGGGTGATCTTGTTGAGCACGTCCGCGGCCGCGTAGCCCAGCATGCGCTCGGCGCCGACGTTGAAGATTTGAATGACGCCCTTGGCATCGGTGGCAATGCTGGAGAAGTTGGCGCTGTTGAAAATCGCATTCTGCAATGCCCCCGCCTTGAGCAGCGCTTCTTCGGCCTTTTTGCGCGCGGTATTGTCGGTGCCGATCAACAGATAGCCAATGATGCCGCCTTGCTCGTCGCGCAACGCGGTCACAGAGACGATGGCCGGGAAACGGCTGCCGTCCTTGCGGATGTAGGTCAATTCATAGATGTCCTCGATGCCGCGTGAGGCCTTGAAAACCAGGGCCTCGAAGCCCGGTGTAATCTTGGTGGCCAACTCGACGCTCAACGCTTTGGCGCGCGCGATCACTTCTTGCGGATCGGAAATATCGGCCGGGGTGATCTTGTTCAGCACGTCCGCGGCTACGTAACCCAGCATGCGCTCGGCGCCGACGTTGAAAATTTGAATGACGCCCTTGGCATCGGTGGCGATGCTGGAAAAGTTGGCGCTGTTGAAAATCGCATTCTGCAATGCCCCCGCCTTGAGCAGCGCTTCTTCGGCCTTTTTGCGCGCGGTATTGTCGGTGCCGATCAACAAATAGCCGATGATGCCACCTTCCTCGTCGCGCAACGCGGTCACAGAGACGATGGCCGGGAAGCGGCTGCCGTCCTTGCGGATGTAGGTCAATTCATAAATGTCCTCGATGCCGCGCGAGGCCTTGAAAACCAGGGCCTCGAAGCCTGGCGTAATCTTGGTGGCCAGCTCGACGCTCAACGCTTTGGCGCGCGCGATCACTTCTTGCGGATCGGAAATATCGGCCGGGGTGATCTTGTTGAGCACGTCCGCGGCCGCGTAACCCAGCATGCGCTCGGCGCCGACGTTGAAGATTTGAATGACGCCCTTGGCATCGGTGGCAATGCTGGAGAAGTTGGCGCTGTTGAAAATCGCATTCTGCAATGCCCCCGCCTTGAGCAGCGCCTCTTCGCGCCGGACGGCGGTGACGGTTTCCACCGCGGCGGGATCGTCGTCGAGAATAGCTCTTGGGTCCATATTTATTTCGTGTTGGCCCCGCATGGTTTGGCGCGCGCGGCGTTATTCGCCCAAATGATGTTTGAGACAGGCGACCATTTCCTTCAGGACGACCGGCTTGGCCAGAAAGAAGTTTCCCCCGACCTCCCCGCCACTGGCCACAACTTCTCCTTTGGTGATGGTGGCCGTCAGAAACACAATCGGGACGTCTTTCAATTTTGGATTGGCCCGAAAAGCAGCGGCCAATTCCCCGCCGTCCATCCCCGGCATCATCACGTCCAACAGGATTAAGTCAGGCTGAAATTGCTCCGCCGCGGCCAGCGCCGCCTTGGCGTTATTTTCCTCCCGCACCACGTAATCGTTGGTCTGTTCCAGGCAAAGTTTCACCAGCCGGGTATTGCTGGGGCGGTCATCCACCGCGAGGATGCGTTTTTTCCCCGATTTCACCGTCGTATTTAGATTGGAAGTCATGGAGTGATAAGATGCCGAGAGAAGCGCGCGCCCGCTATGGGGTGTTCTCCCCATGCCCAACTTAACGCTCCGAGAACAGGGTAGGGTTACACCCCATAGCCTAAGGCCAGTCCAAGCGGTAGCGTCAATGGAAGTTGATACTGATTACATTATAGGACGAGGTCCGCATGTGCGATTCTCGCGCCAATAAGTTAGGGTGGGCGGGCTCGTCGAGCGGCCTTTTTCGGAAGACGCTGGCGGGCGCGGGCCGCTTCGCGCGGGAGCAGTGGAACGAGGTGCAATATCTGGCGGCGGTGCTGGGCACGACGCTTTTTCTCAGCGCGCAGCCACAACATTGGCGGCGCACGACGCGGGAGGCCTTCAAGTGGCAGTTTTTCTTCTTCGGCGTGGAATCCACGCGCTTCATTTTCGCTGTGGCGGTGATGGTCGGACTTTCGGTGGTCGTGCAACTGGGGGTATGGACCGGCAAGCTTGGCCAGTCGCAGAAGCTTGGGCCGTTGCTCGTCGTGGTCATCGCGCGTGAGTTGGGGCCTCTTTTCGCCAACTTTGTCCTCATCGTGCGCGGCGGCAGCGCGATCGTCACCGAGTTAGGGATCATGAAGGTCGGGGGCGAAGTGCGCGCGCTCGAGGCGCAGGGTCTGGACCCACTTTTATTTCTGGTCATGCCGCGCGTCCTGGCCTTGGCTGCGGCCTCGTTTTGTTTGACGGTGATTTTCGTGCTTGTGGCCTTTGTCAGCGGCTACGGGTTCGGCCGGTTCTTCGGCCATGCCAACGTGGACCCGGCGGTTTTCCTCAGCAGTGTGTTCAAAGCGGCGCGTCCATCCGACGCGATCGCTTTCCTGGTGAAATGTCTCCTGCCCGCGCTGCTGACGGCGGTGATTTGTTCCACGGAAGGACTGAGCGTGGAAGGAGGAGTGACGCAAGTGCCGCTGGCCGCCAAGCGCGCCCTGACCCGGTCGCTTTTCACCTTGTACCGGACATCGGTGGCCGTCTCGGTCCTGGCCTACGCGTGAGCCCACGTTTCGAGCATGAATGATTCCCCGGCCATCTTGAAATTCAGCGAAGTGACCATCGAGTCCAGTCCGCACTACGAAACGGGATTGTGGAACAGTTCCTTCGAGCTGAAGCAAGGCGGCCTGTTGTTGGTGCGCCTGGAACGCGAAAACGAACGGCTGCCTCTGGCCGATGCCACCGAAGGCCTGGCTCCGCCGAAAGAAGGAAGCGTGATGTTTCTCGATCAAGATTGGCAGAGCATGTCCGCGGATCACGCCGCCGCGCAACGCGGGAAAATCGGGCGCTTATTCGACGACGAAGGCTGGATTAGCGACCTGGACGTGGACCAGAACATCATACTGTCGCAACGCCATCACACGCGGCGGAGCGAGCAGGACATCATGGAAGAGGCGCTGAAGTTGGCGCGCGTCTTCGGCCTGCCTGGCCTGCCGCGCGGCCGCCCGGGGAGTATGCGGCGATGGGACTTGCGCAAGGCGGCGTGCATTCGCGCGTTCCTCGGCCAGCCGCCCTTCATCATCCTTGAGCAGCCAGTGCGCGGCTCTTACGCCGACCTCATAGCTCCCCTGATCAACGCGGTGCTGTCGGCGCGCAAACGCGGCGCCGCCGTGCTTTGGACCGTCACTGACCCGAAAATCTGGAATCATGCCAGCATTCGCACCACGACACGGGCCAGGATGTTCGGCTCTGAATTGCGCGCGGTGGAAACGGCAGCCTTATGAAATCTTTTGCAGAAACATAATGGAACAACGTTTCAAATTTCGGTACGTGAACGAGCTGACCGGCCTCTTTGTGCTCGGTGTCTTGGCGCTGGTCCTGGCGGGTGTCATTTTCAGCGAACATTCGCAGCAGTGGTTCGCGCGCAAGTACTCCTTCGGCGTGCTGCTGCCAGAGGAAGGCGCGCTGGGGTTGCGCCGCGGCGATGACGTGGTTATCCTCGGTGTCTCGGTTGGTCTGGTGGACGAAATCAGAGTGGGTGATGACGGGCGCATGACTGCGGGCGTAAAAATTCAGCGGGACTTCGAACGGTTCGTGCGCGCCGATTCGACCGCGAGCATAAAAAAAGTTTTCGGCCTGGCGGGCGATTCCTTCGTGGAAGTGACCCGCGGTTACGGCGCGGCGCTGCCGCTGCACAAGCCGCTGATCGCTTGTCGTGTCTCGGAAGATTCGCTCGGCCGGATGGAGAAGATGCTGGCCGGCTTGCATGCGGAATTGATGCCGGTGGTGAAGAAAGCCAGCAACGGGTTGGATGAATGGACGAAGCTGGGCCATGAATGGCGGAGGCATGGGGACCAGTGGCACGAGTTCATCGCGGGTCTCGATACCCTGGCCACGGATGTTGAAGAAGGCCAAGGCACCGCCGGCAAACTGCTGACAGACACTTCTCTGGCGGATGAGGCGCAGCAACTCCTGACCCGGGCCAACGAAACAATGAGTGATTTGCAGGGTGTGGTGACGAATCTGAGTGTCGCGGTGAAAAACGTCCAGAACGGCACAGCACGGCTGCCGGAAATCACCGAGGCCGCCGCCAACGAGGCGAAAGACTTGCCCGGTCTGGTCCAACAAACGCAGACCTCGATGCGCGAATTGGAGCGGCTGATTGAGGCCATGCAACGGAACTGGCTCGTGCGCAAATACGTGAATAAAACGAACCCGCCGCCGGCGCGTCCGCGGTTCAAAAGCGCCGCGCCGGAGCAGCCGCCGCTGGACGCGCCAAAGTCGCGGAAAGACAGGAAACAGCCCTATGAGTAAACACAAGCTCAAAGAACTTATCGCCACTTTGAACGCAGCGCCGGAGTTTGCAGAACAGGGGTTTGCTCAACGCACGTGAAGCAGGACGAATACCATGATCGGTTCCCCCGAAATTCTTAACGCCGGCATCCTGATTGTTGACGATCAGGCAACCAATGTCCTGCTGCTGGAACGCATGCTGCGCGGCGCTGGCTATACGTCCATTGCCTCAACGGTGCATCCGCATCTGGTCTGTGAGCTTCACCGCCAAAACCGCTACTCGCTCATCCTGCTCGATCTGCAAATGCCCGGCATGGATGGATTCCAAGTGATGGAGGGGCTGACGGAAATCGAAAAGGACGGCTACCTGCCGGTCCTCGTGGTGACGGCCCAGCCGGATCACAAACTGCGCGCCTTGCGAGCCGGGGCCAAGGATTTCGTCAGCAAACCATTCGATCTGGCGGAGATTCTGATGCGAGTTCACAATATGCTCGAAGTCCGCCTGCTGCATCTGGAAACGAAGAAACTTTATGATCGAGTCGCGGCCGAGCAGAAGATATCCGAACGGCTCCTGCTCAACGTGCTGCCCCAGGCCATTGTCGAAAGGTTGAAAAAACAGGCCGGCGTCACGGCCAATGGTTTTTCGGAAATCATCGCCGATGGTTTTCCCGAAGCGACGATTCTTTTCGCGGGTCTGCACGACTTCTCGCGCCTGACCGAACGCATGACGGCCGCGGAGGTGGTTTCGCTGCTCAATCGAATCTATTCCGGCTTCGACGTGCTCGTGCAGAACCTGGGCCTGGAGAAAATCAAAATCACCGGCGAGTCTTACATGCTGGCCGCAGGCGTGCCCGTGCCCCGACCCGACCACGCGGAAGCCATCGCCGAAGCCGCTCTGGCGTTGCAGCAGGAAATCGCGCGGCACGATGCGCCCAACGAGGAGACCTTCAGCCTGCGCATCGGAATCAACACCGGCCCGGTGGTGGCCGGCGTCATCGGCAAGACCAAATTCAGCTACGATGTCTGGGGCGAAACCGTGAACACCGCCTGGCACATGGAAACCTACGGCGCCCCCGGCCACATCCAGGTCAACGAGACCACCTACGCCAGGCTGCGCGACAAGTACCTCTTCGAAGACCGCGGCGAGTTTTTTGTGAAGGACAGAGGCGAGCTGAAAACATATTTTCTGAAGGGACGGAAACCGGTTCGGTCTTCGGAGCAAAGGCGCTGAAACGAGCGCGTCCTCGCGGCGCCCTTTGTCGTGGCCCGTATGCGGGTAACACCCCATAGCGCCGGCGCGCATTGGGACTATGTTAAACCCCAGATTATGTTGCGAAGCATCAAACAATTATACGGGGACAAGCTCGGGGCGGTGGATGGCGAAATCGGCCACGTGAAGGATTTTTACTTTGACGACCAGGATTGGGGGGTTCGTTACGTGGTCGCGGACACGGGTTCGTGGTTGGCCGGGCGGTTGGTGCTCGTTTCGCCCTATTCCCTTGGCCGCCTCGTTCAGGCGGGAAAGGTCCTGCGCGTGAACCTGACCCGGAAGCAAATCGAGGACAGCCCTTCGATGGAGTCGCACAAACCAGTGTCGCGACAAAACGAAGAGGAATATCATCGGTACTATGGCTGGCCCTACTATTGGCAAGGGGATGCTTTGTGGGGCATGAGCAGCGTTCCGGTTATGGAGTTGCCGTTGCCGCCTTCAGCCCAGGCGCCGGCTCCGCCATCAGAAGGCGCCGATGCGCATCTGCGCAGCACCCTCGCCGTCAGCGGTTACCACCTTCAAGCCAGCGACGGGTTGCTCGGTCACGTCTGCGATTTTATGATGGACGACCAGAGTTGGGGGATCAGCCAATTGGTCATCAAAACCGGCCACCGGCTTTCGGGCAAAGAGGTGCAGATACCCGCGAGCGCGGTTGACCGGATCAGCTACGAGGAATCCACCGTGTTCGTCAATTTGACCAGGGAAGCCGTCGAGCAAAGTCCCGCGCATTATATGGCCGCGATGGCGGAGGTTGTTTGACAGCGTTTCAGCCCGTTTTTCCTTTATTATTATGAATGCCCTTATCATTGACCGAGACTTGACCAAACAAGCTCCGCACAGCCCGCGCGCGCGCCTTTCCGGGTTCGTTATCGCCACCCGGGCCGTTGACAAATGCCGCGCCAGCCTGGCGGGCACCTTGGGCGAATATCATTACGATTGTCCGTTGGACAACATGCTCTTCAGTTTCAAGGGCATTACAGGCGAGCAATTTAAAACTGCCGTTAAAGATTCCACCAATTATGATGAAGTCGGCGCCTGGCTGCTCGCCCATGGCACCGTGAAAACACCGGCTGAAATCAAAACCTGGTCGGATGAAATGGAAATGGGCAGCCCGATGAAAGATCCCGCGCGACGGGCCCATTTCATCAACAACTGCTCCAGGCTCATGCTGAATCCTGTAACAAACACCACGTTCGACCTGCTCGAAGCCGACGACCGCAGCAGCTTCTTTCAGAAAAAGAAGCAATCCACGGAGGCAGTTTAAGTGAAACAAAACAGATCGTTTGCCATATTGATATTCTTCGTCATTTTAGGCATCGGCGCGGCAGTGGCGTACGCGAAATATAGAGTCGCTGCGAATTGGGAGGCTGGCTGGATTGGAGCCGGAGCCTTTGTTCTGGCCCTGATTGTTTCTTCCGCAATCCAAGTCGCTGATCAGTGGGATAAGGCGGTCATCTTGCGTTTGGGGCACTTCCACGCTCTGAGGGGGCCTGGTCTGTTTTTCATTATTCCGGTCATTGATGCCATTCCTTACTGGATCGACACTCGCGTCATCACCACGGGTTTCAAGGCGGAGAAAACACTGACTAAAGATACGGTGCCGGTGGACGTGGATGCCGTTCTGTTTTGGAAAGTGGTGGACCCAAAAAAGGCGGCTCTGGACGTGGCCGATTATCAAAGCGCCATAAGTTGGGCGTCTCAGACAGCCCTGCGCGATGTCATCGGCAAAACCATGCTCTCGGACATGCTGGAAGGCAGGGACAAGATCAGTGCCCTGCTGCAGAAGATCATTGATGACCGCACGGAACCCTGGGGCATCAATGTCATTTCGGTGGAGGTGAAGGATGTTTTGATTCCCGCGGGACTGGAGGATGCGATGTCCATGCAGGCGCAGGCGGAGCGAGAGCGGCAGGCCAGGGTGATCCTGGGTGATGCCGAACGACAGATCGCGGAGAAATTTGCCGAAGCGGGCAAGACCTACGACCACAACCCCGTGGCCTTTCATTTGCGGGCCATGAACATGCTTTATGAGGGTTTGAAGAAGAATGCCACCATTGTCATCGTTCCCAGCACCGCTGTGGAATCCATGCAACTTGGCGGGTTGGCCGGGATGACCGCCCTGACCATGGGATTGGGCCAGGAACGCGCCAATGAGCATAAGGAAGGTGAAATCAAGCAACAAATGGAGGAGGCAAATCGTACCAGAGAACTCCTGAACCGCTCCGGACCCCAGCTACCGGAGCCTCAGCCGTGAGCGCGCACGGCGACTATATCGAAAAAACCGGCGGTTTTGTTCAATTTTGACCTGGTCCAGCAGCTCGAAGACCTTGCCGTCGCGCCATTCCGTGGCGCCCGCGCCGCAGACGTCCAGAACGACCGGGATGCCTTTCTGGTTGGCGCTGGCCGCCGCCGTTTTCATCGCCTCCACTATTTGCCCCGTCAGGGTGCCGACATTCAGGACCAAGGCGGAGGCCAGGCGCGTCATGGCGGCCACTTCCTCCGGCGCATGAGCCATGACGGGCGAGGCGCCGAGGGTTTTGACGATTTGGGCGCAATCGTAAATGGTCACCCAGTTGGTGACGTGATGCACCAGCGGGCTTTCCCGGCGCACTTTTTGCAGTAAATGGAAGGCGTTTAATGGTGTCTTCATCGGCTTTCTCAAGCCGGGTTGGCCTTGGTTTGCGCCAGGAACCGGCTGCCGGAGCTTAGGCGGAGCAGGGCGGCAATGGGAGGCTTAAATTGAACCGCGGACGGGGCCTCAGATTGGGCTTGACTATGGCGATTCGATACGGCGTAATGGGCGGCATAATATACGGCGCGCCATGCACAGACCGTCTCGAAGGCTGAAAAAAAAAACGCGCCAAAACGCGGTTTATCGAAGATCGAATGAAAAGGAGCGAAGATGTTATGTTGAAACTTCACGACAGGATTATGAAGCGTGCAAGCAGCGTTTTTATGCCTGTCTGGCTGGCCCTGGCCCTCAGCCCGGCGCTGGTGGGGGAGGCTCGCGCCCAGGCCCCGTCGAACGACAATTTGACCAACGCCCAGGCTATCGTCGGCACCTCCGGGGCCGTCTATGGCGACAACCTGAACGCGACGGCGGAGACCAACGAACCCAGTCCCTACGTCAATCCCCCGCACGCCACCATTTGGTTTCTGTGGACCTCTCCCATTACGACCACGATGGATTTCAGCACCCGCTACAGCACGGATGCCGGGGCCAACGAACTTGGCACCGTGATGGCGGTTTACTCCCTCAAATCCGGCGCCAGTCTGGCCTTTTCGAATTTGACGCCGGTGGCCAGCAATGAGTATGACCCCAGCGCGGGCGTGACCAGCGGCCTGGCCACGAGCCGTGTTGATTTTCCCGTGACCATTGGACAGACGTTCCTTATCCAGGTGGACGGTTCCACCAACACCTCCAATGGGGCGGTGGACGAGGGCTACGTGGAGCTTAATTGGTCTCCCAGTCTGGTGGGCGGCACCTTTGGCTTTTCAGCCTCGTATTATTTCGCCGGTGAATTTGATGACGAACTGCTGGAGGGCTGCGAACCTCAATCCGTGGATCCGAGCCTGCACAATACCACCGGCACCAACAACATCCGCATCACCGTGACTCGCCAGGGCGGCTATACCGGGAGGTGCGAGGTGACCCTGCTGGTGACCAATACGTATTATGAAAACACCTTTTATACGAATTATACGGGCACGAATTACCTTACGACGTATTATGATACGAACATGAACCCCACCGGCTATAGCAACAACCTTTTTACCAATGTTGCTTCGCGGATTGAGTTGGAAGATTTCACCGATCGTGGAGGGGCAAATATAACGCAAATCCCCATTTATGGCCTGTTCACGGTGAGCCAAACCAACATGAGTGGTGTTCCTCAGTCCCCCCCCACGACCAATGTCTTCACCTCCTTGTCCGGTCTCGCCATTCAGACGAATTTCTTTCAGAATTTTCCGTGCGCGAGCCAAATATCAAGCAGCCCGCCGGTCACCAATGGTTCGGTGGTCAGCATGACCACCACCGAGGTATTCTGTTTTGACAGGACCGCCTACTCTCTGACGCCAACGGCTTCCAACACGGTGGATTATGTGGCCTACAGCAACGTCCTGGTCTTTAACGATTTTCAAATGAGCCAGGATGTCTATTTGCAGGTCAACCCCTTAGGCGCCAAAGCCAACGGCAACCAGGGGCCGCTGGCTGGGCCGGATTGGCCGGATGTGAATGGAAGCTTTCTCTATTACGGAGTCAACCCCGTCCTGCAGTTGAGCCTGACCAATGCCGTGCTGGACCCGGACGAGGACCCGGACGTCACCCCGCCGACCATTTCCACCAACAATTCGACGGCGTACCTGGGCATTATGTCATTCCTTGGCAATCCCTTTGAAACCCTGCAAGGCGGCCCTTACCTGACGGCCACTCCGGCGCAGTTTGTCACCATCAATCTGGAAAGGGCCACGTTCCGTGTCAATAAACCCGCCGCCAACGTGTATCCCGCGACGCCCCCTTCCAGCAATACTGTCTATCTCTATGCGGTCTTGGCGGGCAATCCCGGTTTGGGGGATACCTATACCGTTAATTATACGATTGATTGCGCGGCGGCCTCTGGATCACTGGTCAATGTTCCCACGGGCGACGCTTTTAAGTGGAACGGTTTTGAGACGGTGGCCAATTCCGATTACGCGCAACCCGGCCATTTCAACGTGACCAACTATGATTTCAGCGATCCCGTGCCTGCGCCGGGCGCCGAAAACGGCCATCCCGGCCCCTGCAATATCACCGGCATTGACACGACCACTTGGAGTGGGAATTCCGGCACGATCACCTTCGGGCCGTTTAACAATTCAGGCGCCGCCTCCGTGGCGGAGATCGCCATCCCTATCTATAATTGGGGCGCCACGGAGTTTGACATGGATATGACCATTCAATTGTACATCCCCGTGGTTAACTCCAGCAACCCGAATCTGACGCAGAAGGTTCCAGGCTTCATTGGGAACATTAATTCCGCGACTCTGACCATTAACTACGGGGGACCCGAACCGGGCGGCGCCTATGATGTGAGTTTCAATCCCCCGGGGCAGCCCAACGCCTCCTATCCGCCCTTCAACTCAACCCCCGGGGCCAATCCGCCCCCGCAGGACGGGGGTGTGGTGCAGGCGGTGGCCGTGCAAACCAACGGCCAGAACTATCAGGCCATCATTGGCGGCTTCTTCACCTCTTACAATACAACGCCCGTGTACGGCATCGCGCGCCTGTTGGCCAACGGTTGGCTGGACACCAGCTTCAACAATGTTTCCGACGGCGGCGTCAATGGCTTCGTCAGGTCCATTGTCATTGATGCGAACGGACGCATTCTCATCGGCGGCAGTTTTACGTCCTACGACGGAGTCAACGCGGTCAATATCGCAAGGCTGACTCGTAACGGCGCGCTGGATGCCACGTTCAACACGGGGATCGGTTTCAACCGCTCCGTCTATGCCCTGGCTCTGGATGCCAGTGGCAACATTCTGGTGGGCGGGGATTTCACGTCCTACAACACGACCAACTGCAACCATATCGCGCGGTTGCTGCCCAACGGCGCCTTGGACATGACGTTTCTGCCCGACACCGGCAATGGCCTGCCCAACTTCGGGACCGATCAGGACGTGTGGGCGGTGGCCACCGATACCAACGGGGATATCCTCCTTGGCGGCGAATTCAATTACGTCAATGGCCGCAACCTGAATTATCTGGCCCGGTTGCTGCCCACCGGGGCGGTGGACACGAGCTTTGTGCCGGGGCCGGACGACGCGGTCTTTAGTTTGGCGGTCGAGACCAACAACGAAATTGTCATCGGAGGGGCATTCGAGAATTATAGCTTGGCCAGCAGTCCCGGCGTTGCCCTGGTCAACACCAATGGAACGCTGGATACCTCCTTCCCTGTCGGCACCGGCGCCGATGGGAATGTTTATTCGGTGGTGCTGCAACCCGATGGAGAAGTGTTGGTGGGCGGCCAATTCAGAAACTTTAACACCACCCGGCGGCTTGGGGTGGCGCGCTTGCTGCCTAACGGATGGGTGGATACCAGCTTCATGGATACGTCCTACAACCAGTTTGCCGGGCTAATCAACAGCTATTACGACCCATCTGTCGAGCCGATCCACACTACCTACGCCCTGGCCATGCAACCTGACGGCAATATCCTCATGGGCGGTTCCTTCACCAATATCGGGGGCGGCGCGACGCGCAATGCCATCAACAGTCAAATCAACATTACCCGGCTCATCGGCGCTTCCACCCCGGGGCCGATGACGGGCGGGAGCGGCCTGAGCAATTGCCCGGGCAACATCACCCTGACGCAAAGCACTTATTCCACGTACGACACCAGCGGCAAATGTTACATCACCTTGGACCGCGTCAACGGCAGCCTCGGTCCGGCCCAGGTTACGTTGGGCACCAACACGCTGCCAACCGGCTCCGGGGCCGCCAGCGCGAAGGACTTTGGCCTGATCCTGCCCGGGTCCACGCCTTTGTACAACACGATTGATGCTCATTGGACTATTACCCCGTTTGGGAGTTACGGCTGGAGGCAGGGCGACGGCTATTGGGGATTTAACATTCTTCCCTCCACCGGTTCCGCCAATGCCCTCCTGCCCACGACTGACTTTGGCGATTCGACCCTGAATTTGAACATTTTCGACGATCTGGCGGCCCAAGAGAATCTGAAGGCCTCCCTTTCGCTGCTCAACATCACGGAGTTGGGCATCACCAGCCCGCCCGGCACGACCAACGGCCCATTGACGCTGGGAGGCGTGATCGTCCCGATGTACCCGGCCTTGGGCACGCCGGCTGCCCCGCTGGAAATCATCAACAATAACTTCCCGGTGGGCTATGTGGGATTCAGCGCGACCAACTTCACGGCCGTCAACACGTCCAACACCGTCACCCTGACCGTGATTCGCACCAACGGCAACTACGGACCCATCAGCTTGGTGTACTATACCGCCAACGGCACCGCCCTGAACGGCAGCAATTATACCGGTGTCACCCTGGCGCAGAACAAAACACTCAACTTTTCAGGCTCCGCGAGCGACGATGTTGCCACCTTCACTATTCCCATCCTCAACGCGTCCACCTTGCAGTCCACCAAAACGTTCAAGGTGTTTTTGACCAACGCATCCCCCACCGGAGTCCTCAGCGCCACCAATCCGCTGGGTCTTCCCACCATGGCGACCGTCACCATTGTGGACGGGAATTTCGCCCCGGGCCATTTGAGCTTCACTTCTCCCAGTTTCAGTGTGCTCAAGCCCGGGCTGGCGACGGTGGATGTCCAGCGCGTCGGGGGAGCGCTGGGAGAATTGACGGTGCTGTGCGGCACCCGTCTGGCTGGCACCAACCCCGCCATCAACGGCGTTAATTACCTCGGCGTCACCAATGTTCTCACTTGGGGCAACCAGGATATTTCCGTCAAGACGATGAGCATTCAGACTTTGCAGGACAGCACCGTGGATGGGAACCTGAATGTGAACCTGAGTTTGTTTGAGGCGACCAATGTCGGCGCCACCTACAACGACAGCGGGATCCTCAACCCCAATGGCGGCCCCACCAATGCCACCTTAACCATCCTGGAAAGCGATTCTTACGGCACTCTGAACTTTGCGGCCCCGCTCAGCTATGGGCTTCCGAATTTCATGATTGCGCAGAACGCCGGCCAGGCTCTGATTACCGTCGCCCGCACCAGCGGGGCGACGGGCACCGTGTTGGTCAACTACACGACGGTGACGGACACCAATCCGCCCCCGGCCTGCCAGGCGGCCGTGGCCGGCGTGAATTATGGGGTGACCAGCGGGACACTCACTTTTCCTCCGGGAGTGTCGAGCCAAAGCTTTACTGTGCCGGTTTATTACAACTCGGCTGAAACGGTCGTGACCAACCGCATCGTGACTCTGGCCCTGACCAGCGGCAGCACCAATATCAGCAGTCAATTCCCCAGATACGCCACCCTGACCATTCTCGACCCCCAACTCATCCTCAATCAAGCCGGCGCGGTTGACACCACCACCCAGAATGGGACGGGCTTCAATGGTTATGTCAACGCGCTGACCCTTCAACCCGATGGCAGCATCCTGGCGGGAGGCGACTTTACTTTCTTCAATCTATACCCATTCGAGTACGTGGCCCGGCTGAATACGGCAGGCGCCTTCGACAGCACTTTTCTGTTCGACCAGGCGGGCGCCAATGGCAATGTCCAGCAAGTGTTGAGCCAGACCACCAACAGCCTCCAAACCAATAACGGGCCTATTGTGATTGCGGGCAGTTTCACCTCGGTGGATGAGGTCACCCGCAACGGCATTGCCCGGTTGGATGTGGACGGATCGGTGGATGAGTCCTTTAATCCTGGTTCGGGCGCCGACAACACGATCTTCGCCCTGGCCGAAACGCTCCTGCCCACGGGTCTGGCCAATCTGACCAATCTCGCCTATTATATCGGCGGCAGCTTCGCCAATTTCAATGGCGTCCCAAGTGTGGGCATCGCTCGTTTGAATGGATCGGCCAATTCGCCCGGATTCCAGGGCGCCGTGGATTCCAGCTTTAATGTGGGGCAGGGGGGGGGGGCCAGCATCAACGGCTCCATTCTGGCCCTGGCCGTGCAAGCGGATAACAGCGTCATTGCCGGGGGCGACTTCACCTCCTTCAATGGCCAGGTCCACAACCATTTGATCCGGTTCAACTCGGCGGGCGTCATTGATCCGACGTTCAATCCCGGCACCGGTTCCTCCGCGGAGAATTCGGTGCGCGTCATCGCCATTCAGCCTGACGGCCGGATTCTCATCGGCGGCTCCTTTACCAACGTGATCGTCAGCAACGTGACGTACAATTTCAATTACCTCGCCCGCCTGAACACGGACGGCAGCGTGGATACCAACTTCGACGTTGGCGCCGGCGGCGACAACAGCGTGCTGGCCCTGGCCATTGATTCGCAGGAGAATATTCTTGTCGGCGGCGAGTTCACCCGGTTCAGCGGCGTCACCCGCAGCGGCATCACCCGGCTCCTGTCGAATGGCACGGTGGACCCCACCATCAATTTTGGGTCGGGGGCGGATGGCGGTTTTGTCAACACCATCGCTATTCAGAGCAACGGCGAACTTGATCTCGGCGGCGGCTTCACCAGTTTCGAGGGGATTAGCGAAAACAACTTCGTGCGGCTCTTTGGCGGCACCATAGATTCCACTTACGGCACCGTCCAGTTCAACCACGCGGTCTATGGGGTGTTGCAGAACGGCACCAACGCGGCCATCACCCTGCAACGTCTTGGCGGCGAAGCCCCCATCAGCGTCGTCTTCTCCACCTCCAATAACACGGCGGTGGCCGGCACCGACTACGTGGGCCTCACGACCAACGTAAGCTTCCCTCTGGGGGAAACCTTCGAAACGGTGCTCCTTCCGATCATCAACAATTATACCACCAGCAGCAATGTGATCGTGAACCTCAGCCTGTCCAATCCGACCAACGCCGTCAATCCGTCCAACTCGGTCATTGGCGTGCAGGCTTCGGCCATTCTTATCATTACCAATGTCAATACGGCCGTGCAATTCTCCTCCTCCTCCTATGCGGATTCCGCCGATGTGCCGGGCGGCTACGCCATTATTCCCATCGTGCGGTCGGGCGACGTGGCTACCACCGTCTCGGTCACGGTTTCCACTGGCACCAGCGGCAGCGCCATGCCCAACGTCAATTACGTTCCCAATTCCACCACCCTGACGTTCAATCCGGGGGTGACGACGCTTGATTTCAACATCCCCCTCTTGAACGCGAGCAACACGTTTAGCGACCTGACGGTTGGTTTGCAGATGAGCAATCCATCCAACACGTTTATAGGTCCGCAGAGCAACGCGGTGCTGACCATCATCAACAGCTTGACGGGTCCGGGAGTGCTGTCCTTTTCACAAACCAACTACACGGCGGGGCAGGGGGCGACCAACGCGGTCATCACGGTCATCCGCACCAATGGTTCCAGCGGCCCGATTTCCGTGCAGTTGATGACCTCCAACGGCACCGCCATCGCCGGCCAAAACTATCAGGCCGTCAATGCCACGCTGAACTTTGCCCCCGGCGAGACAAACCAGAGCGTCAACATTCCTTTGATTCCACCAACGGCCCCGGGCGCGGATTTGACCATCTATCTGATCCTGTCCAATCCCTATCCCTCCACCAATAACGGAGGTCCCACCATTGCGGGCGCCACCCAGGAGGTTTTAACCGTTCAAAACCAGCTTCAGAATTTCACCTTTGCCCAATCCAATTATTCCACCACCGAAAGCAACGTGCTCAACGTATCCGTCCTGCGCGGCGGCCCGGCGACCAACTTCGCCTCGGTGAGCTACTATACCTATTCGCCGCCCGGCGCCGCCGAGACCAACGGCTACGCCGTGCCCAACGTGGATTATGTGTCCGCCTCCGGCACGTTGACTTACGGCTCCAACCAGCCGCAGGCGATTCCCATCACCATTCTGCAAAGGAACGTCGTGAATGGCCCGTTGACCTTCCAGGTCATCCTGGATAATCCATCCCCCACCAACGTCCAGATCGGCTTCCCCGGCACCAATACGGTCACGATTTACAGCGACCTGACTGTCTTTGAATTCTCGACCAATTCCTATGTCGTGGCCGAAAACGGCAGCAACCTGCTCATCACCGTCAACCGGCTTAACACCAGTGTTCCGGCCTCGGTGCAGTTTGCCACCAGCGACGGCACCAACGCCAATTCCCTGATGAACGCGCAAAATCAGGTGGATTATGTCGCCACCAACGGCGTGCTGAACTTCGTCAGCGGCCAGACCAACAACACGTTCAACATCAGCATTCTCAACCCGGACATTTTGGAGGGCAACAAGACGTTTTATGTGGCCTTATCCAATCCCCTGGTTAATTCCAACAACCCCGCCTATCTGGTGTCGCCTTCCAACGCCATCGTGACCATTACCAACGTGCTGACCTCCTCGACCAAGATCGTTCCCTCGCCTATCACCGTGACGGCCCTGGCCAGCAGCGCCTTTTTGGTCTGGACCACGCCCATCAGCTCGCTGGTGCAGGTGGCCTACGGCTTGACGACCAATTACGGCAACATGACTTCCCTCTCCGGCCCTTCCACCACCCACGTCGTCCTGCTCACCGGCTTGACGCGCAACACCAATTATTATTTCAACGCCGTGTCGTATTTTGACGAGTCGCCTTATCCGTTGCCCTACGCCACCAACGGGACTTTCTCCACCGTGGACACCCTGATCCTCAACACCGGCGACGCCTATTACTCCGGCCCTTGGCAGAAAGGCTCGACTTCCATCGGGAATTACTACGGCAGTTATTATAGCGAGGCGCTGACGACACAGAATAATCCCTCGTCATCGGCGACTTATACGCCGACGATTCCCGCGCCCGGCTTTTACAATGTTTATTCCTGGTACCCCACCAACGTCACTTTCTCGACCAATGCGCAGGTGTACGTGACGGGGGCGACCAACACCCTCATTGTTGACCTAAACCAGACCGCCCACCTGACCACCAACGGCCAGAGCTGGCAGCCTTTGGTGACCAACCTTTATTTTGCCGCCGGAACCAGTGGCAACGTCATCATTTATAATAACACCGGCGAAACCAACATGTACGTCGTCGCCAACGCCATGATGTGGTCTTACATCGCCTCCCAGGATTATCCCTCCGCCACCAACGGCACGGTGCCGGGCTGGTGGTCCGCGTTTTGGTCCAACACGCCGGCCGCCAATACCAACTACGCCGCCTACGTGTTCGGCACGCCGCCCAACACCACAACCAACAACGTCACCTTCGGGGCCAGTTCCCCGGCCGGCAACGTGGTCACGGCCTATTTCACGCCGTATCAAGGCGGCCGCATCTATCGGCTTCAAACCGCGACCAATTTGTCCAATCCCCGATGGGTGACCCTGACGAACCTGCCAGTCCTGTCCACCAACGCCTTCAGCAGCGCGGCCGGGACCTTCACCAACGGGACCGGCTATGGGGTCTTCACCGTAACCCAGCCTGGCGCCACCCAGCTCTATTACCGGCTGGCCGCGCAACTGGGCACCAATTACTGAACCGTCCAGAATGACAGGGGCAGAGTTTGCCCGGCCCTCCGCCTCCAAGCGGCAGATTTGGCCTCCCCAGGCCCGCTGGCGGCTTGCTGCCAGGGCGCGGCGGCCTTGGCACGATTCTTGTTATGTACTTCGGCAATGAAGAACATACTTGTCATTGACGATAAAGAAGACATCCGCACTCTCATCAAGGCGGTCTTGAGCAACTACGGATTCAACGTCATTGAGGCCGACAATGGCCGCGTCGGCGTGCAAATGCTGCGCGACCAACAGCCGGACCTGGTCGTCTGCGACATCAACATGCCCGGCATGGACGGCTATCAAACGCTGGGCGCCGTGCGCGAGTCTTCCACCACCGCCCCCATCCCTTTCATCCTGATGACCGGCCTGGTCAGCCGCGATGGTTTCCGCCGCGGCATGGCCAACGGAGCGGACGATTACCTGGTCAAACCGTTCACGACCGATGAATTGGTGGACGCCGTCATGTCCCGCTTGTCGCGTCAAACCGACTTTCAAATCGAGGCCGACCGCCGCGCGCAGAAACTGCACGAGTACGCCGTGCGCCATTCCTTTCCTGAAATCTCCGGCAACGCGGACGAAATCTTCGGCAATATCGCCGCTTAATCGGCCCGCTCGCTCTGGTGGCCTGTGCCCACGGCTTGCTCCAGCCGCTGGAAACCGTGCTGGCTCAATCGCTCCCGCAAACCGGCGACAATCTCCCTCACCACGCCGGGGCCGCGATAAATCATGCTGGTGTAAATCTGCACCAGCGACGCGCCGGCGGTGATTTTTTCCCAGGCATCCGCCGCGTCAAAAATGCCGCCCACGCCGATGATCGGGCAGGCGCCCCCGCTCTGGCGGTACAGGTGCCGGATGACTTCGGTGCTGCGCTGCCGCAAGGGCCGCCCGCTCAATCCGCCGGGGTGCGCATAAACCTCCCGCAACCGCGCGTCCGCGGTCTCCGGGCGGGTGATGGTCGTGTTGGTGGCGACAATGCCGGCCAGGCGCCGCGTCTCTGTCAATTCCAGGATTTCGTCCAGGGCCTCGAAGGACAAATCCGGCGCCACCTTGACCAAAATGGGAACGGCCCCCGCGCCCGTGTTCTCCTGCTGCAAGGCGGCCAGGATTTCGTCCAGGGCGCTTTTATCCTGCAGTTGGCGCAAATTGGGAGTATTGGGAGAACTGACGTTGACCACGCAGAAATCCATCAGGGAGCGAAGGGCGCGAAAAGTATTGGCGTAATCCTGGGGGGCGTCTTCCAGGGGGGTGGCCTTCGATTTGCCAAGGTTGACGCCGACCGGATGATCGGGCCGGCGGCCCTCCTGTTGCCAGCGGGCCAGAGCTTCGGCAAAGGCCGCCGCGCCGGGATTGTTGAATCCCATGCTGTTGACAACCGCTTCGTCGGCCAGGGCGCGGAAGAGGCGCGGAGGCGGGTTGCCGGGTTGGGCGCGCCAGGTGACGGCCCCCAGTTCGCTGAAACCGAATCCCAGGGCGCGCCAGGCCGGCGTCGCTTGCGCCCATTTGTCCATGCCCGCCGCCAGGCCCACCGGGTTGGGGAAGCGCAGGCCAAAGAGTTCGACGGGCAGGGCGGGCGCGGAACAGAAGGCCGCCGTGATGTCAAGCAAAATTTTATGGCGGCTGACGCCGCCCAACAGCCGCAGGGTGCGCTCGTGAATCCTCTCGGCCTCCTGCGCGAACAGGACGGGTCGAATGATGCGGCGGTAAAACCAACTCACAAAGGCGGGCCGCTATCGCACGGCGGCGCGGGCGCTCGCGGCGGGCTGGGTTTGTTGTTGTTGGGCGGCGCCCGGCAGCAGGTTGCGATACGTCGCCAGGGCCAGCAGCGGCCAGCTATTGCGATACATGTCGTACTTGAGATAGTACACCCGCGGAAAACCGGTGCCGGTGACTTCCGGCTCGGTCCAGGTGCCGTCGGCGTTCTGGGTGCGGATGAGATGCTCGATGCCGTTCTGGACGCTGGGACGGAAGGGGTTGTCGAAGGCGCACAGGCCCATGACGGCCCAGGCGGTTTGAGAGGGGGTGCTGGGACCCTGGCCCTTGAAGACCGGGTCTTCGTACGTGTTGCAGCGTTCGCCCCAGCCGCCGTCTTCGTGTTGCACGCTCTCCAGCCAGTCGCGGGCGCGGAGAATCCAAGCCTGGCGCATGTTGATGCCCAGGGCGCGCAGGCCGCGCAGGACCTGCCAGGTTCCATAAATATAGTTGACTCCCCAGCGGCCATACCACGACCCGTCCTCCTCCTGATGCTCGCGGAGGAATTGCATCGCCTCCTCCACCCGCGGGTTTTCCTGGCTGAAATTCTCGTACCCCAGCAGCTCCAGGATGCGCGCCGTGATGTCGGCGCATTCCGGGTCCAGCATGGCGTTGTGATCGGCGAAGGGGACTTTTTCCAGGATGCTCTTGGTGCAATCCTTGTCAAACGAGGCCCAGCCGCCGTCTTTGCATTGGAAGGTCAGCATCCAATCCAGCCCCCGCCGGAAGGCCGCGTCGCGCCGCGCCGGGTTGGCGGTCGGGATTTTGCGCAGGGCCAGCAGGACCATGGCGGTGTCGTCCACGTCCGGGTTCCATTTGTTGTTGAACTCGAAAACCCAGCCGCTGGGTTCGACATCCGCCGGGTTCTTATATTGCCAGTCGCCGCGGAAGCGGACTTCGCGGTCCAGGAGCCAATCGCAGGCCTTGACCAGGGCCGGATGATCGCTGGACAAGCCGGACTCGTGCAGGGCGATGACCACGATGGCCGTGTCCCACACCGGCGACATGCACGGCTCGATCCGCAGGCTGTGGTCGGTTTCGTGTTCAAGCTTTTTCAATTCCCTCTCCGCCTGGCGGACCAGGGGATCATCGTCCGCGTAACCCAGGGCTTTGAGAGCGATCAGGGAGTTGAGTATGCCTGGAAAAATCGCCGCCAGGCCGTCGCTGCCTTCGAAGCGGGCGACCATCCATTCCTCCGCCTTCTTCAAGGCCCGTTTGCGGAAAGGATGAATGTGCAGGCGGGCAAAATGCTCGGCAAACTTGTGCAGCAAATCCAGCCACAGGAACAGATTGCGCCAGGTGAACATCTGTGGGTCGCGCGGCAGCATCAGGTCGCGCTCGTGAAATCCGAGGGGATACAGTTCATTCAAGGTAGCCCTTGGTCCCAGGTGGCGGGTGGGTTGGAAATGGTTGATGATGGCCAGGGGCACCAGCATCGAGCGGCTCCATGAACTCATGTCGTAGAAATGCACGCCGAACCATTTGCCGATCAGTATCACCTCGCACGGAATCGTCGGCACGTACTTCCAGGGGAACAGGTCCAGCAGGGCCAGATAGAGCTTGGAAAAAGTGTTCAAACGCGGGACGCCGCCCAGGCTCAGGGCCGTTTGGCGGGCGCGCAACATGCGCGAGTCCGTCGGAGGAACGCCCGCCAATTTGAGCGCCAGGTAGGCCTTGATGGTCGCGTTGACTTCCGCCGGGCCGCCCGGATAGATGCTCCAGCCGCCCGTGAGCAATTGCAGGCTGAAAATATGGTGAACCGCCTTCCTCTGCCATTTCTCATCCACCGATTTGTTCCAGTGATGATACGCCACCATGTCGGCCACCAGCGTGCAATCCACAATCAGTTCGCCGACCCAATAGCCCTCCGGCTTTTGTTCGCGCAAAAGGAATTCCTGAGACCGCCGGATGGCGGCCTCCAACTCCGGCAGGGTGAAGGAATCAAAATCCGACGCGCGTGGCAGCGCGTTCGCCGGGCCGTTCTCGAGTAAGCTCGTTTTCACATGGCCCAATACGGGCCTCTCTTTCCTATATTGCTCTAAAATGCCGCGTTAAACGCCCCCCGTTGCCCCAATGTGCCCTTCAATCTGCATCGGATGCGTCCGCCTGTAAAGCCCTTTTGGCGGGCGGAAGAAAAGATTGAGATTAAGAGAGGCGACTCGGCGAAAATGACATGCGCTCCGCGACGCTCACCAGTCGTTCAGCGGCGCGGGGTTGGAGGGCTGGGCGGCCTCCGCCTCCGGGGTCAGGAGCACGGTCAGGCGGAGGGATTGCACGTTGGTCAAATGAATGGCCAGCTCCGTCAGGCCGGGGTTCCCGGCTTGGCCGGGCGGGTGAGGGGAGGCCGGCAATGGCTCGGCTTGCATTTGCTCAAACGCCGCGCCGGCGGGGCCAAGGATGCGCGCGCAAAGGTGTTTCCGGCCCAGGGTCAAGGTGGCGCGGGGACCGCTGATTTGAATTTTGGCCGGCGTGTGAAGAAGCCAATATAACTCAGCGGGCCGGGCCGCTTGAATCTCATCCTCCACCAGCACGTTGGTCCGGTCCAGCAGCGCGATGCCGCGCCAGACTTTTTGGGCGTGGGATGCGTAGGCGGCCGTCAAATCCGCAATGGCAAAAGCGCGCGCCGGTTTGGAATCGAAACGAATGATGCGCGTGTCGGCGCTGGCGGCTTGGTCGTCGCCGCTGGAAGGATCAAGCACCAGGGTGTTGTGCCCTTCGGCGCGGAGCCGGTAGTAGGTGTGGCGGGCTTTGCCGAAATAGCCCGGCAGATTGTAGTCGTCCGGCCCCGGATCGGCGGCCCATCGCTCTCCCAGCGCGTCCAACACAAAGGAGCCGAGGTCCAGATGCCCGTGGCTGGCGCGGTTGCTGCCGGCTTTGAAACCAACAAACGTGGCGTTGGAATCCCGCCAATCGCCCCGCAACGTCACCGCCTCGGCGTGGCGGAAATACTTGTCCAAGGGCAGGCGGTCCAGGGAATCCTGGGCGGCGGGCATGAACCAGAGCAGCCCCTGCACGCTGGCTCGGGAGGCGCCCTGGGCGAAGGCGGCGAATTCGGGGCGATGGAACTTGCGGGCCAGCCAGAACAATTGCGGGCTGTCCAGCCGTCTGTCGTGCGCGTCGGCGAAGTTGAAGAGGTGGCGGGCCGGGCTGGTCATGTAAATCGGAAATAGTCCCGTGTCGGCAAAGCCTGGAATTTGCGCCAGCCCGAAGTCGGACCCCAGGGCGCTGTCCAGCGCCGCCAGCAGAGTGACCTCATAGCTGGTGGCGTAGTGCCAGTAGCCCGGCCCTTCGTCCCAACCGCCGTCCGGGGCGAAGCCAGCCAGGGAAATTTGCACGGAAGTCAGGGCGTCGTGCAGAAATTCGCCGCACAGCGCCGGTTCCTCATCGGCCAGGGCCAGCGCGCCCATGCTCAGGCCGCCGTTGCAGACCTGATTCCAATTGTTGGAAAGGACGGCCCACCATGTCTTTTTGCGTTCAATGGCCAGGCCGGGGTTTAATCCCTTTTCGACCATGGCCTGGCGCAGAAAGGCGCGTTGTTCCGGCGTCCAAACATCATAGAGCCAATCATAGCCGATGGCGAAGGCATGCGTCATCTCGGCGGTGTCAAGAAAATGGCGGGGGTTCCAATCCTTGAACTCCCCGGCCGCCTTGAGTTCGGCCCAGGCGCGTTGGGCAAACCGGCGGTCGCCGCTGATCTGATACACCAAGGCCAGAGTATAGACACGCTCCAGCACCCGCCGGCTGGTGGCCAGCAAACGCAGGCCGTCGGGTATTTCGTAGCGGGCCGGCGCCGCCTCCAGGATGTTTTCGGCCTGCTGCCGGACGTCCTGATACCACGAATTGAGCCGGGCATCGGCCGGGATTTCCCGTCGCAGCCGGGCGAAGTCGTCCTTGGAGGCCAGCAGGCGGGGATGTTCATGGCGCAAATGGCCCAGGAGAACCTCGCCGGGAGGGATGGGCACAGCCGGTTCCGCCGCCGCCAGCGCTGCCGCCGCGCATAAGAGAATTAAAAGCAAATGTTTCAAAGTTATGACCCTCTTTTAAGGGCAATGCCCTTATTCCGCCATTTAAAAATTTTTGCTTGGCGCAAGCGTGGCCCCACGGCAAACTGGCGGCCTTGAATTCATCTGCATGAATATATTACGCCTTCGCCCCATTCTGACACTTATGCTCGCCACTGCCGGCATTGCCTGCCAGGCAGAACGACTTTCCCCCAATTCTCTCCGTTGCGAATATCGCGTGGATCCGCTGGGGATTGATGAAACGGCCCCGCGTTTGTCGTGGCTCGACAACTCCAGCCGGCGCCGGGAAAACCAAACGGCCTGCCAAATCCTGGTCGCCAGTTCCGAGGGCTTGCTGGCCCGCCAGACCGGCGATCTGTGGGACAGCGGACGCATCGAAGGCGCCGATCCCATCGGCGTGGTCTATCAGGGGCGTCCGCTTTTTTCCGGTGAGTTCTGTTATTGGAAGGTGCGCGTTTGGGACGCCGACGGCCAGCCTTCCTCCTGGAGCAAACCGGCCCTATGGTCCATGGGACTGTTGCAACAGGGGAATTGGGTTGGGGATTGGATCGGCTACGACAACATGCGGTCGGAAAAGGCGCTGCCGGCGGACTTTGGCGACGCGAAATGGATTTGGCGGGCGGGAGACAAGTTCCCGGATTCCTCCAAAGGCTCGTGTTTTTTTGCAGGCAGCTTGAAGTTGCCGGACAAGGTCCAAATTGAAAGCGCGGAGTTGGTGGTGGCGCCTTTGGACCATGTATCCTTCAATATCAACGGCAAGCAGGTGTCAGTGTCCCGCGGCACGGGCGCCGGCAACGCGCGGAAGGTGGATGTCAAGTTGCGCGTCAAGCCTGGCGTGAACACCGTGCGGGTATCCGTCGAGAACGAGACGAATGGCCCGGCCGGGTTGATTGCCAAACTGACGGTGGCGGCCGGCGGCAAGACTTACACCCTGGTGACGGACGAGTCGTGGCGGGCGACCAATAAAGGCGGCGCCGACTGGCACAAACGCGCCATCGCCCCGGCGGAATGGCCGGTGGCGCAAGTCGTCGGCCCGGCCGGATGCGCCCCGTGGGGTGAGTTGACCTACACGCCCCAGTTGCTGCCGCCGCCGCCCTATTTGCGGAAGGAGTTCGTCGCCGCCAAACCGGTCCAGCGGGCGATGCTCTATGCCACCGCGCTCGGTCTGGTGAGCCTGCACCTTAACGGCCATTTGATAAGCGACGACCTCTTTACGCCGGGCTGGACGGATTACACCAAACGGGTGCATTACCGCGCCTACGACGTGACCAAACTGATCAAACCCGGCCGCAATGCCCTGGGCGCAATCCTGGCCGATGGCTGGTACAGCGGTTTTGTCGGCTATGGAGGGCATCGCGACCATTACGGCTCCAAGCCGCGCTTCCGGGGCCAGTTGCAAATTGAATACGCCGACGGTTCCAGCGAAATCATCGCCACCGGGAAGGATTGGAAGGCGTCCGACGGACCGATTCGTGAGGCGGATTTTCTCATGGGCGAAAGTTATGACGCCCGGTTGAGCGGCAAGTGGGACCAGGCGGGCTTTGATGACAGCCAGTGGGCGCCGGTGGTGGCCGGGGCGGAAATGACGCCGTTGATTCAGGCGCATCCGGGGCCGCCCGTGCGGCCTTTCACCGAGATCGCGCCCCGGAGCGTGACGGAGCCGTCGCCGGGAGTTTATGTGTTTGACATGGGGCAGAATTTCGCCGGCGTGGTCCGCTTGAAAGTCTCCGGCAAACCCGGCCAGACCATCACCTTGCGCTTCGCCGAGCGTTTGCAGCCCGATGGCAATATCTACACGGTCAATTTGCGCTCGGCGCGGGCCACCGACACTTATATTTGCCGCGGGCATGGCACGGAAACCTGGGAACCGCAGTTCACCTATCACGGCTTCCAATATGTGGAGGTGACGGGCCTGGCCAGCCGGCCTTCCCTGGGCGCGGTCACCGGCATCCCCTTGAGCAGCGCCACGACCGACGCCGGCTCCTTCGCCTGCTCGGACCCGATGCTCAACCGCCTGGTGAAGAACATCTATTTCACCCAGCGCGCCAACTTTATTGACATTCCGACCGATTGCCCGCAGCGGGATGAGCGTTTGGGCTGGATGGGCGACGCGCAAGTTTACGTCCGTACGGCCACGTTGAATGAGGACGTGCAGAGCTTCTTCACCAAATGGCTGGTGGACGTGCAGGACGGCCAGCGGGCCGACGGCCAGTATCCAATGGTCGCGCCGGTCAAGGTCGCCGGCGACGACGGCGGGCCGGCCTGGGCGGACGCGGGCGTGATTTGCCCCTGGACGATTTACCAGGTCTATGGCGACACGCGGGTCTTGCAGCGGCATTACGACTCCATGACGCGGTTCATTGATTTTTGCAAAAACCGCTCGACGCCGGATTTGCTGCCGCCCAAGGAATTCCATTGTTTCGGCGACTGGCTCAACATCAAGGACGAGACGCCCAAGACGGTCATCTGCACGGCCTACTTTGCCTACAGCACTCATTTGCTGGCGCAAATCGCGGAGGCGCTGGGCCGGACCAACGACGCCGTCAAGTATAACGCCTTGTTCGACCGCATCAAGGCCGCCTTCAACCGCGCCTACGTCGCCGCCGACGGGCGGATCGAGGGCAACACGCAGACCGATTACGTGCTGGCGCTCTCATTCGATTTGCTGGACGGGGACCGGCAGAAGCAGGCCGCGCAATACCTGGTGGAGAGCATCGAAAAGCGCGGCTGGCATCTGGCGACGGGATTTGTCGGCACCAAGAGCCTGATGCTCACGCTGGCGCAGATTGGACGCAACGACGTGGCGGACAAGCTCATTCACAACGACACCTTTCCGAGTTGGGGTTTTTCCATCAAGCAAGGCGCGACCAGCATCTGGGAGCGATGGGACGGCTGGACGCCGGAGAAGGGTTTCCAGGACCCGGGCATGAATTCCTTCGCCCACTACTCTTTCGGGGCGGTTTATCAATGGATGGTGGAGAACATCGGCGGCATTCGCAGCGACGGACCGGATTACAAGCGGATCATCATCGCGCCGCACCCCGACGACAAGCTGACGTTCGCCGACACGACCTACCTGAGCATACGCGGCCCGATTGAAACGCATTGGAAGAAGAAGGGGCAGGGGTTGCGATTGAAGGTGGTGATTCCCGCGAACACGACCGCCACCGTGATGGTGCCGGGTGGGGCCACCCGTTCGGTGTACGAAAGCGGCCGTTTGGCCAGCCAATCCCCCGGCGTGACGTTCGCGCGCACGGAAGGCGACGCGGCGGTGTATGAGGTAGTTTCGGGCAAATATGAATTTGTGACAAAGTAGGAGAAGATTTGCCTTCCCGTCCCGCCAAATCCCGGTTGCTTCCTTGAGCCGGTACTGGTAGCCTTTGGGTATGGCGGCAACAAACACAGCCCCGGTTGCGCAGGCGCTGGTTCAGCCTCTGGAAAGCGGCGACCGGCTCGGCGAAATCGAATTCTTGCGCCGTTACGAAGCCATGCCTGATGTCAAAAAGGCCGAACTCATTGAAGGAAAGGTCTATATGCCCTCCCCGGTTCGCTTGATCCACGCCGCGCCAGACACAACGATCCAAGGCTGGCTGTTCACGTACGCGGCCCGGACCCCCGGCACCCAGGCCGCCGGCAACGCCACCGTGCGGCTTGATCCGGAGAATGTTCCCCAGCCTGATGCGTTATTGCGGATTCTTCCGGAGTGTGGCGGTCACACGCGGATTGATTCGGCGGGGTATCTTTTCGGCCCGCCGGAACTGATTGTGGAGGTGGCCGCCAGCACTGTGACCATTGATCTGCATGACAAACTTCACGCCTACCGCCGCGCGGGCGTGCGGGAGTATTTGGTCTGGCGCACGTCCGACGCGCAATTCGACTGGTTTATACTCGATGGGGATGAGTACCGCGCCAACGGCCCTGACAGCCTGGGGGTGCTGCGCAGTCCGCATTTCCTTGGTTTGGCGCTGGCGGTGGATGCGCTCCTGAACCATGATTCGGCCAGACTTTTGGATGTGCTCCATGCCGAAATGCAAACCCCGGCCCACGCTGCCTTTGTCGCGCAACTGACGGCCAACGCGCGGGCATAGCGAATTTCATGCTTCCGTCTTGGATCTAAGTTGGGTTCCCCTCTTAATCTTACTCCTAATCTTAATCTTAATCTCGTCCCCCCTCCAGCGTGCCGATTAGGAGCAAGATTAAGATTAAGGAAAGACAACCCAAAAACGGAGAGGCGCGCGTCCCGTCCCCCCTGTCCGGCTCGTTCTTGCAAATTTCCGGGAGTTTGTTACTAGTGTCTGTGGATGGGATGATGCGATTCCTTATTTTAACGCTGGTCCTTTGTCTGGTTCGTCCAGCCTTCGCTCTTCCGAGGCTGGAAGCGGTGCATGTGACGCTCGATTATGTGGCCAAAAAGGCCGAGTTGCGCGCCCGTAAACCGTTCCGTTCCCCGCGCGCCGATTTGCCCGATTTTCTGAGCAAATTGACGTACGACGACTACCGCCAAATCCAGTTCCGCGAAGACAAGGCGCTCTGGACACAGGAAGGACTGCCGTTCCGGGTCGAATTCTTCCACCTGGGCTACCTTTATCAGGAACCGGTGCATCTGAACGAATTTTCCTCGACCCACGTGCAGCCGGTGCGGTTCGTGCCGGATTTTTTTGATTACGGCACGCTGCACCTGCCGGCGGAAATCCCGGCCAACACCGGGTACGCCGGTTTTCGCGTCAATTTAAGGTGGGACCCGCTGGGGGCGCCGGACAAATGGGACGAACTGGGGGCTTTCCAGGGCGCCAGCTATTTCCGCTTGCTGGGGCAGGGGCAGGTCTATGGCATGTCGGCCCGCGGCCTGGCGCTGGATTGCGGGGAAGCAGGGCGGCCGGAGGAATTCCCGATCTTCACCGATTGGTGGCTGGGCAAGCCGCAGCAGGAAGACCACGATTTGCTGCTCTACGCGATTTTGGACAGCGTCAGTTGCGTGGGCGCCTACGAGTTTCAGATCACCCCCGGCGCGACCACGGTGGCGCAGGTGGAGGCGGTGGTTTATTTTCGCGAGCCGCAGAACATCCAGGCGGCCGACCCGCAACGCAAGCCGCTGGCCACCATCGGCCTGGCGCCGCTGACGAGCATGTTTTGGTACGGCAAAAACTGCGAGCGCAAATTTGATGATTACCGGCCGGAAGTTCACGACAGCGACGGTTTGCTCATGCAATTGGAGAGCGGCGAACGGGTGTGGCGTCCGCTGGACAACAGCCCGGTCTTGCGCCACCAGGCTTATCCGGCCAACAACATCCGGGGATTCGGATTGCTGCAAAGGGACCGCAAGTTTGACGATTACCAGGACATGTTTCATTCCTACCAGAGCGTTCCCAGCGCTTGGGTGGCGCCCAAGGATAACTGGGGGGAGGGGCAGGTCCACGTCGTCGAGTTGAGCACGCAGTACGAAGGCATGGACAATGTGGTGGCCTTTTGGAATCCCGCCGGCAAACCAGCGCCGTTGCAGCCCTTCAAGTTCGGCTACACGCTGTATTGGACGCGCGAGACGGACATCACGCAATCTTCCAACCTGGTGGTGGCCACCCGGGTGGGACTGGACCCGCGGGACCAGCGGCAGCGCCAGTTTGTCGTTGATTTCGATCTGCCCTTGCTCAAGGGAGACGAGCAAGAGCCCAAGGTGCTGGCCAGTTGCAGCACCAACGGCTCCATTGCGCTGGTGCAGGTGTTCCGCAACACCGACGACAGAACCTGGCGGGTGTTCCTGGACATGGCGCCCAAGTCCGGCAACAGCGAGCCGGTGGACCTGAAATGCGCGCTCAAAAGAAGCGACGGATTGACCAGCGAAACTTGGAGTTACCACTGGAGTCCGCCATGATCGCAAGCGCGCACAGCGAAGCGCCGGGCCGGCTGGCGGGACGGCCGCTGGAGGAATGGAACGCGGCCTACTCGAAGGTCGAGAGCTATTTCCACGCCTTGCGCGTGCGCAACAAATTCCTGCTGGGCCAGTTGGTGGCCCGGGTGATGGAGCGCGCCATGCAGCGGTCGGCCCTCGAACCCCAGCGCTCGGCCACGGAACTGGCGGTGGAGGAAATGGACCATCTTGTCAACGAATGGTTTGCCCAGGTCTTGCAGGCCCCGCCCGCCGGAGCGGACATGCTTTCCACCCGCGGACGGATGGCCTTGCTGCTGGCGGACATGCCGGGGCATTGGCAGGATCAGTTCCTTCGTCCGGGGCCGTGGCCGTCGGAATTCGCGGTCAAAATGCGCGAGATGTATCTGCGGGCCGGGCCGGACTTTCAATTGGCGAAAATGACGCCGCGCCCGCTGGACCTTGGCCCGATTACGACGCTGAGCGAGTGGAGCCGCCTGCCTTATTTTAAAATGGCGGCCAGTTGGGCCCTCTTCGGCCTGCTGTTGATCCTGCTGTTCTATGTCACCCACCATTGAGCCATGACCGCCGCGCCTCCGACCGCCCTTGCTCTTGCCGGCCAGAATTCGGGGCCGACGCTCGTGCCTGTTCCGCACGCGCGCCGCGGGTGGCGCGTCTTCACCTTTTATTCCTCCGCCATCTTGATGACAGGGCTGATTTCATGGCTCTTCGCCGATTTGCTGGGGCGGACGGGTTGGTCGCTTTCGGCCTTTGTCCTGCTGGGCCTGTTCGCGGTGCTGGTGCTGCTGATCTCGGTGGGTTGCGTGCAGGGGGTGTTTGGTTTTTTTCTGCGGCTGACGGGGGACCGGCGCATCACCCGTTTGACGGATTACCGCCATCAAAGCATCCAGGGCGTGAGCACCGCGCTGGTGTTCCCTATATGCAACGAGCAGGTCCCGCTCGTTTGCGAGGGGCTGCGCGCCACGTATCAGTCCCTGCAAAAAACCGGCCTGCTGGGCCGGTTCGATTTCTACATTCTGAGCGATTCTTCCGAGCCGGACAAATGGGTCGAGGAAGAACGGCGGTGGATTGATCTGGCGCGGGAATTGGACGCGCTGGGGCGGATTTATTATCGCCGGCGCGTGGTCAATGAAGGGAAAAAGAGCGGCAACATCCGCGATTTTCTGAGCACCTGGGGCGCGCGCTACCGCTATTTCGTGGTCTTTGACGCCGACAGTGTCATGCGCGGGGAAACGCTGGTGGAATTGGTGCAACTGATGGAGGCGCATCCGCAGGTGGGGTTGATTCAAACGGTGCCGGAGCTGGTCAACGCCTCGTCCTTGTTTGGGCGCATGCAGCAGTTTGCCAACCGGCTTTACGCGCCGATCTTCATCACCGGCTTGAACTTCTGGGCGCAAGGCTTCGGCAATTATTGGGGGCACAACGCCATCATCCGCACCGAGCCGTTCATGCAGCATTGCGACCTGCCGCAACTGCCCGGCGCCAAGCCCTTCGGCGGCCAGATTCTGAGCCATGATTTCGTGGAAGCGGCGCTATTGCTGCGAGCCAGATGGGAGGTCTGGCTGGCCTACGACCTGGAGGGCAGTTACGAGGAGGCCCCGCAGACGATGCTGGACAACGCCCGGCGCGACCGCCGTTGGTGCCAGGGCAACATGCAACATGCCATGGTGGCGTGGGCGCGCGGCTTGCGCGGCCTTAGCCGGATTCACCTGGCCATGGGCATCATGGGGTATTTGGCCAGCCCGCTGTGGCTGTTTTTTCTGCTGACGTTTAACTGGATGCTGTGGTACGAGGCCAACACCGGTTTGTCCAGGATCACCGTGCGCTCGTTGACCCCCTTCCTTAAAGTCAACGCCACCGAGCACGCCTTCCTCATTTTTGCCATCTGCATGGCCATGCTCTTTCTGCCAAAAGTTCTGGCGCTGGTGGATTTGGCGCGGGACACGCCCCGCCGGCGGGCCTTTGGCGGCATGGTCCACGCCACTTGCGGCGCCCTCGCGGAAACGGCTTTTTCCACCCTGCACGCGCCCTTGCAAATGCTGTGGCACTCGCAATTCGTGGCCGCCTCGCTCCTGCTTTTTGGGGTGCAGTGGGGGCCGCAGAACCGCGACGCCGATGGCATCCCATGGTCCGAAGCCTTCCGGCATCATTGGATGCACACGGCCATCGGCTTGGTTTGGGGCACGGCCATCTGGCGGCTGGATCATCCGGCCTTTTGGTGGTTTGCTCCGGTGGTGGCGGGGATGGTTCTGAGCATGCCCCTGAGCGTGCTGACCAGCCGCGCCGGCCTCGGCGAAAACGCCCGCCGCCTGGGGCTTTTTCTGACGCCGGAAGAGACTGCGCCTCCCCCTGAATTGGCCGCCCTGCGCGCCCGCATGGCCGCGTTGGAGAAGTCAGGGCAAACCGCGCCGCGCCCGGCGGACGCGGGTCTGGCGGACGCGGTGCTGGACCCTTATGTCAACGCCGTTCATGTCTCGTTATTGCGGGAGAAAGGGCAAAATCCCGCCTACGCGCAAGCCCTGGCGGAGCTGGGCGTGGGCAAGCCGGAAGTCCGCGCCTTGTGCGAAAAGCTGCTGGCGGAGGGGCCGGATCATTTGGGGCGGATGGAGAAGCTGCTCATCTTGAGCGATGCCGAAGTGCTGCCGTGGCTGCATCGCCAGGCCTGGCTGCGTCCCAGCGGCACGCTGGCCCGCTGGTGGCAGGAGCAAATCCGCCAATACGCGTGGTGATAATTGAGAATTGACAATGGACAATGGACAATGGCCCATTTTCCATTGTCAATTGTCAATTATCCATTATCAATTCTCACCATGAAGCTTGGCATCATCAACAGCGCCTTTCAACAGGCCGGCGTCCCGACGGCGACGGGACTGGAACACATTGCCCGCATCGGCTTTGATTGCGTGGATATTTTCACCGAGGCGGCGGGCATCTCCAAAAGCGAAATCCGCCTGGTCAGCCGCGTGACGGCCCGGCTCGGCCTGCCCATTATTTCCCTGCCGGTGGTGGCGGTGGGATTGATTGATTTCAACCAGCCGGTGCGCGAGTTCCACCTCGCCCGCTGCCGCCAATACGTGGACCTGGCCCGCGCCTGGGGCGCGAAAAATGTCCTGGTCGTTCTGGGGGAATATATTTGGCAGCGCGAAGTCATCCCGCCGCAAGCGCAATGGGATTGGGGGCTGGAAATCTGCCGCCGCCTGGGCGATTACGCGGACAAACGCGGCATTGACATCGCGCTGGAATTGGAGCCGTTCCGTCTGAGCCTCTTGAACAGCGTGGCCAGCATGGCGCGTTTCGTGGACGAGTGCGGCCATCCGCGCGTGCGGGCCAACATTGACATCAGCCACCTGGTGCTCTCCGACACCAGCCCCGCGGAAGTCAAAAAGCTCAAGGGCAAAGCCATCCATGTTCACCTGAGCGATTGCGACGGCAAGGTGCATGGCGACTTGCCGCCGGGCCGCGGGGTGGTCAAATTCGCGCCCTACCTGCAAGCCATCAAGGAACTGGACATCCAGGGCGTCGTCTCCATCGAGTTGGAATACGCGCCCGATCCATCCAAAATTGTCGCCTGGGTGGAGGAGGCCTATCGAGAAACGGCCAGGCTGATGGAGATGGCCGGGTTGCGCACCCGGTGAGTCTTATACAGGACAATCAGTACCGCATCTTAACAATTAACATTTGCAAGTGGCCGGATTGGACGCCGGTCACCGGCCAGCATTACGGCTACGGCTTTGACAACATCGGCAACCGCACGGGTTTAAGTCTTTCCTACAGAGCGCTTATCGGGGCAGCTTATCGCCGCCCTGGGCGGGCAGGCGCAGAAGTCGGCGATTCATTTGGCGCCGGCCGGGTCGCGGAATGGGGAACCGGCCTCATAACTTATGAGTTGCGCCTCGATGGCCGCGATCATGGCCCGGTTGTTGTCCTGGCGGCCCGCCAATTGCAAAGCCCGCCGGGCGGCCACGACGGCTTGATCAAACTGTCCCGCTTCGGCGCAGGCGGCGGCCAGGATGGCGGCCATCATCGGATTGGAGCCGCCGGCAAGCCGGTCGGTTTGCCGGGCCAATTCCACCGCCTTGGCTCCATTGCGCTGGGCGGGGTTGGGCGCGGTCGCCAGCCGCCAGGCGATGTTGGCCAGGCTTCTCCGGCCTTCCAACGAATCGGGCTGGACGGCCAGCAGTTTTTGAAACTCAAGGACGGCTTCGTCCATCCGTCCTTGTTGCAAAAGGGCGTTGCCCAGATTGTAAAGAGCCGGGGCGTAACCGGGATGAACCGCCAGCGCCTTGCGCAAATGCGCGACCGCCTCCTCCATCCGGCGTTGTTGAAGGAGGGAATTGCCCAGATTGTTCTCGGCTTCGGCAAAGCCGGGCCGCAGGGCGGCCGCCTTTTGGAATTCAAGGATGGCTTGGTCCCATTGTCCGTTCTGGCGCAACGCGATGCCGAGATTATAATGAACCAGTGCATCATCCGGCTGCAATGCCAGCGCCTTTTGGTACTCGACGATGGCTTGCGCCGTCTCTCCCTTGGCAACAAGGGCGCTGGCAAGAGTGTAGTGAACCTGGGGAAACTCAGGCTGGAGGAACGCCGCCTTCCGGCACTCAAGGATCGCCTCGTCAGCCTGTCCCGCCGTCAGCAGAGTGTTGCCAAGATTGCGATAGGCCTCGGCAAAGTCAGGCCGCAAGGCGACGGCCCGGCGGAACCGCCGGATGCCCTCCTGCACCTGCCCTTTCTTGACAAGAGCGGACCCCAGGTTGTTCTGGGCTTCGGCATAGTCGGGGCGAATGGCCAGCGCGCGCCGGAAAAGGACCATGGCCTCGTCCACCTGTCCCTTTTCATAAAGCACGGCGCCCAGGTCGTTTTGGGCCATCCAGGAATCGGGATTCCGGGCGATGGTCGCGCGCCAGAGCGTTTCCATGTCGGTGTACATCCGGCTTTGCCGCCAGGCCGCCACGAACAACGTCACCAGCAAGATCGCACAAAACGCCTTTTCCCAAACCAGCCTCCGCTCTCCCAACCGATGAAACAGGGTGTCAATCCCGGCGGCGGCCAGCGCGATAGGGCCGATGCAGGCCAAGTATTGGTAATGATCCGCCACGAACGAATACAGAAACGTGAACAGCATGATGAATCCCAGCACCGGCGCCAGCGTCGCCGCAAAAAAGATCGCCGCCACCTCCACGCTCCGCCCAAGCCGCCGCCGCGCCCGCCAAACCACCCAGCCCGCCGCCGCCGTGGCCAGCACCCATCCGTAAGCGCGCGGGTCCGAGGCCGAGATCGCCCAGCGCGGATAACTAAACGTCAGATTCACCGGCCAGAGCAGCTTCCCCGCGTAAAACCACACCGCCCGGCTGGCGATGAGCACCCGCTCCACCGGTCCGATGTCGAAGAATTCGCCCTGCGTGCCTTGATGGTAGCGCTCCCACCACACCGTCAACAGCCCCATGCCCAACGACATGGCCGCAAAGGGCGCGACCTGCGCCAGCCGCCGCCGGCCGATGGGCATTTTTTCCAGCCACAAGATCAACAGCAGCGCCGCCGGCAGCGTGCAGGCCGTCGTCTTGGCCAACAGCGCCAGCAAGTAAAAAATCAGCGCCAGCGCGTAAAACCGCCACCGCCGCCGGCATGATTCGTCCATGAATTTGGTCCACGCCAGCAGCGTCAGCAGGAAAAAAAAGCCCATCAACACGTTCTTGCGCTCGGCGATCCACGCGACCGATTCCACCTGGGCCGGATGCAGCGCGAAGACCGCCGCCGCCAGCCACGCGCCCGGCACGCGCAGCCGCCGCAGCACCTGCCACACCAGCAGCGCGTTGGCGGCGTGGAGGAGGATGTTGACCAGGTGATAGCCCAGGGGATTGAGTCCCCAAAGTTCGCGCTCGACGTAAAACGTGGTAAACGTCAGCGGAAAATACTGCGACGGCACATCGTGCGAAAACCAGATGCGCCGCAGTTCCGCCCATGCCGTCGGCAAGGGCGTGGTGATCATGTAAGCCGCATCGTCCCAGATCGGTTTGCCGTTCCAGGCCGGCTGGTAAGCCAGAAAAGTGGCGGCGACCAAAAGCGCCATCCCGATTGCCGTCCGCCGTGAATCTGCTGTAATTGCCTTGATCTTGATCCTCTCTTTCCGGATTGTGCCTTGCAAGATACTACCGGAGCGCCCGCCAAAGACAAGAGGCAGGACCCGTTGATGGAAGCTGAGTTTTGAAACCGGCAGACTTACAAGCGTCGCAAAAAGCAGGAAGCCCGCAAACTTTGCAAGTGGTTTGCGTTTGCGTTTTCCTCGTGCTGGCGATTCTGGCCGTGTTTGGCCAGGCGGCGCGTTTCGAATTCATCAATTACGATGATGACAAGAGCGTGTACGCCAATCCCGTGGTAACCAAGGGCTTCACCGCGGAGACGGTGGCCTGGGCCTTTTCCCACGCGCAAACCGCCAACTGGATTCCTCTGACCACCCTGTCCCATATTCTGGATTGCCAGCTTTTCGGGCTGCGCGCGGGCGCGCATCACCTGGTCAACGTGCTGTGGCACGCCGCGTCCGCCGTGTTGCTGTTTTTGGTCTTGCGGCAAATGACCGGCAGCCTGTGGCGAGCCGCCGCGGTGGCGGCGGTCTTTGCCATTCATCCGTTGCGGGCGGAATCCGTGGCCTGGGTGACAGAGCGCAAGGATGTCTTGAGCGGATTCTTTTTCATGCTCACCCTCGGAGCTTACGCGCGCTACGCGGAGAATTTGAAATCTGAAATTTCAAATTTCAAATTCTATTATGCGCTGGCGCTGGTGTTTTTCGCCCTTGGCTTAATGTCCAAACCAATGCTCGCCACGCTGCCGTTTGTCTTGCTGCTGCTGGATTATTGGCCGCTGGGACGTCTTGACCAACCGCGCCAGTTCCTCCGCCTGGTTGAAGAAAAAATCCCGCTCTTCGCCCTTTCGGCGGCCGCGTGCGTGGTGGCGGTTCTGGTGCCCGGACAGATCGTGCCGCAGGCCCACCGCCTTCCGTGGCTTGAACGCCTGGGCAATGCCCTGGTTTCTTGCGTGGTTTACCTGCGGCAGATGATCTTCCCGGCGGGATTGGCCTTTCCTTATCCCCTCGCTCCGCACGGCCAGCCGATGTGGAAGGTCTCCCTGGCGTTGGCCCTGCTGGCCTCCATCTCGGCGGCTGTTTTTCTGTGCCGGAAACAACGCCCGTTCCTGCTGACAGGCTGGCTTTGGTACCTGGGAATGCTGGTTCCGGTCATCGGGATTCTTCAAATCTCGCAGGATGCCGCCCATGCCGACCGCTACACTTATCTGCCGGGCATCGGTCTGGCTCTGGCGGCGATCTGGGCGGCGGGGGACCTGGGTCGCCGGTCCGCCAACCCCGTCTGCCGCCTTGCCCTGGGCGGCGTTATGATCGTGTTGACAGGAGCGGGCCTCACGTGCGCCCGCGTCCAGACTTCGTATTGGAAGGACAGTCAATCCTTGTGGACGCACACGCTGGCCCGCACCCCCGGCAACGTCACCGCCCTCTTGAACCTGGGCGAATTCCTTCGCCTGCGCGGCGATCTGGACGGGGCCATCGTGCAATACCGCGCCGCGTTGGAAATCGCGCCGGAAAGCGTGGAGATACTCAACAACCTGGGCAACGTCCTGGGCCAAAAAGGCGCCAGCGATCAGGCCATCGCGCAATTCCAAAAAGCATTGCGCATCCAGCCCGGCTTCGCCGACACGCGCGTCAATTTGGGCAATGTTCTGGTCGCGCGCGGCAAGGTGGAGGAAGCCATCGCCCAATATCGCGCGGCCCTGGCCCTGGCGCCGGACAACGTGGACATTCTCAACAATCTTGGCAAGGCCCTGGGTCTGCAAGGCGAAGACGCCGCCGCCATCGCGCAATACGAGAGAGCCTTGCAACTTCAGCCCGGCTACGCCACCGCCCACTTCAATCTCGGCCATCATTATCTCAAGCTGGGCAGGCTGGCCGAAGCCGCCGCGCAATTCCGCCAGGCCGTGGACATCAACCCTGGCGACGCGGGAGCCTGCAACAACCTGGGTCAGGCCCTGCTCCTGCAAGGAGATGCTGCCGGCGCCATGGCCTGCTTTGAAAAAACCACCGCCCTGAGTCCGGACCCGCTGGAAAGATGGTCCAGCCTCGGCAACGGCTTTCTGGACCAGCAGCATTGGGACGAAGCCATCGCGTGCTATCGCCAGGCCCTGGAATTGGCGCAGGCGCGAAAGATGGACGCGCTGGCCGCCACGTTGCTAAAGGAAATCAAACGCTGCGAAACCAACAGCCCCTTGCAGGATAAGCCGCGGTAAGTTTGACCGTCCGGCTCCCGTTACGCCGCGACAAACCAATCCCACTGATTTCTTCAAAACTGAAGGTGGTTCCATCATTTACATTTATCCGTTTGAACTTAAAGTAGGACCGTTATGATTGAACGCCTCCTCTGGAACGCGCGAGGGACCCGGCGCCCGCGCCACGAAACGACGATGACCTTGAATCCGCCTGCAAACATCTTCATCAATGGCCAGTTCATCGGCCGGCACAAGGGCGCATTTTCGGCGTCCGCCTTTGACCTGACTGCGGCGCTGAAATTCGGCTCCACGAATACCCTGGCCGTGCGCGTGAGCAACCGCGAGAGCGAGGCGCGCAACTGCTTTTCGCGTTCCACGCTGGATTACGTGGTGATGGCGCGTTGATTATGTCGAGAATTCCAAGAGTTCTCCTGTTAATCGAATCGTCCCGCGGGTCGGGACGCTCCATGTTGGGCGGGATTGCCAATTATGCCCACTACCACGGACCTTGGTCGTTCTATTGGGAGCCGGCGGGCTTGGAGAAAGTTTGGCCCAAGCTCAAGTCGCTGGACTTGGACGGCATCATCCTGCGCGACGTGGATAAACTGGATGAGGTCCTGGCTTTTGGCATTCCGGCGGTGGTGGTCGGGCACGGAAGGACGGAAGTATCGGGGTTGGTCAACGTCGTGACGGATTCCGCGGCCATCGGCCAGATGGCGGCGGAGCACCTGCTGTCGCGCGGTTTCAAACAATTTGCCTATTGCGGCACGGGTCTGGAGGCTGGCGAGGATGTGTCGTGGTCTCAACTTCGGCGGGAGAGCTTTTCCAGTCGCATCCAGGAAGCCGGGTTTAGCTGCCGCGACTTTTTGCCGGCCAACCCGTCGGAGAGCTTATCCTGGCCGCGGGAGCGCAGGGTCATGTCGCGCTGGCTGCAAGCCTTGCCCAAACCCCTGGGCCTGATGGCTTGCAATGATGACCGCGCCCGCCAGGTGGTGGAGGCCTGCAAGATCGCGGGAGTTTCGGTGCCGGGTCAACTCGGCATCGTCGGCGTGGACAATGACGAGGTGGTCTGCGGATTGTCCGATCCGCCTCTGTCGAGTGTCGCGGTCAATTTCGAGCGCGCCGGCTACGAAGCGGCCGGCACTCTGGATTGTTTGATGAGCGGGAAAGCGCCTGACTCGAACAGAATCCTGGTGCGGGCCACTCACGTGGTCGTGCGACGATCCACGGATGTCATTGCCGTGGAGGATGCCATCGTGGCCAAGGCGTTGCGATTCATTCACGCCAACTTGAAGGGAGAACAGTTAAACGTCGGCGAGGTGGCCCGAAGCGCTGGAACGTCCCGGCGGGTCCTGGAAAAACGGTTTCGCCACCAACTGGGCTATTCCGTCCTGAACGAAATCCGCCGACTGCGCACCAACAAGATCGCGCAACTCCTGGTCGAAACCCAGATGCCGGTTCGTGAGATTGCCGAGGCCCTGGGTTTTGCCGACATCCAGCATTTTGCGCGCTACTTTCGCTCCGCCAAGAAAATAAGCCCGCTGGCCTACCGGAAGACGCGCGGCGCCCATTGATCTCCACCACGCCGTTCGCAAATTGGCGATTTTTATCCGCAAAGTGGCGTTGTTGTGCCTTCCTCAAGTGTGTAGCCTTGTCGTTATGAAACCCTTATTGGATTCGACAAGACAACGCCCGGCGCAACTGCCTGAACCAGGCGTTGAGTCCCGAACCAATACATCTCCAAATCTCACCTCTAATATGAAACAATTCAGACAAAGCACTCACGTCCGAGACATCACCCTCATGGGGGTCTGCACCGCTCTGTTGGCGGCGCAACTGACCGCCAAGGCGCAAACGCTGGCCCACGAGTATCAGTTTTACAACTCCGCCAACGACGGCATCGCCGCAGGCGGCACGGTGCCCGACACCGGCACACCCGGCGGAAACGCCGCCACGCTCTTGGGTGACGCGGTCGTCAGCGGCGGCCAGTTGGAATTGGATGGCACCAGCGGCACTTATGTGGAGTTGCAGCCCGGCATCGTCACCAACGATCTGGCGGTGACCGTCGAGGCTTGGGGACTTTTCCCGGCTGTCTCAAGCCAAAACACTTGGGCCAATCTGTTCGACTTCGGCACGCAGGACGCGAGCGGGGACGACGCCTATAGCATCTCCTTTTGCGTGGATAGCGGAGGAGGGTCATCCGGGGAACTTATCGCCGGCATTTCAGATTTCGACACCGCCAACGTCAACCGCCAGAACGCCACGGCCGACGCAAGTCTCATTGCGACCGACACGGCGGGGACCTATGTTGCCGTGGTCTTCAACCCCCCCGCGGGATATTCGGCCATTTATGTCAACGGGGCGCTGGTGGGGACAACTTCCATTACCAACACCATTACGCCGGGGATTCAGGATGTGAATAACTTAATCGGTCGGGACAATTGGACGGCTGATCCCACTCTGTATGCCGGCATCTCCGAATTTCGCGTATGGAATGGCGCTCTCAATGGCCTGCAGGTGGCGGCCAGTTACACCGCCGGGCAATCCACGGTGAGCACCAATGCCGGCTCCGTCACGAGCTTAAACCTGACGGCGCCTTACCAGGTCACCACGGGTGGCCAAGTGCCTTCGAAGGTGGTCGCCACGGCGCAAAACACCGGCAGTATTTCGGTGGACGTGACGACCGTTGCCACCTACTCCTCCAGCGCCACAAATATAGCCACTGTAAATCCGACCACGGGAGTGATCCACGGGGTTGCGGTCGGCCCGGCCACGATCACCGCTTCCTACGGCGGCTTGCAGGCGACCTGGGCGATCAGCGTCATCGAACCGGCGTCCATCCTCACTCACCGCTACAGCTTCCGTGACACCCCGAACACCACGGGCATCGCCGTGGCCGACTCGATTGGCACTCTCAACGGCACGGCCATGGGCGATGCCATTGAAACAACGGTTGGGACGAATCAAGTTTTTCAGGTGTCCGGCAACGTGGGCTCGTATCTTGATTTAAGCTCAAATTCTTTTGCCAATGATGGCATCATCTCGGGATACAATTCGGCCACGGTTGATTTCTGGGGCACCTTTACCTCGCTGAGCGCCAATTGGGAGTACGGTTATTCATTCGGTCAATCGTACGGATACGGTGTGGACTTCCTCTATTTTTCCGTGGAAGCCAATGGGACTCACTATCTGAATGAAAGCACCGGCAGCGGCGGCGCGGGCGTTTCCATGGCGGGCACTTTTGCCAACGAAACGGTGCATTGCACAACCATTATAGATCCTCTTTCGGGGAATCTGGCCATGTACACCAACGGCGTTCTCAGCGGCGTGGATAACAGCTACACCGTCCCCCTGAGCGCGATCGCCACCAACTATATCTACTTCGGACGTTCGCTTTGGACTGCGGTTGGCGCGGGTGGCTCAGGGGATCCTTATCTGACCGCGGACAGCAGTTTCAACGAAATCCGTGTTTACAACGGCGCGTTGACTCCCCAGCAAATCGCCATGGCGGACCAAAATGGCCCCGGAAACACCAATATTGACCCCGGCGCATTGCAGTCTGTTTCCATCTCCCTGCCCTCGACCATCGAACTTGGCACCCGCGCCGTTCCCGGTTTGATCGGTCAATACGCCAACTTGACAAACTACAATATTTCCAGAAACAGCCTGACTCCGATGTTGATCTTTAATTCAGGCAACTCCAACGTGGCCTATCAAGGTTCCGACGGGTATCTGCACGCGGTCGAGGTCGGCACGGCCTCCATCTCCGTCAATTACCTGGGTTACTTGGGCAGCCAGTCCGTGACGGTGGTTCGTCCTCCTCCCCCTGTGCTGGTGCATGAGTACAGCTTTCACGACGCGGTTGGCAGCACGAACGTGTATGACTCGGTTGGCGGCTCGAATTGGAGCGGCACGCTGCCCAATGGCGGCGCCTTTAGTGGCACCAACCTGACCATCAGCAGCAATGGCTCGCAATACGTCAGTCTGCCATCGGGAGTGATTCAGTCCAATGGAATCGGCAGCAACTATGCCGCACTTAGCATTGATGTCTGGGTCAATGCGTCCTACGACCCCGTCAACTCGATGCTTTTTGTGTTTGGCAACACGGACAGCAGTGGCGCGGGGGAGGATTACTTATTCGGCTCCCTGAACAGGGATTACACCGCCATCACGGCCGTGGATCCGGGCTGGCAGGCAGAGCAGGGGTACACAGGATCTGTGGCCCCTCTGCCTCTGAACCAACTGATCCACTTCACTGCCGTGTATAATCCCCCCTCTGGCTACCTTGCGCTCTATACGAACGGGGCGCTGGTGGGGATCAACTATGCGCTGACTGACCCGATGAGCGTGGTGAGTGACGCCGAAGCGTACATCGGCCGTTCCGTTTATACTGGCGACCCGTATGCCGTTCTCACTCTGTCTGAGTTCCGCATTTACAATGGCGCCCTGCTGGCCGACCAGGTAAAAGCCAGCGATGACTTGGGGCCATCCGCGCCGCTGGCCAATCCTTACAGCGCATCCTTGACTGCAACCCCAAGCGGTTCCACCGTCCTGTTGAGCTGGCCTGAGACTGAAACTGGTTTCTCGGTTTACTCAAGCCCGACGCTTGGCGCCAGCGCGGCCTGGACTCTCGTGTCCGGAACCCCCACCCTGGTGGGGCACACCTGGCAGTTGAGCGTGCCGGCCTCCACCGCGCAAGGATACTATCTGTTGGGATGGCACTATTAATGCAGACAACCGGGCCGTGGGTGGCGGCACAGGATCCGCCACCCATGCGCCTTTTCAGACAAACAGTGCAAAGTTAAGTTTGAAAATGAACGCCATGAATCCACGACGAACAGGAAAGACGGGAGCATTCACATTGATCGAGTTGCTGGTGGTGATTGCCATCATTGCCATCCTGGCCGCCCTTCTGCTGCCGGCTCTGGGCAGCGCCAAAAAGAGCGCGATTCGCATCCAGTGCATGAACAACGAAAAGCAGCAGATGACGGCATTGACCATGTATGCTGGGGAGAACAAGGATTTCCTGCCGGATGGAACCAATGGCAATTGGGCTTGGGATATGTCAGCTTACTTGGCCAATATATTAATTGCCTCCGGAACGACTCCGAAAACCTGGTATGACCCTGGAACTTCGCCTCGGTTTAGCTCAATTGACTGGTTCGGCAACAACCCGGGCAACATACCGGCAGGATCCGGAACCCTTTGGGGCTACCAAGCTGCCTGGCCGGATCCAACGGCCACGTTTGGCGACGGCGCTTTTCGGGTTATAGGCTACGCCCAAACCTTTTATGGCACGATGAGTTACTCCGGCAACTACGCCACCAATACCAACAAAAAACTGTCAGCCACTTTGACCCCTGGCACTCTCTTTGACCCGGGCGGCGTTCCCATCGGGCCTGTTTCCAAGCGGGTTCTCGTGGCCTGCGCCACACTTAATGGAGACCCAAAGGCGGGGACGAGTGACGTATATTCAGAAATGATTACCTACAATTGGACCGAGGTTGACGGCGGTTACAAGACACCCCATATCAGCGCACACATGGCTAACAGCACACTTCCCGATGGAGCAAATGTGGGAATGATAGATGGTCATGCGGAGTGGCGTCCCTTCAAGCAGATGATCTGCCGGGCTTCTGCTCCCCCGAATTTCTATTACTGACCCGCTGGAAACGATGGGGCGGACCTGCCGCGTTGCGGGTTGCTGTTATTTTCTTTTCTCGACCGCCATTTCCGGTGATGGTAAGAGCGTATGCTCAAGGTCTGAGGCGGGCTTGCCGCCAGTAAATCCGGTGAAGCAGTATCGAAAATGAAGCGGCCTGGTTCCAAATGTTCCATCCCGCCCACGGTCGCCGAGCGGAATTTGGCAGCGCCTGATTCCAACGCCCGGCGCTGGCTTTTCCGGGCGGGCGCCATGGTGCTGGGGCCGCTCATTCTTTTAATGCTGGTTGAGGTTGGATTGCGCGTGGCCGGGGTCGGGCATCCGATGGGTTTCTTTCTGCCGATGAAAGTCAACGGCCAGCAGTGCCTCATTGAAAATGACCGCTACGGCTGGCGGTTCTTTGGACCGGAAATGGCGCGCATGCCGTTTCCTTTTGTCATCCCCAAGGTCAAGCCGGAGAATACAATTCGCGTTTTCGTCTTCGGCGAATCCGCCGCCTACGGAGATCCCCAACCGGAATTCGGGATATGCCGCCTTCTGCAAGCGTTGCTGGAGGGCCGCCACCCGGACAAGCATTTTGAGGTCGTCAACACCGCCATGACGGCCATCAACTCCCACGTCATCCTGCCCATCGCGAAGGATTGCGCAAAGCAGAACGGCGACTTCTGGGTCATTTACATGGGCAACAACGAAGTCGTTGGCCCCTTTGGCTCCGGCACGGTATTCGGACCGCAAGCGGCCAGCCTGGCTCTGGTCCGCGCCGTGGTGGCCTTCAAAGGGACGCGATTGGGACAGGCGCTGGGGGAGCTGGCCCGCCGCGCCCAAAAGCGGCCCGTTACCCAGAGCGAATGGGGCGGAATGCTCATGTTCCTGCATCATCACGTCCGCGAGGATGATCCGCGCATGGCCACGGTTTACCGCAGTTTTGAGCGCAACCTAGCTGAGATAATTGACACCGGCCTGGATGCGGGCGCAAAAGTGGTGGTCAGCACGGTGGCCTGCAACCTTAAGGATTGCGGCCCATTCGCCTCGGATCATCGTCCGGGCCTCGCTCCGGCCGAACTGTCCCGCTGGGACACGCTTTACCAGGCAGGAGTCCGGGCGCAGTTGGCGGGCAGGACGCCGGAAGCCGTCAATTCCTTCAAACAGGCGCTTGCCATTGACGATTCCTTTGCCGAAGCCCACTTTCGGCTCGGCCAATGTCTCCTGGCCTCGGGCCAGGACGAGGAGGCGGGACGCCAGTTCAGGCTGGCTTGTGATCAAGACACCCTCCGGTTCCGCGCCGACACCCGGATCAACCAGGCGATCCGCAGCGCGGCCTCGGCGCGGGCGCGGAACGGCGCGCATCTGGTGGATGCCGAGGCCATGGTCTCCAGTCAGAGCACGCGTGGCCTCGCGGGCGAAGAATTCCTTTACGAACACGTCCACCTCAATTTTGACGGAAATTACCTTGTCGCTCGCGCGGTGGCCGAACAAATTGACCAAGCCATGACAGACGGCAGCCGGCGTCCGTGGCCGACGGCAGACCAATGTTCCCGACGCCTGGGATGGAACGATTTCACCCGCAAAGAGGGCATGGCGGATATTCTGCGCCGCCTGAACGAGCCGCCTTTCAAAGATCAGGCGGGCAATCGTGAGGAGTATCAGCGATTGCTCCAGAAAATTGAGAACCTTCGATCCGCCGCGCAGGCCGGCTCCGCGCGCGAGTGGGAAGCCCAAACCAAAGCGGCCGCCGAGGCGGCGCCGGACGACTGGATTCTTCAGGAAAACCTCGCGCACCTGGAACAACGGACGGGCAACTCCGCCGGCGAGATCCAGGCCCTGCGGCGCGTGACGGTTATGTTGCCGCAAAATCCCGAGGTTTGGGAAAGTCTGGGGCTTGCTTTGGAAGGGGCAAGACGCGACGACGAAGCGAAGGCCGCCTTTCAAGAGTCAACACGACTCTGCCCTGAATCGGTGGCAAGTATGAACAGCCTGGGCGAACTCTACGCGCGCGAAAACCGTCCTGAAGAAGCCGCGCGGCAATTTCAAGAAGTCTTGCGGCGAAAGCCCTACTGGGGTCCAGCCCACCTGGGTCTCGGAAAAGCCCTTGAAGCCATGGGCCAAACGCAGGCGGCAAAAGAACAATACGAAGAATCGCTCAAAAACCGCGTCAGAAGCCCCGAATCCTTCAACACTCTGGGCAAGTTTTCCGTCTCGCGGGGCTGGTACAACGCCGCGGTCACCAATTTTACCGACTCCCTCCAACTCGACCCGTCTGATCCCGAGGTCCATGTCAATCTCGGCCTGGCCTTGGTCAAACTGGGACGACGCGAAGAAGCCAAAGCCCACTACGCGGAAGCCATTCGTTTGCAACCGAATTTCGCCCAGGCCCATTTCTGCCTTGGGCTTGAACTTGGCAAAGATGGCGACGCTGCCGGCGCCGCAACCCGGTTCGCCGAGGCCGTGCGGCTCAAGCCGGATTTGATCGAGGCGCGGGTCAACCTCGGCATCGCTTTGGCAAATCAACACTTGAATCAGCAAGCCCTGGATCAATTCGAAGAGGTGTTGCGCCGCGATTCCACCAACAAGGTTGCGACGATGTATGCCAAGGCCCTGCGTGCCAAACCCTCTCCCGCGGCGAAGACTCCATGAAGGCCTCGTTTTATAGACTTTGCCTGATGGCCTTGTGCCTCGTTGGCGGAGGGGGCGCATGGGACGCCAAGGCCGGCCCGGACGGCGACACGGCGGTGCTGCTGCTTGGACGACGCGATGTTTCCGTTCACGATCCCTCGACCATCGCGCGGTGCAAGAATGAATCCTGGGTCTTCGCCACCGGACTCGGAATCCATTCCTGTCATTCCGCCGATTTAATTCACTGGGTTCCAGGTCCGCCGGTTTTCACCAACACCCTGTCCTGGACGACCAACGCGGTTCCCGGCAATCGCGGCCGCTACTGGGCGCCTGATGTGATCCACTTGGGCCACCGCTACTTTCTTTACTTTGCGGTTTCGACTTGGGGGAAAAACACGTCTGCCATTGGCCTGGCCACCAATCCCACTCTGGATCCCGCGGACCCGGATTTCGCCTGGGTGGATCAAGGCCCGGTCATCCAGACCTCGAAAGCAGACAACTTCAACGCCATTGATCCAGCCGTCATCCTGGACGGCGACGGCAGATTATGGCTTGCCTTGGGTTCCTTTTGGAGCGGCATCAAACTCGTGGAATTGGATGCCGCCACCGGCCAACGCCTGGCCGGCGCCACCACCATTTACTCCCTGGCGCGCCACGACATGATTGAAGCCTCCTATATTTATCGGCACGGGGGATATTACTATTTGTTTGTCAATTGGGGACAGTGCTGCAAAGGCGTTGACAGCACCTACAATATTCGCGTCGGGCGCGCCCAAAAGATCACCGGACCTTACCTTGACAAAACCGGAGCGGACATGATGTCAGACGGGGGCAGTCTGGTGCTGGCCAGCTCGGGTCCGTTCATCGGGCCGGGACACGCGGGCATCATTTCCGCGGGGGGCAAGGATTGGTTCAGTTGCCATTTTTATGACGGCACCCACGGCGGGGTCCCAACATTGGCGTTGCTTCCCCTTCGATGGGACGCCGCCGGCTGGCCAGTGGTGGGATCAGCGCCTTGAACGAATCAGATTCTATGAAACTCCAATTATTTTCAACAACTGCTCTTGTCGCCCTCGCGGCTTTCGTCGCGCCCATTCCCGCCGCGTGCGATTGTACGTTGACCGTGGATGTCGGACATCCCGGCGCCGCCGTCAATCCCGCGATGTGGGGAGTTTTTTTTGAGGACGTCAACTTTGGCGCCGACGGCGGACTGTATGCCGAAATGGTCAAGAACCGTTCATTTGAGTTTCCTGACCCGATGATGGGCTGGATAAAAATCAGTCCCAGCCTTGCCAGGGGCGAACTTTCTGTCCGTGACAAAGATCCCCTGACGCCGGCCAATCCGCATTACCTGCGCGTTCATTCCGAGGGCACGGCCCTGTTCGGAATTTGCAACACCGGATTTCGCGGCATGGGGGTGAGTCAGAACGAAAGCTACCATTTTTCAGTTCAAATCCGCGCGGTGGCGGGCGCGCCCGCCCTGGAAGCACAGTTAATGGCCGAAGATGGCAGCGAGCTGGATTCGACGCTCCTGGAGGGTTTTGCATCCGGGTGGCAGCAGCGGACCTTCGTGTTTCATCCCAAGGCGGATGATTGGCGGGCGCGGCTCAATATTCTTGTCAAAGGCAACGGAACCGTGGATTTGGACATGGTATCGTTGTTTCCTGAGCATACCTGGAAAAATCGTCCGGGCGGCTTGCGCGCCGACATGGCGCAAATGCTGGCGGATCTCAAGCCCGGCTTTATGCGTTTTCCCGGCGGTTGCATTGTCGAGGGCAGTCAACTGGACCGGCGATACCAATGGAAAAACACCCTCGGGCCGGTTGGCGACCGCCCCCTGTTAATCAACCGCTGGAACTACGAGTTCGTTCACCGGCCGACGCCCGATTATTTCCAATCCTTCGGGCTTGGCTTCTTCGAGTTCTTCCAATTGTGCGAGGACATCGGCGCCCAACCCCTTCCCATTCTCAACTGCGGCATGGCCTGCCAGTTCAACTCGGGTGAATTGTGTCCCCTGGACCAGCTTGCGCCTTACATTCAGGACGCCTTGGATTTGATTGAATTCGCCAACGGGCCGGAGACCAGTGTGTGGGGCGCAAAACGGGCCGCTCTGGGGCATCGGCAGCCGTTCGCCATGAAAATGATCGGAATCGGCAATGAACAGTGGGGCCATCAGTACATCGAACGCTATGTCAAATTCGCGGACGCGCTCAAGAAGGCGCATCCGGAAATCATGCTGGTCTCGGACGCCGGCCCGTCACCCGACGACGAACGATTCCAGTTTCTTTGGCCAAAACTGCAGGAGTTGCGCGCGGACATTGTGGACCAGCATTGTTACGCCAATCCTGTCTGGTTCTTTGAAAACACTCATCGCTACGACAACTATGACCCCAACGGCCCCAAGGTCTTCATGGGAGAATATGCCGCCCAAAGCGTGGGGGTGGTCAGCCCCAAGAATCGCAATACGTTGGAGTGTGCCCTGGCCGAAGCGGCCTATATGACCGGCTTGGAACGCAATGCGGCGGTCGTGCGCATGGCCTCTTACGCGCCTCTGTTCGGCAATGTTGACGCATGGCAATGGACTCCGAATCTAATTTGGGTGGACAACCATCGCATCTGCGGCACGCCCGATTATTACGTCCAGCAGCTTTTCAGCCGCCATCGGGGTGACGTGGTGCTGCCGGTTGCCGTGGAAAATCCGGCGGCCTCGAACCTGTTCGTCTCCGCCGTCAGGGACATTCAATCGAACGAAATCATTCTCAAGGTCGTCAACGCGGGCCGCCTTCCCGCGTCCGCCGTGGTTCTTATGAAGGATCTGCCTCCTTCTTCCCACAAGGCGCAGGCGACCATTCTTACCAGCGCCAATGCGGCCGATGAGAATTCACTGGATCAACCCCGCAAAGTCGCGCCTGTCACCCTTTCGATTGGAAAGGTCAAATCGAAGTTCCATTACACCTTCCGCCCCAATTCTCTGACGGTGCTTCAAATCGGGTCCGAACGCGACTGATTCCGGTGAGGACTTCGTCGGATTGGAATCGTCTGAGGCGATCCTTGGCGGGGGTATTCAGCCCGACGCAAATTGGCGATTTTAATTCGCAAACTGGTGTTGTGGCAAATCTCTCAGCGTGGGACAATATCCCGCAATGACCAACGACGCCAAAGCGCATGATGACAATTGATTTAAAAGAACTTGAAGTATGGTTCGTCACGGGCAGCCAGCATCTCTACGGGGATGAAACGCTCAGACAAGTTGCGGCCCATTCCCAGTTGGTCGCCGACGATTTCGACACGTCGCGGCTGATACCGGTCAAGATCGTTCTTAAGCCGGTGATGACCTCGCCCGATGCCATCACCGCTCTGTGCCAGGCGGCCAATGATGCGGCGCAATGCGTCGGACTCATCACCTGGTGCCACACCTTTTCGCCGTCCAAAATGTGGATCAACGGCCTCAAGTTGCTGCGCAAGCCGATTTGTCACCTCCATACGCAATACAACCGCCACCTTCCCTGGAAGACCATTGACATGGACTTCATGAACATGAACCAGGCCGCGCACGGCGATCGCGAACACGGTTTTATCATGAGCCGCCTGCGCCTCAACCGCAAAGTCGTCGTGGGTTTCTGGCAGGACGAGTCCGTCAAGAAGCAAATCGGGGCCTGGACGCGGGCGGCGGCGGCGTGGGCGGACTGGCAGGGGGCGAAGTTCGTGCGCTTTGGGGACAACATGCGCGAAGTGGCGGTGACGGAGGGCGACAAGGTGGCCGCCCAGATCAAGTTTGGTTACTCCGTCAACACTTATGGCGTCGGGGATCTGGCAAAAGTCATCGAGGGGGTGGGGGACAAGGAAATTGACGGTCTATGCAAAACCTACGAAGCCGCGTATGGCATGGGCGAGGATCTGAAGAAAGGCGGCCAGCGGCACCCATCCGTGAGGGAGGCGGCACGGATTGAGCTGGGTCTGCGCGCATTCCTGGCCGGTGGCAAATTCAAAGGGTTCACCACGACCTTTGAAGATTTGCACGGTTTGGCGCAACTGCCAGGCCTGGCGCCGCAGCGGTTGATGGAGGATAACTACGGTTTTGCGGCCGAAGGCGACTGGAAAACGGCGGCGCTGGTCCGTGCCATGAAGGTCATGGCCAGCGGGTTGGAGGGCGGGACATCGTTTATGGAGGATTACACCTATCATCTGGACCCCGGCCATCAACTGGTGCTGGGCGCGCACATGCTGGAAGTATGTCCCAGCATTGCGGAGGGGAGAGCGTCCTTGCAGGTGCATCCGCTGGGCATTGGCGGCAAGGCCGACCCTGCGCGGCTGGTTTTCAACGTGCCAGCCGGGCCGGCGGTGACCGTGGCGCTGATGGATTTGGGCAACCGCTTCCGTCTGCTCGTCAGCGAAGTGGAGGTCGTCAAGGCAGAGCAACCTATGCCGAAACTGCCCGTGGCCCGGGCGGTGTGGAAATGCCGGCCCGATTTCGCAACGGCGTGCGCCGCGTGGATTTACGCGGGCGGGGCGCACCACACCGGATTCAGCCAGGCCGTGACGACGGAGATGCTGGAAGACTTCGCGGCCATGGCTGGCATTGAGGCGGCGGTAATAGATACGGACACCAACCTTCGCCGATTCAAACAGGAACTTTTCTGGAATGATTGCGCCTACGCATCCAAGGGCGGCTGGGGTGCCTGATACCCAACCCAGACGCGGCAACTCGAACAAGGACAGAGCCTCATGAGACTAAAACTGGCGGCGATTCTTACGGCTGCTTCGATGGCCGTGGCGGCGTTTGGCAGCGACCAACCCCTGAAACTCCAGGCCGTGCCGTTCACGGCGGTGAGGATTACCGACTCGTTTTGGTCATCCAGACAGGAGACTAATCGCATCGCGAGTATTCCGGTCAGTCTCGACAATCTGGAGAAAGCCGGGAATCTCAGCAATTTCCGCCTCGCCGCGCGTCATGTTACCAATGGATTCACCGGGCCGGTCTTTATGGATTCGGATGTTTACAAGGCGATCGAGGCGGCTTCGTTTTCGCTGGCCACGCACCCCGACGCGCAACTTGAGGCCCGCCTGGATTCCATCATTTCACTCGTGGCCGGGGCGCAACAGCCGGACGGTTATCTGGACACTTATTTCCTTGTCAAGGAACCCGGCCGCCGCTGGACAAACCTGCGCGACTGCCATGAACTCTACTGCGCCGGCCATCTCATCGAGGCTGCCGTGGCTCATTTTCAAGCGACCGGCAAAAGAAATTTCCTCGACGTGGCCGTAAAACTGGCCGGCCACGTCAACTCGGTCTTTGGACCGGAACCCAAGCGCCTCGGCTATCCCGGTCACCCGGAAATTGAACTGGCCCTGGTCAAACTTTCCCGCGTGACCGGCGACCCGCGATATTTTGAACTGGCCAAATTTTTCGTCGAAAACCGGGGACGCCATTATTTCGCAACCGAACATCGCACGCCCCCGGAAAAATATGACGGCAGTTACTGGCTCGATGACGTGCCCATCTTTGACCATGAAAAAATCAAAGGTCACGCGGTGCGCGCGGCCTATTTAATGAGCGGCGCCACGGACGTGGCCGGGCAGACTGGCGATGAACGGTTGCTGGCGATGCTGGACCGCGTCTGGCGAAACACGACGGAGAAAAACCTCTACATCACGGGCGGCATTGGCCCCAGCGCGCACAACGAAGGCTTTACCGTGGATTACGATTTGCCCAATCTGACCGCTTATCAGGAGACTTGCGCCACCGTCGCATTGGCGCAGTGGGCCAGCCGGATGAGCCTGCTTTACGGCGACGCGCAATATGCCGACGTGGTCGAGCGCGGCCTTTACAACGGAATGCTGGCCGGCGTTTCGCACGATGGACAAAAGTTTTTTTACGTCAACCCGCTGGAAAGCGCCGGCCATCACCACCGGCAGGAATGGTTCGGCTGCGCGTGTTGTCCGCCGAATGCCGCGCGCACCATCGCCGCTGTTGGAGGCTACGCTTATGCCGTCGGTCCCAATTCTCTTTGGGTCAATCTTTACATTCAAGGCCGGGTCAAGACCCCGTTGGATGGCCAGCAAGTTTGTCTTGACGTGGAATCAGATTATCCGTGGGACGGCAAAGTTACGTTGAAACCAACCTTTGATCCGCCGGGAAGGCACGAATTGCGGTTGCGTGTGCCGGGATGGTGCGACGGCGCGGCTCTGAGCATCAACGGGCAATCCGTCGCCGCGCCGCGGGTTGAGCGCGGTTATTTCGTCGTGTCGCGTGATTGGAAAAAGGGCGACGTGGTGAAATTGAACCTGCCGATGCCGGTCCGGCGCGTTTCCGCCAATCCCAATGTTGTCGCGGATCGCGGACTGGTGGCGCTGCAGCGCGGTCCGCTGGTTTATTGCATCGAGCAATGCGACCAGACTGCCGCGGTGGCGTCACTGAGTTTGCCGCCGGACGCAAGTGTCAAGGTGGAAAAGTCAAAATGGTTTGGCGGAACCGTGGTCGTTCACGCCTCTGGCCGGCAGTCGGCCCAGTTGGATTGGAAAGACGCATTGTATCAAAGCGAGACTCCCCCTGCTCGCGCGGAAATCACCGCCGTTCCGTATTTTGTCTGGGACAACCGGCAGGCCGGGGCGATGAAGGTGTGGCTGCCCGTGGCCCCGGTTGCGCAAAAAAAATAGCTTGGAGATGAACCCCAGATACGCCATCGGCCTGGACTATGGAACCAACTCCGTTCGCGCTCTTATATGAACCACACCCCGCTCCTCGCTGCTGCCACAGGCGCCATCCTCACCGGCCTTGACTGGCTGGCCATCGCGTGTTATTTCGCCGTCCTGCTGGCCGTCGCCTGGTGGGTGGTCAGGAGAAGCAAGGACAACGCGACGGATTATTTCCTGGCCGGGCGCAACCTGAGTTGGTGGGTCATCGGGGCTTCCATTTTCGCGTCCAACATCGGCAGCGAACATATCGTGGGCCTGGCCGGGTCGGGGGCC
>Ga0224555_1000491_pt1 | contig 60007 bp, 42 predicted proteins | sample 714S23034metaG_FD_180687 | JGI IMG/M metagenome (GOLD analysis project Ga0224555, IMG submission 180687) | Peat soil microbial communities from Stordalen Mire, Sweden - 717 S2 30-34 | ecosystem: Environmental > Terrestrial > Soil > Wetlands > Peat | place: Sweden: Norrbotten County, Stordalen... | reverse complement strand
GGTATGGAGAAGTGGAAACCGCTACGCGCTTCCCACTTCTCCACACCCCCGACTGCGACGAGATTACTAACCAACTCGTTGCGCTACACTAACAATCCAACTGGTGCAAAAGATCGGGCAGACCAATGCTGGAGTGCCGCGTAAAGCCGAGGTCCGTGAGCGAGAACCATGTCGGCGTTCGGAGCCAACGACAGTGTGTCCACCTGTCTGGCGGTCCGTCTCTAGCCCTTAAACTTGATGGCTTCTGCCCCCGCGGCCGGTGAACTCGAACTCACTTACAGCCGCACGAGTTGCGGATAATTAGTTGGCCCGGCATTGAAAGGGTTTGGGTTCCCGGAGTCGTACCCTCTTTGATCTGTCGCAACAGCGAATTCATCGCCGCGTCGACCATCTCCGGGATTGGTTGCCGCACAACGGAAAGAGGCACATCGAGAAAGGCCGCCAATTCAAAGTCGTCAAAACCGATCATTTTTGGTCGCTGCGCAGGCGAGAGCCGAAGTTCTTGGAATAATTTCATGATGTGGAGCACGGCAGTGTCGCTAAGCGCAAGAAGGGCTTCTGGCCTCTGCTCTGAAGAAAGCTCTACGCGTAGCATCTCGTCGAGCTCAGGATAGTCCTGGGCAACGATCATTCTTGATTGAAGGCCACGGGATCGCAACTCTGCAGAGTACCCATCCATCCTCTCCCGATAGCTGTAGGTTCCCGGCCTGGCAGTAACGCATGCCACAGCCTTGTATCCATGCTCGAGAAAATGCCTAGTGGCATTAGCCGCAGACTGTCGATTCTGAAGAAGCACTGAGTCCAACTCCGGTGAAAAGAAACTATCCAGAGAGACGATAGGTTCACTAGGGAGGACAGCACGGATGTCCTGGAGTGTTGTCCCGGGCATCGCAGTTATGATGACTCCTTCCGCGCGACAGCGCCGTAAAGTAAGAAGGTCGTTCAATTGTTCTTTGGGATCGTTGTGATGGGTGAGGAGCGCCACAGTGTAGCCCTGCTCACTGGCTAGCTCTTCGATTCTTTGCAGAGCGTGGCTAAAGTAGGCATTGGAGACTTTAGGGAACAGAACACCAATTGTCCGGCTGCGGCCGCCCCGCAACGATCGCGCGGTCTCATCTGGCTCATAGTCGAGTTCACGAACAGCCTTTTCTATCCGCTCGGCAAGTTTAGGCCTTACCGTGATGCCACGAAGATGGCGCGAAACGGTGGACGCGCCCACGCCAGCGGATTCAGCAACGTCTATAACGGTCGATCTTTTCGCCATTCGAACGATGACACCTCATCTTAAGCTTCAGGCTCAAATTTGATCATAAGTCATGGGGGCAGTATGTCGGATACCGCACGCCCGAGAACCCGTTGGTAAGGAAGCTTAAGTGAGAGGAGGAGCCGGATTTTCCCGGCTCCTCCCGTTGGTTGAGGCGTTGCAGTGGTTTACCAGCTGATGCGCGCTGATCCTTGGAACTCGCGTGGGTAATTAGCGATCTTCGAGAGCACGCCGAAGTTGCCCACGTTGTCAGAGGTGCTAGAAACCGACAGGGTACCCGGTCCGACGTATATTACGTGGTTGGCCACATTGGTCGCGTCAACTTCAAACAGAAGCTTCCATTCGTGATAGATCGGGAAGCTCCTTTTGACGGCCAAGTCCAGGTTGTAAGTGGGCTGCGTCCAAAGATCAGGTAAAGCCGCCACCCGGGCCGCCGTGCCGGGAACATAGTCTTCAGGGCCATTGCATACGTAGTAGGCCTGTTCAATTGTCGAATGGTAGGGTGTTGCTGTTCCTGCCGTGCATGTACCGCCGTTAATCACCGTAAATGCAGCCGGATTGAGATAGTCGACCTTGCTTATAGAGTTGGGGCTGTTCGTATCAAAGCTTACCGGGGCGCCGGTTGGGGTTTTGCCCCATCTGTTCTGGCGTCCAGTCTGTCCGGGAACGACGCTGGGCATACAAGTACCCAGAATTCCGCTGCCGGCGCAACCGCTGCCTGTTACCAGGATTGGAAGACCGGAGTGAGCGGTGCCGATGCCGGAGACGGTCCAATCGCTGAAAATAGAGCGGTACGCAAAGTTGTCTCCACCCCAGTGCCCGCGACCAAGGGGTAACTGGTAAACCACGGTCGCAGTCAGGTTCTGGGGCTGCGAGGCGGCGGAGATACTACGATCGAGGCGGTTATTGCCTGATTCGCGGAATGTTCCCAGGTCGTCGATCGACTTCGACCAAGTGTAGTTGACCATGAAGCTTAGGCCGTTGGAGAGACGTTGCCGAACGCTCACTTCGAGGGCATTCCAGTTCTCGTTGCCCACAAAGCTGGTCTGGTCGCTGACGCCGCTGTATTGAGGAAAGGCCGAGTAGTATTGAGACACGGAATTGCTGGCATAGTAGTTGGCAGGGTTACTGTAAGGATTGGGTGGCGTGAAACCGAACCCTCGTGCCAGCGCAAGGTTGGTTGTGGTCGCTTTCTGGCCTATAAGGGAATAGAGGCAAGCGGCACCGGTGCAAGGCGCTGCCGTGGTTGCAGTTTGGGTGGGAAGAGCATATCCAGCGAGCGGAATCATGGATGGAGAAAGTCCATTGTTCCTTGTGTAGTTGGCGCTACCGACACTGATGAAGTGACCCTCGCTGCCGACGTATGTGACTGTGGCGGACATATTCTTGGTGAGTGCGCGCTGGAAGCCGAAGGTCCAGTTGATGTACTCGGGAGAGCGGGATCCGAGATACGAATCGAAGTAAGCGGGCGATCCGTTATTCGAATTCGCTTCTAAAGCGGTTTCGGCCGTGCCGAACTCAGACAGATTGGCTCCCACCGGCATTTTGCCGGCCGCAACCTGCTGAGCTATCACAATCGATGGATTCGATATCGAGCCCGTCCATCCGCAGGGGGTAAAGCCGTCGTTTGCAAATCCACTGGAATTATTGGCGCATGAACTGCCATCCCAATAGAAAGAAGGAGCGTTGCTGACGCCACCAGGAGCTGATGCCGAAGGGATAAGTCCCATCTGGGAAGGCACATGCTGCGATCCTCCACCGGCAGTCCAGTCTCCACGTGAATAAGCGACGTCGTAGCTGGCCCGAATGACGGTCTTGCTATCTATGGAATAGGCCAGTCCAAGGCGCGGCGCAATGTTCTTGTACCACATCGCGGAAGGCGAGTGCAGACCGGTATAGGGGCCGTTGCTGGCTGTACCGCCGGCAAACGCAAGCGTGCCAAAGTTCCCCGTGTTCAAGTTGGAGCCGGTCGGGTTCAGCCATGTCATCTGGTCGTGAGCTTCATGAAAGGAGCCGAAGAGATCCCAACGCACGCCCAGGTTCAAGGTCAGCTTGGAGTTCACCTTATAGTCGTCTTCCGCCCAGAAGGAGGGGCTGAACCAGCGCGCCCCCCACTCGGGACTGATGCTCACGCTACTGCCGCTCACGGCGCCCAGCATATAGCTGGCAAAGGATGAGCCCGTGGTCAGTCCGGACCCTGCGGAGTTATACCCTTCCGTTTGAGCTGCGGAAAATGTGTATGTCAGCGGTGTTGAATTGTCGGTTGTCCATGAGTTGAACTGCACTTCAACCGACTGTCCGCCGAAGGTGAGGTTGTGTTTGCCGTGTTGCCACTGAAGATTGTCCATCAGCGCGTAGGAGTCGTTAACCTGCCCATGCCAGTTATAGCCGCCCTCGTTGACGGGGGAATCGACGCCGCCGGAGAAGGAGATGCCCGGGAAGCCGACGGTTGCCTGCCCTGGAGGTGTATTGAGCAGACCGGTCGCTGCGGCGTTGTAGATGGCTTTTTGGTTCTGGTTGGAATCCAGGCTCTTGTAGCGCCCATAGGCAATGGCGACCTGGTTCACCAGATGCGCGTTGATAGTAGAGGTGTCCCTAAGAATATCAATGTTGGTCGTCGGCGCATAGAATTGATTGCCATTGAACGGCGGCGGAAGCGCGTTGGCGGCGCCCCCGGCGAGGTCGTATCCTCCGGCGACGGATTGGCGGCCGAAGGCAACGATCAGGCTGATGCGGTTCGCCTCGCTCGCACTGTAGTCCAAGCGTCCCATTTGGTACCAGTTGGACAGTCCGCTGGGATAGCCGATGGTGAGGTTATTGCTATAAAAACCCTGAGCGGCTTGTGCCGAGTAGGGCTCCATGAATTGGTTGATGTAGTTCGAAGCGGTCGAAAAACGGCTGGCAGGAATGTGGTCGTTCGGGAAGGCCGTCCGTTGACAGACGGGATTGACGCCTCCGCAATTCGGCACAGTCTGCGATCCGGGATCGTAGATGTCGTAACAAGGATTGGTGGTCGAGCCGATCACACAGCCCGATTTGCCATTCGCTGTCGCATATCCACTGAAGTCGGCGTATCCCAGCGGCGCTCCGGACGGGCTATACCCCAACATAGCAAGCGTTGGGATGGTCTGGGCATGGGGCGCAGGTCCAGCCGCGTAGCGATATGTACCATAGTTGTAAAACAGGAAGAGCTTGTTCTTGATGATTGGACCGCCTATCGCGATGCCGGCCTCATTCATGTGTTCGGCGGACTTGACACCGCCCAAATTGCACCAAGGGGTCGACGCCGTCAATGCCGCGCTGCTGCAGACGCCGCCCTGGGGGATGGTCGCGCCCGTGTTAGTCGGGATCTTGTTGGCGGAAGACCACGCATCCAATGCAGTGTTGCGGAAGTACTCATAGACTGAGCCATGGATCTGGTTTCCGCCGGACTTGACCGTGTAGTTTTGCACTCCCTGGCCGGCATACTGGGCGGAGTAGCCTGCGGTCTCCACCTGAAACTGGTCGACGGCGTCGACGCCAAGGGCCGTCCAGGTGTAGCGCACATCGCCGACGCCGTCTCCCTCGGGCAGATTGACGCCATCGATGTAGACTTCAGAGGTGCCGCCGCCGGGGTTGCCGCCGTTGGCGGCGCCCGAGGCATCGGTGGGGTTGCCGCCGGCTGAGGCAGCATAGGTGTTCTGAACGCCGGGCATCAGATAGGCAAAGTCGGTGGCGCGCCGTTGATCGGGCTGGCCGCTCGCGCCCATCAAAAGCGGAAGGCTGGAATACATCTCGTTGTCCATCACGCCGCCGATCTGGGCGTCGGTCGTCCCCAACGTAGAGATAGGAGGCGCATCGGATACGGTGACAGTGACATCAGTTCCGCCGACAGTCAGTTTGACATTGACCGCGACGGTTTGCAGAGCATCTACCGTCACATTTTTCTGCTGATACTTCTCAAAGCCCGCAGCCGTCACCGTGACGGCGTAGACGCCGGGTAGGAGCGGAGTGATGTTGTAGTCGCCTGCCGTGGTGGTAATGCGAGTCGTATTCACGTTCGTGTCGACCGCGGTTGCAATAACCATTGCCTTCGCAATCACGGCGCCGGTCGGGTCAGTTACCGTGCCGGAGATCGCGCCGGTGCCGGCCATCTGAGCCTTCGCAACGGTTGCAATCAACAAGAGCACTACGAACAACCCAAAGCCGCGTCTCGAGCATTTCTTGAAAAAGGATGTTGCCGTCTGGGCGCATCGTGTTCGCTTGTACATCACAACATCACTTCTCATGATTGTTGGCCTCTTAGACATCTGCATGCCGATTCCGTTCTGGAACGCCTTTGACGGCATCCCTGAAAAATTAGGTCTCTTCCGTAAATTGCGGACTGGAGCACTATCAGCCCTAACTAGCAACGTTGTCAATATAAAAAGTGGCAGCGTTGCCAATAAAATTGCCTCAGTAAACATATCCGAACTAACTATTTATTTATGAGTAGTTTAACGCTTAGTTGCCCAGCGGATCAACCAAGAAGCTTCGATGCAAGTCGCTGGCCCAAGTCTCTTAGAAGGACCCGCCTTAGTTGCATCAGAACCGCCGATACGCCAAGCCGCCTCGCACGGGAGGTCGGAGCCAGGCTATAGTCTCAGCCCCCAACCTTTTGCGTGTCACTCCAGCGACGTCTAATGTAACCTGCTGAACAGTGAGGACCACGGCGTTGGTTGCGATTCTTCTGTTCGGTCGCATGCTGGCCTAAGCGATGCAGACCCAATCAACACGCTTTACTGTCTTCCTAGCTTCCATCGGCGCACTGACTTCGATATCGATCGACATGAGCCTCCCGGCCGTGCCCGCAATTGAGCACGCATTCGGTGTGGCCGCAGGACGCGGTGGCCTGACCGTGAGTCTTTTCCTCGCCGGGTACGGATTAACTCCGCTGGCGGGCGGACCACTCGCAGATCGCTTCGGCCGCCGCCCAGTTCTCCTGATTTCGCTGATTCTCTTCGGAGCTTCGGCACTCGCGTGCTCTATCTCTCCCAGCTACACGATGCTCCTGGTGTGCAGGCTCCTGCAAGGCTGCGCCTCAGGAGTTGCTACAACTCTTCCGCTCGCGATTGTGCGGGACCTGCTGCAGGGTAGTCTGGCACGGCAGCGCATCTCCGAGGTCACGACGATCAACAATATGATGCCAATCGTGGCCCCGATCATAGGCTCTTCGTTGATGACTTTGGGAAGTTGGCGAATTGTCTTTGAGGCTCAGGCGGTCTTTGCCGCAGCCATCGTTATTACTCTTCTCATAGACTTTCAGGAGTCACTTCCTTTGGCGCTCCGCCAGCGGCTGCACTTGGCTCATGTCCTAAAGAACTACGGCCAACTGATGACGAATCGCACGTTCGTGGTCTACTCTCTGATGTACGCTCTCAACTTCGCTTGCATGTTCTCGTTCGTTTCATCCTCCCCGCTGATCCTCATGCAGCGATTGGGTGTGACTCGTTTCGCTTATGCCGGGATCTTTACCGTGATCGCGATGGGAACTCTCCTCGGTTCCTTTACCAGCGGAATTCTTAGCCGTCGTCAGCACCCACTCGGCGGAATGGTGATTTTCGGACAGGTTCTCATGGTCGTCGCTTCGTCCGGCGCGGCTGCTCTGCAATTGGCACGGATACACCAGCCAATTGCGATTGTGATTCCAGCCTTCCTGACACTCTTCGGTTTCGGCCTAACTGGGCCGGCTATAACCTTAGAAGCTCTGGAACCGCTGCCCGCACTGGCCGGATCGGGATCCGGTGCGCAACGCTCGATTTTGATGATCTTCGGTTCGGGCACGAGCGGATTTCTTGCCGCCTACTGCTCGCGAAACTTGGTGCACGCTGAAGCCGCCACCACCCTGACCATGGTTGCAACCGGGCTTGTTTCGCTCATTTTGTATGTTGTTTTTATCCGCCGGGGCCAATCGAATAAGGCCGATGCTATGGTGTTCTGATATGCGGGCGATCAGGAGACCGGTTGTGTCCGGAAGCTAGACTGCCTCCCCAACCAATACTCCGAGGTGATCCGCCGCGAACGGAACAAATTCGACCACCACGTCCGAGGGTTCCGGAATGAGAGCCGCGCGGGACCGTCGCAGATGTTGTTCCATCGCCAGACATGCACGTCCTGGATCCCGAGACCTAATAGCAAAATAGATACTGTTGTGCATTTCGGCCTCTTCTGCGAAGTCTAGGGATTGCTCCCAACTTCGGTCTTTGGCGTCGTCGCTCGCGGTAACGCCATCAATCATTGCACTCAGAATAGGGTTGCCACATGCGAGGGCCACCATCTTGTGGAAGCGAATGTCTTGGACGCGGAGTCGTTCCGGCGTAACCTCTGCACCGCATAGGCATGCGACAAGTTCGCCAAGGTCAGCAATCTGCCTTCTTGTTGCACGTTTTGCGGCGAGCGCCGCAATCTGTGGTTCGAGTGCGAGACGTGTCTCAAACATTTGCCAGACGGAGAAGTTGTAGAACTCACTGATTGCTTCGAGCGGCCCGTAGTGCAGGTCCATCGCAACAAAGGTTCCGACGCCATGAACGCTCTTGAGAACTCCGAATGCGGTGAGGTGAGTGATGCCCTCGCGTAAACTCGCTCGACTGATGCACAACTCGCGAGCGAGCTGACGCTCGGTCGGCAAGCGGTCTCCTGGTTTTAGTTCGCCTCGCATCGCAAGCGCGCACAAGTGTTTTCGAACCTGCATGGAAGCTTGTTCGCGCTTGATGTTCGTTGAGCCCGTACCGCTACCCCCATTTCAAAGCCGCCGGTTACTGGCAACGATGCCAGTTTTTGTGATAATAGTCAAATGGACAGCTAAGACTTCACAATTCGTGTTGGAAGCCCTCCAGTTCCCAGTTCCACCAGCTCTCACCAAGGTGGTGGCAGTTACTTGAATTCGAAATGTCGTTTGATTCCCCGAGGCCACCCATGAAACGCCGTACTTTTCTTCGCAGCGCAGCTGTAGTCGGATCTGCGGCGCTTGCAAAGCCTCTGTTTTCGCTTTCCGTCAATGCACCTGCCATTAGGGAAGCGACGGGTGTTCAGCGAAATACACCGTTCGGTAAGAACGGCATTATGGTTCCCGACGAAGGTTGGCGCATGTGGCCAGACACGAAGGCCGCCTGGCAGGATGACGAGATATTCCTCCCCGAAGATATTGAGTTCCAGAAGCTTCCCACGAATTCGCCTACCGGCGGATGGCAGGTACTCGACAATCAACTCGGAACGGAGCTGACACTACCGGCTACGGTCGAACAGTTCCACTGGGGCCTCACCGGTTTTCGTCCATATCGCGAGGAATATAAGTTTGAGACGACCGACGATGAGTTAAAGAACGGCGCCTACTACGGTGTCTCCTGGTGGTGGCGGGAAATTGAGATTCCTCCCAGCTTTCAAGGCAAGCGCATCCTGCTGCACATCCGAGCTACGCGCCAACGTGCCGAAGTCTATTTAAACCGCAAACTAGGGCGCGTTCACACTATTCCAAATCTGTGTTAATGTCTGTGAATGGAGCTTACGGAAGCGCAGTATGAACGGATCAAGGATGGGTTGCCGGTACAGCGCGGCAACATTCGCCTGAGCAATCTGCAGGTGCTGAATGCGGGGCTGTACGTTGCGGAACAGGGCTGCAAATAGCGTGGTCTTCCGAAGCGCTTCGGTCGCTGGCACACCATCTACACGCGGATGAATCGCTGGTCGAAGAACGGCGTTCTGGACCGGGTGTTCGAGAAGTTGCAGGCCGAACAGATCGTTCGCATCAAGATCGAGGCCTTCGCTCTCGAATCCACCTCTATCAAGGTGCATCCGGATGGCACCGGCGATCTAAAAAAAACGGACCCCAGTCCATCGGCAAGTCGCGCGGCGGATGGAACACCAAGGTTCATCTGGTTGCCGCGAATGCTCGAACGGCCATAACCTTCGCGCTGTCTCCTGGCAACGCCCACGATGCACCCGAAGGACGCGCCCTGCTGACCGAGCTTGGTCCGATGCCGGAGGGTCTGCCGATGCTGATGGATCGCGCCTACGAGGGCGACGAGACCAGGCAGCTGGTGCTCAGCCTCGGCATGGTCCCCATCGTCCCTCCCAAGTCCAACCGCATCGAACCGTGGGAATACGATCGCGCCCTCTACAAGAAACGCAATGAGATCGAACGGCTCTTTCGGCGACTCAAGGGCTTCCGCAGAATCTTCTCTCGCTTCGAGAAGCTCGATGTCCCCTTCCTCGGCTTCCTCACCTTCACCCTCATCATCGAAGCACTGCGTTAGTGTGAACACGCCCTAGTTGGCTACTCCATCATGGAAGAACTACCGTTTGAGTGCGATCTCACCCAAGCGGCCCAGCCAGGAAAAAACCTGCTCTGCATTCGCATTACCAACCCCGGAGGACGTCTGGACTGGGTCGACGGGAGCCGCATCACCTGGGGCCACGTCGAGTTCCAGAAGAGCCACGGATTCGGCGGCATTGATCGCGCCATGATGCTCAGCGTGCATGGCGACCTCCGCATCGCCGACGCTTGGGTATTAAATACTCCCCAGCCAAAGCAGATAACGGCGCACGCCACGCTGGAAAACAAATCCAGCGGCGCGGCTACAGGAAACCTGCGCTTCGCAGTGATTGATCCCGTTGGCCAAAAAGTTCTGGTGTCGGTCGATATGCCGGTGGACCTCGCCGCCGGCCAAAGCACCACCATCTCTTCTTCACTCAGCGCGCCCTCCACCAAGCTATGGGATATGGACACTCCAAATAACTATCTCAGATGAGTTTTAGCCCATTGAATCAATTGGGTTTGTTGTAGTTTTGGTTGAGGGGTGTTGAAACGCCACTCGCACTCCTTCAAGTAGAGGTAAAAGTGGGTGGCGGGGATGCCGTTGAAACGACGCATATGACGCTTGGTCTGATTCCAGAAGTTCTCGATGCCGTTGATGTGGTTCTTCTGATCGACCACGACAAACGACTCTTGCGCATCGCCAGACCATCCTATCCCTACTTCATAGAAAAGTAGTTATCTAGGACAGCCCCTAAACTTTTCTCACTTTTGCTATCTATCGTTTGGCAGTCCTGTAGTGAACCTTGTGCGCGTTTTGGGTTGGCATCAGGTCCTTCTCGTCGCGCGCTTCATACAAAACTGATGGAGAAGAGGCCACTATCTAAATCGCTCCGATCTGAATGGCCGATTAGGGAGGCTCGTAGGCAGACGTAGAGGCAACCGTCCCCATTTATTCATTCTCTATTTCTCAATCTTCGTAACACCCTGGCCCATCGCTATGCTGGCACCGGCCGATGCTTGCACGTTGAAGCTCTTCACTGCGACCTGGACGTACTGCAGCGTGGCACCTTTAGTTGCCTGAATGGACACATTGAATAGCCGGAGACCGAGGATCGGGGACTCCGGCAAACCCACAACGACAGCGGCCTCCTTCGACCTCTTTGCGCGAACGTTTGAGATGGTAATGTCATGAAAGCGGGGCGTCAGCCGCGTAATCGGAGCTGGATCGATCGATGTTGGGATCTTTGGGTAAAACTCAGTGATCAGGATTGCGGTACCCACATCCTCCATGTCGAGGTGGCTGTAGCTCAGTGGTCCGATATCGCCACCGCGGTCTCGATTCGCTTTGATACGAATGCCTGTTCCTGTGCCCTTGAAATGGACCCGTTCGACACGAACTCTCTGGACTCCGCCGGATACTTCGCTTCCAATGGAAAGTCCGTGTCCGTTCAGAAATGTGCAATCCTTAATACTGATGTCAGTGCTCGGCGCATCGGGTCCGGGTGAATTCGGCTGCCCGCTCTTGATCGCAATATTGTCATCGCCCGTGTCGATGACCACATGGTCGATTACGACATGGCTGGAAGAGAACGGATCGATCCCGTCTGTGTTGTGCGAAGTCGTGGGTGCCAAGACCTTCATATTGCGGAAGACAACGTCATCGGAGTAATAAGGTACGATCTGCCACATGGGAGAATTTTGTGCCGTGATGTTCTCCATCCTCACGTGTTTGCAATGGTCGAACACGATGAGTCTTGGCCGCGTGTAGCCCGGCTCGCGATGGGGCCACCAACTGTCTCCTCGCCCGTCGATCACACCGCCGCCCGTTATCACGACGTCAATCGCATCTTTCGCCGTCAGAAACGCTCTTCTCGACAATTCTCCAAACTGCTGCTCCTCGGGGAAGTCGTCGTGATCACTGGATGCGGCGAGGGTTGTTCCGGCGGCGACGGACAAGGTGATTTTGCTTCGCAGAGTGATAGGCCCGCTGATGAAGGTCGGTGCGCCTGCTACCCTGACCGTTCCTCCCGTCTTTGCGCAATCGTCGATCGCCGCTTGAATCGCAGCTGTATCTTTCGTCCGGCCGTCGCCAGTTGCGCCATAGGTATGAACGTCGCAGATTTTCTCAGCGCGAGCACTTGCTCCACTTGAGACGGAGAATAAGACAAGAACAAGTAACAAGTTGAAGCGCATTCTCACTGCCTCTCATGATTCAGGAAGCGGTTGACGCTAGTGCAATGGGGAATGAAACAAATCGACCGCGCCCCCAGCGGATCGGAAGCATCGATGCCACGCTAACTGGAGGAAGGCGCCCCAACGAGCCCTCGACGACCTAAATGGACAGCCGTGTTATGCCCCCCAACATATTGCTGCGTTGATCATTCTATGGCAACGTTGCCACTTAAGGCAACGGTTTTGGGGACAATTCCTCAGACGCTGCCATAATGGTCTTGTCGGCCAAGATGTTTATTTGAAAAGGAGATGCAAGTGAGGGGTACCCGGCAAAGACGGCCAACAGTCACCGACGTTGCGAGAATGGCAAAGGTGGGTGCGTCGACTGTGTCCCGATACTTGCGGGGTATCAGTATCCGCTCGGACGCAGCACTGCGCGTCTCGGCCGCTATAAAGCAACTTGGCTATACGCCCGACGAAGCAGCGAGGGCTTTGCGGGGGGGCTCAACCCGCACCATCGGACTCGTCGTACCGCAAGTCGACAACACCTTCTTCAGCAGGGCGATTCAGGCGATTGAGTCTGAAGCGCATCGGCGAGGCTTCGCTATCATCCTGCTGCTTCATGAAGAAGATAAGGACCGCCAGCTCCAACAGTTGGGCACCCTCAGGCGCTACCGCGCCGATGGTGTCATTCTTGCCTCCGCTACAGGAAGTACGCCTGATGAGATCGCATCGGTTTTAGGAGAAACCCCCGCCGTTGCGTTCGACCGGGCACTCTCGATGGACTTTGATTCCGTAATGTTGAGGAATCGGGAGGCCGCCCGCGTCGCTACGGACCACCTCCTCCGCCATGGGCATACAGGTGTCGCTTGTGTGACCGCAAAAACGGATCTAGTCACTTTCAGAGAACGCATCCTGGGATATACCGACGCAATGCACAGCGCAGGGCACAAACCCCAAGTGATGGAGGCTCTCGACTATAGTGATCTACGGTTAATGCTGGCCTCCGCTCTATCCCACCGGCAACACCCAGACGCACTCCTTTCTCTAAGCAATATGGCAACCGGCAGCATCTTGTTCGCCTTCAATGACATGGGTCTTGCAGCGAAGGACAGACTGCCACTCATAGGTTTTGATGATTTTGATTTTGCTCCGCTCATGAATCCTGCACTTACAGTGATCCGACAGCCGGTGGACCTGATGGTCCGTTATGCCCTCGATCTTCTGTTCCGTAAAATAGATGGGCGAGAAAAAGTAACATCGCCCGGGGACGCCCCGCAAGGCGCTCAGATCATTACGTTAGCTGGTGAACTCGTTTGTCGCCGCTCCTGCGGCTGCGATTGAGGGAGTTCGATGGCATTCGGGAATCCTTATCCTTAATAAGTGTGGGCCGATAAATCGCAGGTAACTCTGGCGCCTCAACTGGAGGTGTCGACTGTGCTGGCGGCGGATCAAGGTCCGACGTTCGCCGCCAGCGGCGTCGTGACCGCGGTGGCCAGGCCGATGAACTTGGACAGTATGTTACTGCCGGAGTTGTCCACCGCAACTCCGATCGGCGTGTTCAGCGAACCATAGCCCCCCGCAGGATCGGAGCCAGAGGAGGTGCCGTAGACAAACTGGCCGAGACCACCGGACACCGAGGCGTTGGCGGCCCAGATCGAGGTACCATCGCTGGCGACTCCCCCGGCAGTGACAGAGGTGGATGCCAGCGGGCTGGACGGCGTGGGTACGCCACCCGAACTGAACTCGCTCAGAGCGCCAGCCATAGCCGCGCCTGTGGTGAAGCCCGTTGCGAGGGATCAATCGCCACCGCCACCGGACCCTGTAGAGCATTGTCCGTGAAAGTTGAGATATAAGAACCCGCGTTGCTGAGCTTCACGACGCTGCTACCGTTGGTCCCGCTGGTGACGTAGACGTTGCCGTTGGAGTCCAGAGCGATGCCGCTCGGCACGGTGATTTTGGTGTTCCCCGTAAATGGCGAGCCTGAGAGAGCTGTCCCTCCCGCTCTGAGGCCGGTCACGGAGTTGCCATTGAAGTTGGCAACCCAGGCGGTGCCGGCCGAGTCAATCGCGATGGCCGAAGGCGCGTAGATTCCACCCGCCGTATAGCTGCTGGACGTGGCAAAGTTGGAGGCCACGGTGAACTCGATCACGGAGTTGCCGGCGGTATTGGCAACCCAGAGATTGCCGCTGCAGTCGAACGCGATGCCTTGGGCGTCGATGAGGCCGGCGGCAGTGGGGGTGGCCAGAACGCTGCCCGTCGGTGAGAACTCAGCTACCGTGGACCCACCTTCGTTCGTGACCCAGACGTTGCCGCCAGCGTCGACTGCAATCGCATAGCATGTAGAGAGAGTGCTACTACCGCCCATCGTGACGGCCAATGTGAAATCGTTAGGAGCCACGCCCACGGAGGGCTGGAAGGGCGCTTGCGCGGACACCAGCGAGGTCAAGGCTGTAATCGTCGCGTTACCGGGATTCTTGGCCATCGCCAGCGCCGCACCGAAGGTGTCGCTCGCACCGGTGGCCACAAACAATGAGGTGCAAGCCGTGCTGGAGGCACCATTGGTATTCACGCAAGCAGCCAGAATGTCGGCGAGGGTGTTCAGCTCCGTAGTGGGCACGTTCACTCCTGCTGCCAGGTTCGCTCCCCCGGGGGTGCCCGAGGTGGTGTTGGCCAGCAGTGCGGCGTTGGCGAAGGCATTAACCAGGCCTGTTGGGTTCGAACCGCTGGCGCAGATGCTGGTGAGGCTGGAAGTGAGCGGCGCAAGAGCATAAGCCATTGCGACGGTGGTGACCTCGTCCATCGTGATGAACGTGGTATTGGCGTTCGCCAGCAGCGTTGCGCAGGAGCCGAGCGCTGCTGCCAATAGGAATTCACTGGAGCGGTTTCACAGTACCTGTGGCCTGGCAAAGATTGTGCAATGTGGTTTTCCTTGAGAGAAAACCACGCGAGCGCCCTTCGCTCCGGGGCACGCCTACTGTGAAACCGCTCGATTCGGTGAATTCAGATTTAACTCGCCCTTGCGTTGTTCCCAAGAAGCACCTTCTTGCCGGAAACCTCTCTGATTTTTTCCTCAGTGCCTGCCGATGTGCCAGAGAACGCCGCAAGCGAGCCGCAGGTCGTTCTGTGTGTTGGAGGCACTATTTGGCAGCGCGGTCCTTACATAGTCCATCTCCAGCAAGCGCACGCCGAAACTCTTCGAGAAGAACAGATTCATGCCTCCGCCGACCTGGAGGGCAAACGATCCGGCGCTGGACGTGGTTCCCGAGCTTGCGGGGAAGACGCCGTTGAAGGCATGAACGCCGCCGAAGAGCCCCTGGCCGTAGAGTTGCAGGTGGCGCACATCCGTGGTCGCGGCGTGGCCGGCCCGTGCGGTATAGGTATAGCGCGGACCGGCCATGAATGCGATCTTGTTCACATCCACGCCGGGCGCGAAGTTGGAGGCATGGTCTCCGGTCAGGCTGGCGGCGATGCCCAGCCCCCTTCTGAAAGTCACTGCCGCGTCTGCGCTGCCTCCCTGCAGCCAGGAACAGCCGCAGTTGCCGGGCTCAAGTTCTGCCCGCTCCGGCGCATAGGTTACGGCCAGGTCGGTGGAGACAATGGCCGGGCTTGCGCCGGAATGGGGCTGTTGCGCCCAAGCGGTAGCTCCGGCCAGCATGCATGCGCCCACTAGGAGCGCCCTTCCGCGGATTGATCGACGCATCTTCATCCGTCTCCTTGTCACTCAACCGTGAGGGTCACGGTGGTGGAGTGCGACAGCGTGCCCGAGGTTCCGGTCACCGTCACCGTGTAAGTTGTTTGTTGCTGACCGAAGAAGCCGCTGGCGGAGCCGCATCCGCTCAGTCCAGCCGCTACGACCAGGCCTGCGCCGAGCAACAACAGCAGCGAAACCGCACGCTTGAGCCGTCTGCCCGCGCGGCGCAATTGACCCGCAAATGGCAGCAGCAGCAGCGCAAGCGCGAACGGAGCCAGCCTGCGGCCCGGGTCATGGGTGGGCTGCAGGGCTGCACCAGTCTGCGGAATCTGGATGGTCAGCGTCACTGTCGTCGTCCCCGACCCCGCGAGCAGCGTGGCCGGCGAGAAGGTCGCTATCGCGCCTGCTGGCAGGCCACTGACAGACAGTGTCACCGCCGCCGGGAAGGTAGTCGCGTTGAGTGGGCTCACGGTGAAGGTGTAGACGGCTGTACCACCGGGCAACACTGTCACCGAGGTGATCGAACTGGAGCCATTGGTAACCGAGATGGCAACGCCGAAGTCGTCGACCACCTCGGTCAGCGCCGCGCTGGCTGACGAGACAAAGTTGCCGTCGCCGCTGTAGACCGCCGTGATTGTGTGTGAACCGACCGCCAGACTCGACGTGGTCAGGGTCGCCACTCCGCCAGCCAGTGTGCCCGTGCCCAGCGGCGTCGCGCCATCCAGGAAGGTCACCGTGCCGGTCAGCGGTCCGGCCGCCGAGGAGACCGTCGCCGTCAACGTCACCGCGTTCTGGACCAGCACCGGGTTGGAGGAGGATGCCAGCCCAATCGCCGCCGGTGCAGCTTTTCCGACCGTCAGGGTCTGCGTGACCTCGGTCGCCGCCTGCCAGAGCGCATTGCCCGCCTGGTCGGCAGCAACCACCACGGATCCAGCGCCGGTCGCCGTCAGCACGTTTCCGCTGAGTGTCGCCGGACCGGACTTGACGGTAAACGTAACCGGCAGGCCCGAAGTGTCCGTTGCGCTCAGCGTAATCGGCACCGCGCCGTAGGTCACCGGCGTCAACGAGTTGAAGGCGATGGTCTGCGCCTGCGGGCCCACCTGCACCTGGAAGCTCAAGGCGGTGGCTGCCCTATAGTCGGTGTCGCCCGTATAGCTCACCGCAACCGTGTAGAGCCCCGAGACCTGCGTATTCGGAATGCTCACGGTGGCCGTGCCGCTGGAGATTGCCGCCGTCTGGGCGTTGCCTGTGCCGATCGTGTAGCTGATGGTCCCAGTCGGCGTTGCAATGCCCGCGCCCGAGTACTGTCCCGCCACCATCACCGAGACCGATCCTGCCTGGTTGAAGGCCACCTGCACCGGCTGCGCCGACAAAGCCGGGCCGGTCAACGAGGACGTGGCCTTGGCGATGGTCATCGTGCCGTTGGCGAAGCCGAAGGTGTAGTTGGCCGCGGCCAGCGTGCCCTGCGCCACGGTGATGGTGTAGCCACCCACCGCGCTCGGCACCGCCGGCACGGTCGTCAACGATGCCGAGCCGGTCACGACCGTTGCCGCTGTGTCCGTGCCTTGGAAGCCGGTGATTGCCGCAGTGTAGGACGGCAACGCCGCGCCGTAAGCGATGGCTGGCGAGTTTGCCGTCACCAGAAGCGACGCCTTGTTCACGATCAGCGTGACATTGGCCGTGGCTGTGGTGTAGTTGGTGGTATTGGTCGGGGTGAAGGTGACCGAGAGCGTCTGTGATCCAGACCCCAGCACCGCTCCGGCAGCCGGTGAGTAGGCAAATGTTCCGGCCACGGTTGAGCTGGCGTCGAGCTGGGTTGCGCCGAGCGCCGTGCCATAGGAGATCGCCGCTGGCGTCGGCCAGGTGATCGCAGGGGTGGCCTGACTGACCACGATGCTCTGTGTTACCTGCGTCGCAGCCATATATCCGTTACTGCTTGTGTAGGAAGCCGATAGGCTATGGGTGCCCGCGTTCAAACCGGTAACCATGGCTGTAGCAACGCCGTTGCTGACCGTGGTGCTGTAGATTGAGGAGTCGACCATAAACACGAGCGTGCCGGCGGGCGTGAGCGCCGCGCCGGAGACCGTGGCGGTGAGAGTAACGGCCTGACCGTAGACAGGCGATGCAGGTGCCAAAGAACCTAACGTTATCGTGGATGCAGGAGCTATTGCGGGCCCAGTGAGCACGAGTTCGACCACAGACGGGCTGGAGAGGGCGGCGTTGGTCAGGTTGCCGTTGAACGTAACCGTATCGATGGTTGTCGCGTATGTAGTGGGGGTATAACTGGCCGTGAGCGCACAGACACCGCCAATCGTCAGGCCCCCGGCCCCAGCACTCGAGAGCGTGCAATCGGTCGAGGGCGCTGGAACAAGGCTGTAATCGGCGCTGTCGGTCTGGCTGAACGAGGTTCCCGCGAAGGCGCTGTTGCCCGATTCAAGCATGCTGAAGTTTTGTGGCGCTGCGGACGGTCCCGCGAACTGGAAATAGCCCTTGGTACGCATCAGCTCAAGGACAGCGCCCGACTGGCCGGTGTACAGGTTGCCGCCCGAATCGATTGCAAAACCCGAGGGCGTGACGTTCGATACGACGAACAACGCGCTCTTCGTGCTTGCCGGCACTGCGAGAATCTGCGCTGTGTCTGCGATGAGCAAGTTTCCGGCGGCGTCTGTCACCGTGGCTAACGGTTTGACGGCCGTGGAAGAAACCGTGGTGGTGACTCCACTTTGCAAGCTATAGCGGTAAATGGCCGGTGCTCCGGGGTCGGTGATGAGCAGGTTGTCAGACGGATCGATGGCCAGGCCCGCGGGCGCAACCAGCTTTCCAATAGCCAGGGTCTTCGATGCTCCCGTGATGGGGTTGACCTGATAGACGGCTTGCGCGGAGGAATCCGACACGTAAAGATTGTTGAGCGCATCGAGGGCAAGACCGGCAGGTTTGCTGAAGGTGAACGGCAAGACTGTGCCCGAGCCCACGGGGGAAATCTGCGTCACGGTCCCCGCAGATGTATCAGCGATGTAGACATAGCCGCGCGCGTCGACGGCCACAGCTCCTGGCGCTCCCAGAGTCGCTAGAACGGTTCCGGTTGCACTGGTTCCATTCGCGATCGCGGATAGCGCGTAGCGATACAGCTTGTTACTGTTGGCATCGGAGACGTAGATGTTACCTGCGTTGTCCGCAGCCAGACCGGCGACGGAGAGGCCGCTCCCGAAGCTAACCTGGGAAGCAGGATCGAGCGTGGCGCCGGCGCCGACGCCAACGCCAATCAGGCCAAGGTTCGCCTTATTAGCGAGAGAGCTGTTCACGGTCAGCGGCGCGGAGCGCAGGCCGGGAACCGCCGGAGTGAAGCTGGAAATGAACAGGCAATCAGCCGTGCTGTCGCCATTGGTGGTGCAGTTGGGCGTGCCCAGCGTCCACTCGCTCGATGTATAAGCCAGTCCATTGCTGCTCGCCAATGTGTCGCCAACGGTGAAGTGCAATTGCTCAGGCAGCGCAGTCGTCGCCGCCGTTGTCGTCGAAGGCGACGCCAGTCCGGTGATCACCTTGCGGATAAGTTGGTTGGTCGTGTCTCCTATGTAAAGGTTGCCTTGCGTGTCTGTTCCGGCGCCGAAGCCGTTACCGCCATTGCTGCCAAAGCTGGCCTGAGTGGCGGGGCATCCGTCGCCGTAGCTCTTGTATCCGTACGTGTTGGACGCGCCCGAGCAAACTGTACCGTTCTTGGCAATCGCGCGGATATATCCGGTATGGAAATCCAGAAGCCAGATAATGCCATTGCTGTCGGAGATGTATAGGTTACCGGCGTTGTCCATGGATAGCTTCTGCGGAGACATCGAAACGCTGGTGCTCAGGATTGGATAGGAGCCGGTATAAGCTACGGACGATCCACTGCCGGCGACGGTGTAGATATCCCCATTCACGGGCGAAGTGATTCCCAGCTTGCTCAACAGCGTATCCAGCGGCGAGCCGGTTCCGCAGGTAACGCAGACGACGCGGATCCTTCCCAGGGAATCGGTGACATATACATTCAGATTCGGGTCTGCGAAGACGCCCTGCGGATTGTCGAAATTCGCAGATAGCGCCGGGCCGCCGTCGCCTGTTGAAGTTGTGCCTCCCGCACCGGCAAAGGTGTGGATATTGCCCGCGGTGTCGACAACGCGAACCCGTTCGTTGCTGGTGTCGGCAATGTAGATGTTGCCCACACTATCGCCCCACGCGCTACGCGGAGAAGCGATTTCGGCAGATATGGCCGGTCCGCCATCGCCGCTGGTACCCGAGGTGCCATTGCCCGCAACCAAGTACATCAGACCGTCGGAGACCTTGACCTCGTAGACCTTACCGTCAGCGTAATCGGCGATATAGATGTTGCCTGCCACATCGGAGGAGACGCCGCGCGTCTTGCCGATAGTGACTAGCGTGGGCGTGCAGCCAGTGCCTATGGCCGACGTTGAGGCCGGAAGCGTGCAGGTCGAGCCGCCACCTGCAAAGGTGCTGATGATGCCGTTGGGCGCTATGCGGCGGATCCGAGCGGCACTGCCGTCGGTCACATAGACGTTGCCGAATGGATCGGCATCGACGCCGCGCAGATCGTCGCCAGAAGTGAATGCGGTCGCAATGGCTTGGCAGCCGTCGCCATATTTGTCGGTGGCCCCGGTGCATAGCATATTGCCGCTGCTGGACACTGCTGCGCCCCCACCAGCGATGGTGGTGATCGTGTAGGGCAGCGCGATTGGGTTGTTGAACAACTGCACGATGTTGGTCGCGGCGGTGACAGTGATGGTGGTTGGAACCGTGGAACTCGAAGCTGCAAAACTACCGGCGCCCGGATAACTCGCGTGAAGATAGTACGTACCGATCGGCAAGGAGTTGACGAAGTACGCACTCGATCCGTTATACAAAGCAGCGGTGCCCAGGGTGGTCTGCGCGCCAGTGGGCGTAGTGGAATACGCGAAGGTTATGGTAGCGGCCACGGGCGTTCCAACCACGGAGGTGACGGTAGCCGTCAGAACCAGGGGATTGCCCAGCGCGGCGCTCGAGGCGCTCGGCGTCACCGTGGTCACCGTTGCGGCCGCGCCAACAGTCAGCGAAGCCACGGACGAAGTAGAGCCTGCGTTCGCCAGGTCGCCGCTATAGACCGCGGTAATGCTGTAGGCAGTGGAGCTGAGAGGCAGGTTGATGCTGGCCGAAGCCGTGCTGGTTGTGCCCGTCGAGTAGGCAAGCGCCGCAGTGGCATAAGTGTAGCTGCCGGTGAGGCCGCCTCCGCTGATGACAAACTGCACCGAGCCGGCGGGATTGCTGCCGGTGACGGTGGCCGTTGCGGTGACGGGCGTGCCGTAGTTGGAGGTAATAGAGGTGCTCACGGGCAGCCCCACCTCCGTGGTGGTGCTGCTCAGGCTGCCGGCGTTGACGGTGATGTCGTAGGGCGCTGTCGTCGTGTAGACAGTCTGGCCGTTGGGAACTACATAGTTGGTGTCGCCTGAGTAGGCCGCGGTGAAGGTGTGTGTGCCGACCGCCAATCCGGGCAGGGGAATCGTAAGCGTGTCGGTGTTTCCCGGAAGGGTGGCCGTGTAAGTCGTGCTGGTCAGCGCATCGGTCAGCGTGACGGTTCCAGTCGGATAGGCTGCGCCACCGACGGCCGGTGTCAGAATCACGACCGCCGAGGTATTCTGCCCGGAGGTGATGGCCTGCGGCAGACCGGTCGGTCCGGTCAACTCTGGCGCGATGTAGGTATAGCTGCATACTGGCGGATTCAGACTGGTGGCCGTGATGTTGTTGGTCACCGTGTCGTTGTTGGCCGCAACATTGACCAACGTGCCGAAGGCCGTAATAAAGTTGGCCGAAACTTCGCCGGGACCGTAGGTAAGATTCGCGTATTGTCCGGTGCCGCCGCTATAGTTTCCATTGTCCCAAACGCTGGTAGTCTCGAACGGTGTCGTCGAATTCACCAGACTGGAACTGGAGAGTGCAGATGGGAATGTCACGTTATCCAGCGTGGCATAGATAGGGTTGATAACCGGGCTGGGAGTGCCATTGAGATTGGTGTTGAACTCGCCGGTAAACTCCACGCTTCCAGTGCTGGAAGCGTCGTTCGCGAAGACCACATTCTGCAGCAGGATGTTCTTGTAGTTCGGAAACGCATTCGTAGAATCGCCAGTGCTGTAATACGGGGTGAACTGAACATCGATACTGTGGTCCAGCATGCACTCGTTGGAGTACTGAATGCCGGTGACCAGACCACCACGGTCATTAGCGGTTTTAATTCGAACGCCGGTCGAGCTGTTGTCACTTGCCCCGTTCAAGAAGGTTCCGGTGCCGCTGACCGCGCTCCCATGGGTGGCAGAGCTGCTGCCGGCAAAACCGTTGCCCACAGCTATATTGCCATCCCAGAGAATATTGCTGACCCCACTTCCCGTATAGCTCCCGATCGACTGTCCGTGACCCGCGAACAAGTGATTATGCGTTACAGAGATGTTGTTGGCTGGAGTATTCGCAGCGCCGATTGCCACGTTGTCGTCGCCATCGGATATCCACGAACGAGTAATTGTGATGTTGGAGTTGCCGGTATCGATGCCGTCGGTATTGCGCCCCGATGTAGGCGTGATGAGTTTGACATCCCAGATTGTCGAGCCGTTTGCCCCGTCGCCGATATGGCGGTTGGCCGCATTGCGAATCGTGATCTTGTACAGAGTGACGTTGGTCGCTCCTGCTGTAACCGTGACAAACGGTGGCACCTGGGCGCCGTTTGGACTGACATACGCCGCGGCAAGACCCAGCCAACTGTACCCCTGATAGGGCGGGATGGCGTTGAGCAGTGGATCGCTGCTGCGTCCGTCCAGTTTGCCGTAACCCATAATGCCGACATTCGCCGCAGTTTTAGGAATAGTGACCATCGACTGGCACACGTTCGACGCGGTGGAGATATTGCCGCACTGGTAGTTTCCGGGGACCGTGTCGTAATCCCGGGCATTGCGCGAGAAGAACAGCACCACTCCTGGGTCGACAAGCAGCGTGACATTGGATGGTATCGTCAGCGGGCCTGCAAGGAACGCATTGTTACCAGCACCGTCGACCGAAAGCTCAACAGCGAGCCCCTGACCCGAGCCAGGATAGCTCGCCGAGCAGGCATTCAATGCTGCCTGGATGCGTCCGCCGTCGGGATTGGTAACCGTAGGATTGATGAGATTGGCATTGGTGAGCGGCGTTGCGACCGTATCGACCGAAGTCGGGATATCGTTGTTGACTTGGGTGATATCTGCGTTGAGTTGCTGGCAAACCGCCGGGAACGATGGCTCGGTGACGGTGCGCGTGTCGCCGGTAGCCACGGCGGGAGCCTGCGCGGTGCCGGTGACGTATAGGTAGCCGCCGCTGAAGGTGAAGGTGTAGTTGCTAGACGCGAGCGTTCCGGTCGTGATCGAGATCGGATATTCGCCTATGGAGGTGCCGGTTGAAGCTGTAGTTATCGAAGGCGCGCCGGTCAACACCGCGGAGGTATCCGAATTTACATAGCCGCTGGTAGTGTAAGTGAAGATGGGCAAGCTGGTGCCAGCGATCATCGTGGCGTTATTCGCTGCCACGTGCAGCACGACCTGGTTGACGGTGAAGATCACGCCGCCTGAAGTGCTGCTGCCTAGCGTTTCGGTCCCGTCCAGACTTGTGCCGCCGCCGAAGCTTGCGATCATCGTCTGCACGCCGGCGGGAACGTTGGTCAGCGAGAAGCTGCAAGTATTGGAGGTTCCATTCAGTGCGCAAGTGCCCAGCGACGTCGATCCCGATGACAGCGTCACGGTTCCGACGGCGTAATCACTGCCCGATGCCGGAGTTGCGGTCACGGTACCGCCGATCGTGCCGCCGTAGGTGCTGCTGGGGTTGGTCACCGTCAGAGCCGTGGCAGTGCCGATCACCTGGGCCGCAATGTTAATTACATACGTGGCGGAGGTGCTGCCGGCGAAGTTCGAGTCGCCGCCGTAGACCATCGTGATGTAGTGGGTGCCCGACTGCAGCGCGATGCTGGAGGACGATCCCGTGGTCAGATATGCTTCGCCGGATGCGTCGAGCGATCCACTCGCCAACTGCGTGCAACTACTGGAGACCACAGTGCAAACCTGGTTCGTTCCGATGCTGTCATAGAAGGCATACGAACCCGTCGGAACAAAGCCCGCGCCCGGTGTTTCCGGGCGCCCAAGGATGGTGATCGACGATCCATACGCATGACTGCCTAGGGGCGCCGCCGGTACGAATGCGTTGATAAGGGTCGCGAGACTCGTCACCGGATTCCAGGTTGAGGATTCGCCTGACGATAGATTCGCGGATGGAATCGGCGTCGAGAGGAAGTTAATCGGGTAGTACTGGGCCGCTTCCGCCGCGGTCAGCAGTCGTGGATCGGCGTTTGAAGCCTGCAATGTTCCTGGCGATGCCGATGTGGTTTCGCGGGAACTGAAGCTAGTTGCTCCCGATCCCGTATTGCCGCCCGCCGGCGTTGCTCCATTGACCGTCGCTGGGTAAGGCGAAACGCCGACCGCAGGATCGGTATATGGCATGGTGTTGTATTCCCCGTAAGTCGAGGTAGGCAGATTCGTGTCGCCGGAAAACTCGATCCAGCCCGCCGGACCGACCTGATCGACAGACGAGTCGAGCATGATCCAGGTAGAGTACGGGCCGTACGGCCGGCCGTAAAAGAGATTTGTCATTCCCGGCCCTTGCGACAACAGCGTGCACCCGTTGCAGATGTAGCCGCTGAGGTAATCGGCGGAACTGCCGGTCTGGAAATGCTTGTTCTGCGCCTCTATCGTATTTGTGCCGGTGGCGGAACCGTGAAAGGTTGTAAAAAATGTGGTGTGGTCAAAGACCAGAGCGGCGTCGCCGAAGACGTAATCCACGTCACCGGAAATCAAACCCTTCCACATGTATTCGCGGGCCGCAGTGCAGGTCGAGCCGCAGCCTTGGCTGCCGGCTAGGAGCGTGTCCTGCTGGCTGTAGAGGTTGACATTGTTCAGAATTGCCTGATCCGAGGTCATCCAGACCGCCAGTGCCTGCCCGGCGCATGCTTCGCCATTGTTGTAAAGAAACTGCAGGGTCTCCGTCGCGCCGGAAAGACAAGTGGAACCGTTGTAGAAAATAGACGTGGTATCCAGGCTGTAGTCCCAGGTATTCTGAATCGTCAGGTACTCGGCATAAAAATTGTTGGGGTTGTGCGAGCTGCTGCTTTGCGAACCGATCGGGCTTGACGTGCTACCCGAGGTCTCTCCCATGTACGTGCCCGACGTGATGTCAAGGGTCGACGATCCCTGGTCGCCGCCCGCACTGGCATTGCCGGCGCCGGTTCCAGTTCCCAGATAGCCGAAGTAGGGACTTGAGAACGCGCCATCTTCAGCGGTCAAAATCACCTTTGTCGGATCTCCGCCGAGACCGCGCAGAGACACATTGGGAAAGGTAATCGCGTTCTGTCCCGAGTAGGTCCCCGGCTTGATGTATATGGTGCCGCCGGTCGTAGGCAGAGCTGCCAGGGCTGCGGAAAGCGTTGTGTAGTTGCCGGTCCCATCGGCCGCAACCACGCTGGTCGATGCACCCACAGCGGCAGTCGTCGCCGCCGGCGTGACCGTATAGCTGCTGACTGATGCCGACGAGCTGCTGTAGTCGTTTGAGTCCATCGGGCAGAAGATGGTATAGAGCGTGTAGCTGCCTATCGGGAGATAGGTCGCCGAGTTGATGGTGCCCCCGTTTGTGCTGTTGCAGCTCGGCGTCGCAATGATCGAATAAATGAAAGTTCCAGGTGTCGCAGGCAAAACGGTTGGGTTTAGAACACTGGTCCCGATCGCTGCACTCACCTGCTGGGTCGTGGCCCCGGGTGTCCAACTCACCGCCGTGCCGGTCGGAGAAATTGTAAAGCCGGTCGTGGTACTCACCGATCCCGATCCGGTAAACATGCCGGTGGTTGGATACACAACGGCGAAGGTATGGGTGCCGGCAACGACTCCGGAAACCGGCACCGAGACACTCGATGTGGTGCTGCTCACCTGGCTCAGACTGTACTGAGTGAATGAGGACGTTGAATCGACATAAACGTCGACAGAGCCGACTGGATATGAGGGTGCCGTACTGGCGCTCACCGTCACAGTAAACGTAGCTTCGGTACCAGACGGAGAGTAGATCGGTGAAGGCTGCGACGGGCCACTGACTGTAGTCGAGGTCGGATAAGATGTTCCCTGCAACTGCCCTTCCAGCGTCAAAATGCCAACCGTCGACGCTGATGGCAAGAAGCTCAGGTAGTCGTAGACAACAGTTGTTCCAGAGCCCGTGAGGTTTGCCGACAGGGTACATGCGGCTCCTGCCGGTACCGCGCCGAGAATATTGCTGCTGAAAGCACAGCCGTTATTCGAACCACCCGTGACAGTGAAATTGATTGTGTTCGAGTTCGTAGTATTCTGGCCAGTCGCTGCGAGGTTCCCAGCATTTGTCAGCGTGGCACTGTAAGTTGTCGACGTGCTGGTGCCAAAATTCTCGGTCGTCGCATTGCGAACCACCTTCACAATATGGTTCAGGCTGGTGTCCGCGCTATATACGTTGCCCTGACCGTTAACCGCCAAACCGCTGGGCGACGAAAGCCCGGTCAGCACTGTCGCTGTACTTGGGCCGCTGACTGGAATCTCGAGCACCGAAACGCTCGCCATGTCCTGCACATACACGTCGCCGGCCGCGTCCACGGCCACGGCCACCGGTGTCACGCTGCTGAGCAGAGTCGAGTTGACGTACGCATAAACTCCGGCGCTGAGCCCCGGCGCGAATTTAAGAACCGCATGAGCGCCCTGATCGGCAGCGTAGATGTTGCCCGCGCCATCGACCGCCAGCGACACCGGATTGCTCAGGCCGGTGGCGACCGTCGTTTGAGTCTGCAGCGTATTCGCCGTCAGCGACAGTTTATAGATAGACGCTCCGCCGGACTGGTAGTCGGCTACATAAACATTGCCGGCCGCATCCACTGCAACCGCGCTTGGACTTGGCGTACCCGTCGCGGGCGTATACGAAAGAGATGTCGCTGTGTAAGTCGCCGGTGAACCCGCTCCAGCAAGTTGCAACTTCTGAATGGCAGACGTGCCGCTGCCCACGGTATATACATTGCCCGACTCATCGACGGCAATCTGTTGCGGGGTGGAGGGCAGGCTCGTTGAGAGCGTAAAGACCGAGCCGCCGATAGACTCGAGAACTCCGCCGCTGGCCTTGTCCATCACATACACGTTACCGGCGCCATCCACTGCGACACCGGCCGGCACAATACTCCCGAAGACATTTGTGGTTGCCGGTGCAACCGGGGTCGTCGTACCCGAACTTGTCGTTGCACCGTTATCGACAACCAGCGCTGAACCGCTAGCGATCCCAGACAGGTTGATCGCCGCCGTCGCGTTCGTCCAACTCGTCCCTGACGGTAGTGTCACGCTGACGTCTTCCGATCGCTGACCTGGCATCGAAGGTGTTGCCGTCACCGAGACCTTACAGTCGACCGTCTTGTCGGCGTTCTGGCTGCACGAGGAGGCCGTCAAAGCGCTCAAGCTGATGTCCGCGTTGGTTGTTTGGCTCGCGCTCGCAGTCGACACCGACCCCGATATCGTCTCTGGCAGGTGTACCTCGAATGTCTGTGTCAGGGGGGTGCTGACCGTCTCCGAGGCAAGGCCTTGCGCCAGTACCTTGCGGACAATATTGTTCGTTGTATTGCTGCCCGAGTCGATCATGTAAAGATTGCCCTGGCCGTCGATCGACACGTCTACCGCGGAAAACTCAGCGTCTGAAGCCGGGCACCCGTCGCTGTACGCGCTCAGCGAAGTCTGCGTTAGACCAGTTCCACAGGTCGTGCCCGCTGCAACGTTACTGCTCGCGGAGAAAACCAGCCGGAAGTATCCGGTGGTGATATCGAAAAAGTACAGCTTCCCACCGTCCGACTGATAGATGTATCCTTGCGGGCTCACCGCAACCCTGGCGCTCCCGGAACTCGTATAGGAAGAACTGGTACCAAGGATAGGAGTCGCCGATGTCGAGGTGGAGCCGCCACCAACCAGGCGGTAGATGAATCCAGGCTGTGGCGTCACACCAGGGTTGTTTGCCTTGATGGCATTCGCCATCGCCGCGCCCGCAGTGCCCGCGCCGCTAACGAAGAAGACCCGCATTCCATGATCAGGAAATATGAAATTACCTGCTGCATCCACCGCGTTTCCAGTGGTGTATCCGGAACTCGAAGTGATAGAGCTGTTATTGAACGGACATCCATCTCCATAAATGTCGGTTGAAGTGCCGGAATACGTAACACTGTTCGTCGTGACCGAGCAGGCCATCCCGGCAGCCGTCGGGGAGTCGGCGCTTCCTCCGCAAGCCGTGGTGTAGGTTGCGTCGCAGGCGGCGCTGTCGAGAGTGTTCGCGATCGAATAAAAATAGCCGGCGGTCAGCGAAGGATAATAAACACTCAAGGCTGCATATAGTGGATTTGTCCCACTGAAGTAGCTTGAGGTTTGCGGCCCCAGAATGACTCTATAGCGCGACGTGTTCGTGTCGGCGAAATAGACGTTCCCATAAATGTCGGATGTGATGCCGCGAGGACTTGCCAGCACGCCGCCCGAGGAAAGAGTGCAAGCGCTCCCGACGACTTTGGCCGGGAGATTGGAAAGACCGATCAGTGTGGTGCTGCTTCCGGTCGAGCTGCCTCCTGGCGTCGCTACACAGCCGCCAAGCATTTCCATGTAACCGATCTGTGAAGCGGCACACAAGGGTGAGGCGGCGCGACAGACTACGTGCAGAAGGCCGTCTCCGTAGCCGGCAAGCAACACGTTACCCCACGGGTCCATGCCCACTCCGCGCTGGCCATTCAGAGACGTCTGCGTCGCCGCAATGCAGCCGTCCCCGGCACCGGTAACTTTGCCCGAGCAGGTCGCACCGCCGCCGGCGGCCACCGTAGCCATTCCGGTTGCCTGGTCGATCAGGTGTAGAATTCCCTTCACATCATCGTCGAGGAAGACGTTGCCCATCGAGTCCACTACAGCGCCGCCGTGGATTCCTGCCCCCAGCACCACACTGCCCGCGAGGCAACCGTCGCCGTACGCGTTGGACGACTTAATTCCTGTCGCGAGGCCCGGACACTGAGTTTCTGAGGCGCCGGTCATTGGCGATTGCCCCGCCAACGTTGTCATCGTATACGGCAGCGCTACCGGTGATTGAGCCGGAGCTACCAACAGACTGAACGTGAACTGGCAAGCGACGACGAAGGCAAGATGACGTAACTGCATAAAAGCACCTCTTGAAGAGTGGCCCGACCGGCTCTGCCCAGCTCGATCCGGAAAAAGCTCTTATTCGCTCGGCGGTCGGATTCCAGGGGAACCGGCCTCTTGTTGTGGGTTATTTCTGCCAGGACGAAACGAAAACCTGTTGAACTGTCGCGGGCAATTATTGGGGCATCGGATGGCAGTGTCAAGGGAAAAATGGCAACGTTGCCAATTTGTTGGCATCGTTGCCACTTAGCACCACCCTTTTGGATACATTGCCGAAGCTCTGAGAGGCTTGCCATCCGGATGTCAGCCAGAAGACGAGGTCATAGCCAAGCGGCACCCTATCAAGCAGATTGGCGCTAACGGGCGAGAGCGGCCTGCCACGAAGACAAACCCCGCATCAGCACCCTGCTGACGTGCCACAAATCGCCTCTTAGCCCTCTCAGCACGTTAGCCTCTGGCCTAACGAGGCAGCGTCAGCTCCCCTATGACTCGGATTCGCACAGTGTTGGCGTCATCGCGCACAGGCTGGCTGCCGCCGACAAAGGCCGTATATTCGCCCGCAATCACACGCCTAACTCCTTTCGCATCGACCTCGCTCAAAGCTCTCGGATCCAGCGTGAATGTCACTTCGCGGCTCTGGCCCGCAGCCAGGTGAATCCGTTCAAATCCTTGGAGAGCAAGCTGCGGCGACACCTCAGTGCGAGGCGGAGTCACGTACAACTGCGCTACCTCATCGCCATCCACGGCACTTGTATTTTTCAACTTGACCTTCACCGTCACGCTCTCCCCAGCCTTCACCGTCGCGGCAGATAGCTCAGGTCGACCGTAGTCGAAGTGCGAGTAGCTCAATCCAAATCCGAACGGATACAGCACCCGCCCCTTGAAGTAGCGATAGGTCCGATTTGCCATCGAATAGTCGGAGAAGTCCGGAAGGTCCGCGACCGAGCGATAAAACGTAACCGGAAGACGACCAGCCGGATTGTTCTCTCCTGTCAATGTCTGCGCGATGGCTGTTCCGCCGCCTTCCCCCGGATACCACGCCGCTAGAACCGCATTGGCATGGTCCTGCGCCCACGGCATCGAGACTTCGCTTCCGGAGGTAAGCACCACAATCAGCGGCTTGCCCAGGCCGCCCAGCGCCTCGAGCAGATGCTCCTGCACCGCCGGCAACCCGATGGCCGTGCGATCGCCGCCCGCGAAGCCATCCGCATACACCGGCATCTCTTCGCCTTCGAGGTTCGGCGACAGACCCAAAAAAGCAACCACGACATCGGCCTTGCGCGCAGTGGCCAACGCCTCGTCCAGCATCGGTTGGGCCGGTGGCTGCCACTCCAGATCCACGAACCGGTCTTCGCTCGAGTGCTGATACTCCACCCGTAACGCGTGCGGCTTAGTGTCCACAAACGTCACCTTCAGATCCTGATCCCGAGCGCGGTCTTCGAGCACCAGCTTGCCATCGAGATACATCCGGTAGTGCCACGGTGAACCTGGCTTTGCACTGGTGGGGTCATAGGTTGTCGAGCGCTTGATGCAACGGAAGCTCAGCGTGTAGTCCCCCGGCGCTGGCGGAATCAACTCGCCAGTCCAGCGGACGGCAAATTTCTCCGCCGGAACCCCTCGCATCGGCGACACTCGATTCCAGTCGAAGTTCACCTTAGCGTCGATGCGTGAGGCGACCGGCGTTCCTGTAAAATCCGCATTCGTGAAGAACTCGGCCTTCAACCCAGGCTCCGTGCCATCCGCGTTCGGACGGAGATAGCGGGACGGAATCGGCGCCGGTGTACCCGCGGCCAGGATCGAACCCGGTGCATATAGTACCTTGTCCGCGCCAAACTGTTTGCGCAGCCCAGTAAGCGGAGTCACCGGCTCGGCTGCTTCCCCGTTGTAGTTGCCTTCGATCGCCTCCAGTAGATCAGCCGTCGGGCCGATCACGGCTATCCTTTTGCCGTTCCCCTTCAATGGCAGCGTGCCATCGTTCTTCAAGAGCACCAACGACTCCCGCGCCGCCTGTAATGCCAGTTCGCGATTCGCCGGCGTATCCACCGACGACGCCCCCAGCGAATCAAAGGGGACGCTACCGGGCGGGTCGAACATCCCTAGCCGAAACCGCGCCGCAAACAGGCGCTCCACCGCCCGATCAAGCTCCGCTTTCGAGACCAGGCCACTCTTCGTCGCCGCCGTCAGCGCACGGTACGCGCTGCCGCAATCCAGATCCGTGCCGGCCTTCAGCGATACCGCCGACGCATGCTCGTCGTCGGCCGCATAGTGGTGTCCGCGGTTCACATCCGCGACCGAGTCACAGTCCGATACCACATAGCCGTCGAACTTCCAATCCTCGCGCAAGTGTTGCTGCAACAGCATATCGCTCGCGCACGCTGGCTTTCCATCAATGGCGTTATACGCGCACATAATCGACGCCGCATGCGCCTCCACGATCGAGGCCCGGAACGCCGGAAGATACGTATCCTCCAGGTCATGGTCGGATATCTGCGCGTTGAAGTGGTGCCGGTCCTGTTCTGGACCGCTATGCACCGCATAGTGTTTGGGCGTTGCGACCAGCTTCAGGAACTTAGGATTGTCCCCCTGTAGACCGCGCGTGAACTCCACCCCGAGCCGGGCCGTCAGGTAGGGGTCTTCTCCAAAAGTCTCTTGCCCGCGTCCCCACCGTGGATCACGAAAGATGTTGATGTTCGGCGACCAGAACGTCAGGCCCGCAAACCGCCGGTGATCCCCATTGCGCTGCGCCTCGTTATACTTTGCCCGCCCCTCAGTGCCAATCGTATCGGCGACCCTTCGCACTAGTGGCGCGTCGAAGCTGGCGGCCAGTCCAATCGACTGCGGAAAGTTGGTCGCCACGCCGTTGCGCGCCACGCCGTGGAGCGCCTCGCTCCACCACTCATAATTCGGCACTCCGAGCCGCGGGATGGCGGCCGCCTGATTCATCGTCTGCGAAACCTCCTCCTGGAGGGTCATTCTGGCAACGATATCCTTCGCGCGCTGCTCCGGAGACAGAGTCGGGTCCAGGTAAGGGCAAGTAGCCCGGGTACAAACCGATTGCGAATGCGAAACCCGTTGACCCATACAACACAAGACGAGCAGAAGTGCGCAGCAATAAGAGACTTTCATGTTGTTCCTTACATCGTTTCTAACGGAATGGAATGTTGGTTGTCGGGATTTTCGTCAATTTGGACGGAATTGGTCGACCGCCCGTGTGTTGCGGATAATCCGACACCACAACCCGCAACCATCTAAAGCGCGGCTTCGCCGATGTCTGTAAACGCATCGTTCCGCTCAAAGTTTTATTTGACAGGCCATCGCAACGCCCATAGTGTAATCCTCTCACAAAATGGCAACGTTGCCGATATTCGGAATGAAGTTAACCGAGCAAAGCTCCGGGGGTAGGGAACGGTCGCCCGATTGGGAGTGGCTTGGGCAATACACTCCCCGTAGCGCTACCATCCAAGGCGAAGGCTCAGCCTCGCCGCAAGATGTCTGCCGCGGGCGCGCAAGGATTTCCGCCGCGATGAAGGCTCGTTGGGCGAAGGTCAGGTGAGTTGCCAAGAAGGCCTCGGGAGTTGCGGCAAAGGCCGTGCAAATCGCCGCGCAGCCGGTGGGAACAAAGAAAGCATCGCGGCACTCAACAAAAACGGCGAATACCGCAGGAATAAGGGGATTCGCCAATTCGGCGTTCGGGACCCTCTCATGTTCGTTGAGTTTCAAACGGAGTGCCCCCAAGCAAAACCGTTTGCCTGCATGTGGAGACTTGGTACTGTTCGCCCTCTGCTGCCAGCGTAGCCGAGATCCCGGACGCTGGCCGACATTTCGGTACTAATCGCTTTTCAAAGAGCGCATTGGCGATTTGGCAACAGCTGAGATCCACAGGAGCACATCTCAACAAAGCGGCTCTGGATCGCGCACTGTAAGCCCCGATGACTCTATGGCTGGCCCAGTGCCGACAAAGGGCTTGATTGTTGGCTCGAAGCCTTTGAGGCTCGCTCTAGCTATTGTGCCTCTCACCTGGAACTAGAAGGGCAATCAAGCGCTGTGTCTTTGGACGGACTGCATCTTTAAGCACCTTGAATACTCGTTCGTCGAGAGGCGTCGACGAAACGAAGTCCTGATAAGCCTGTGCCAGGTGCATACGCAGATTTGCACGGAGGGTCTCTTCGTCCATTTCGGTCGAGGAGTTCCGCAGATAGTCTCCCATGCGCCTTAGAATATGAAGGCGTGCGATGTGCAATACTGCCGGCTCGTACGGCACATCTAGAAATTGGAAGAACTCTTCGGCGGAAGAGAGTTTGGAAAGTTGTTCGAGCACAGTCATGATGGCATCTCTCCCGGTGACATTCTTGCGGTTGAGGCATCGGCCATCTGGACGTAAAACTCCAGCAACTCTTCCGTGCTGACGGTTCGTTTCGCCTGGATGGAGCGTTCCTGAATCTGTTTGAGCAGAAGCCTCATATCGAGTTCACTGGCCGTGAGTCCGAGGGAGCGCAGCGCGCCGGCAACGGACGCTGTTCCAGAATGTTTTCCGAGCACGATGCTGCGGTCGCGGCCAAAGGTGTGCGGGGACAGTTCCTCGTAGGTCCTGGGATCTTTCATTAGGCCATCGACGTGAATGCCGGATTCATGGGTGAACGCGCTGGCACCGACGATCGATTTGCCGGGAGGGATAGAACGGCAAGAAGCAGTGGCGACGAGCTCAGCCAGTCTCGGCAACTGGGCGAGGTCTACGTTGCTCTTACTCTCGGAAAAACAATCGAGGCCGGCCACAACCTCTTCCAGCGCGGCGTTTCCTGCTCGTTCGCCAAGACCAAGGATGCAGACGCTGGCGTGGGTTGCGCCTCCGCGAACCGCAGCGAGCGTATTGGCGGTTGCGAGTCCCAGGTCGTCGTGTCCATGAAACTCAAGTTCGAGCGAGAGCGCACCCCGCAACGTCTGAAAGATTTCGTGGACGCCGAACGGCTCCATGCTGCCGAGGGTGTCTGCGAAGCGGAAACGGTGCGCGCCGGCACGGGCAGCGGCTTCGACCGCCGTGATGAGAAATCCGAGGTCGGCCCGACCTGAGTCCTCGCCACCCATGGCTACGCCCAGACCGCAATCCAGCGCGTAGGAGACGACTTCGTGGATGCGAGCGAGGACCTGTGGGCGATCTGCATTCAGCTTGGCCCGCATCTGAATATCGGAGAGCGGTATGGAGAGGTTGACGCGCGCGAGGCCGGTCTTTCTGGCGGCGTCAACGTCGGCGCGAGTCATGCGGCACCAGGCGATGGGAACTGTGGTGGACAACGCACAGCCGATGGCCGCGATTTCGTCGATCTCCCGCGGCCCCATGGCAGGCGTTCCGGCCTCGATCTCATCGACTCCCGCGCATTCCAGAGCGCGTGCGATGGCAAGCTTCTCCTCCAGAGTGAAGGCTACGCCGGGCGCCTGCTCCCCATCCCGCAGGGTTGAATCGTTGATGACGATTCTGCCTGGCCTAAGCATAGGCGGCCTCCAGCGGCACCATGGCAGCGCGCAGATCCTCGACTGCCTGGGGGAGCACGTCGAGGACGCGGGCCACGTCTTTCTCCGAGTTTTCACGGGAGAAGGAGAAGCGAATGGCCCCGCGCAGGTAGGCGAAGGGAACGCTCATAGAACGCAGCACATGGGACGGTTCGATGGAACCGGAGGCGCAGGCCGAGCCGGAGGAAACCGCGATGCAAGCTCGATCCAGAAGTGTCAGCAGCGAGTCCGCCTCGACGTCCTCAAAGGCGATGTTGAGCGTGTTAGGCAGACGATTGTTCCAGTTACCGATCGGAATTGAGCCAGGGACGCGGCGAAGCATCTCCTCTTCCAACCAGTCGCGTAGAGCGGCGATTCTGGGCATCTCGTAGCGCAGAGCCTGGTTTGCCAAATCCGCGGCGACCCCGAAGCCGACGATTGCGCCTGTGTTTTCAGTCCCTGCGCGCCGCCCGCGTTCCTGCTTCCCGCCGTGAAGTAGCGGAGCCAGCCGAACACCACTGCGAAGGTAGAGAGCACCAACGCCCTTGGGCCCGTGCATTTTGTGTGCCGAGATGGAGAGCATATCGATCTGAGTGGATTGCGCGGGGATCGCGACCTTGCCGACCGCTTGCACCGCATCGCAATGAAATAAAGCCCCGGCCTCGTGGGCCTCGTGCGCCAGTTCCTTCACAGGGAACTGCGCGCCGGTCTCGTTGTTGGCCCATTGAATGGAGACGAGAGCGGTGTTCGCATTCAGGGCGCTGCGGTAGGCGTATCGGTCGAGCTGCCCACTTTGATCGACCGGGATCCGGTGAACGACCGCGCGCCCCGATCGTTCGAGGTGATCGCAGACAGCAAGCACCGAAGGGTGCTCGACTACAGATGTGACGATCTCGTTGCGGCCCTGCTGAACTTCAAGCGCTGAGACTATTGCAGTATTGTTCGATTCGGTGCCACCGGAGGTAAAGACGATTTCCTTTTCGAACTCAGCGCCAAGCAGTGATTGAACCTGGCGTCGAGCAGCGGTCACAGCGTCGCGCGAAGCTACGCCCAGAGCATGCGCGGAAGACGGATTGGCAAAGTGCTCCCGGAAGAACGGAAGCATGGCAGCGACGGCGCGCGGGTCAACCGGCGTTGTGGCGTTGTTATCGAGGTAGACCCATGGAACGGAAGGACAGAAGTCTGTCATGGTGTGTCTCCCCGGCAGCGCCCTCAGCAGAAGGACTTGCCGCATCCGCATGTGGATTTTGCCTGCGGATTGTTGAAGGCGAAGCCCGCGCCCTCCAGGCTGTCGATGAAATCGATCATGGTGCCGGAGATGAGCGGCACACTGGATGGGTCGATGAAGACGGCGAGCCCCCGGCTCTCGCAGGAGAGGTCGGCCGGATCGGCGTTTTCGACCAGGCCCATTTGATACTGATAGCCGGAGCAACCGCCTTCCAGTACGGATAGGCGAAGCCCTGCAATTGGGGTTGAGGTGCTGGTGATTGCCGTGCGCAAAGCGTGTGCTGCAGCTTCAGTCAGTTGAATCATCGGTCCGCTCCCTTCCACATTTGCAAGTGTCTGCTGCACTTTGCATGCCAATTCGGAGAGGGATAAGTTTCAATGAGTTAGGAGTTGCGTAGGGACTCCTGTCGCGAGCGATGTCGGGTTTACGACGTGTCGACCTTGCGTCAGGTGGCGGAGATTGCATTGATCTGGACCGGAGCCAGAGTGTCGATCTGCCAACGCGCGCGGGCCATGCGGCTCTCGCCCGACTCGTCGCCAAAGCATTCGCTGAAGTCGCAGCACTCGGAGCAACTGGGCGCGGCGCAGAGGCGATAGCTGTCATCGCGGCAGATCATCCGATAGAAGAACTTCTTCCACTTCATGTCCTGGCTGTTGCGCACTGCGAGAGGAGCAAAGTGGCGCAGCATCAGCGCCGACAACTCGCTCCGGTTGGTTAAGCCGAGGTCCTGCCAGAGATGATTGGGCTGCATAGCTCTGCGTGCCACGATGGCAGCCAGTAGCGAACTGAGGGGGCCGGGCGTGGAGCGCGAGCGCTGCAGCAGCATGCGTAGAGACTGCTCCTCGTCCTCAACGACGAGTTCAGAATCAAGTCCGAAGGCTTTCAGATGATCCAACGCGTCTGGAAAATACTGGGCGATGATGCCACGCAGGGACTTACCGGAAACGCCGAGAGCTTGCGCGAGCGAACGATCCGGGGCGCTTTCCTCCGCCGCGATGGCGAACACACACGCTAGCACATGGCTGTCGAAAGGATCGCACTCCGGAGCAAGTGATCGATTGAGGAGGATATGCATGGCATCTGCCGTCATCGTTCCATCCTTATGCCGATCCGTGGGTCTGGCAGCCTTTCGGACATACCCTGGAACAGGCGGCGCATCCGATGCAGGCGCCAGGGTCTGCGACAGTCATGATCTTGCGCTCGATCTCGTCGTCACCGTCAAGGTCGACGAGCTCGCCGTCCTCGGTGACTCCTTTCAGGTCCATGACGGAGCGCCCACAGACCTTGAAACAGCGGCCGCATCCGATGCAGGTTTCCGGATCGATGGCGAGGAGATAGGAAGGCTGCCAGGGCCGGCCATCGCGGGATACGGATTGCAGTTCAAGTTGCGTCGCTAGCATCTGTCCTCTCACTATTCTGAAAAATGCGTGACTGGAAGTGGCTCTTAATAGTGCGCAACTTCGGGGTACTTCTCGATCCACTCGAGTCCCGCGGCAACCAGCTTCTCGCCCTCTTCTTCGAGTTTTTCCAGGCTCTCAAAGCCGAAGCGATGCACGTCCCGCAGGTTTTTGTTGATGACAATCAGGCGTCCCGCCGTGAGCACAAGCCGTCCAAAGCCTTCGTGATGCAGCTTCATGAGCGGGCAGACCATTACACCGGTGATCCGTTCCAGAGTGAGGCCGACGGCGTTGTAAAACAGCTCCATACGCCACAGAGTTTCCGGATCGGGGTCGCTCATCATGGGAATTTCGCGACGTTTGTCCCGGGTCAGGATGTAAGGTTCGAGAAGATCGAGATCAGTCTTCCTGTCCCACGATCCGTGCAGGTCCTGTGCGCGCCACTGCTTGATGAGTTCCTTCAGAAAGCCCCGTGCGGCGGGCGCGGCGATTTGGGTTGCAGTCTCAGCCATGCACCACCTCTTCTTCGAAGTCCAGCGTGCGTTCCTTCCCTTTGTTCAGGGCCTTGCGCAGCCAGGGCGGCGGCGTCCCGCTCAACACTTTTTGAAGCCGAAGCAGAATTCCTTCGATTGCTTCAGGCTCTGCAACCTTGATTGGGTGGATCTTCCTGGCCACGACCCGCGCGGCCCCGGAGCCTCCAATCGCGGCAACGTAGAGGATCGCACAGTCCGCAATTGCCTCCAGCCTCGGGAGGAGCTTATCTTCATTTCCGTCCTCCTGCAGGGTGCCCTTGAACTCGAAGCAGGTGACGAAGCGAATGTCCTCCGGCGTGACATCGTAAACCGCGATATTCTTCGCCCATCCGAAGTGAGCGTCCACGTGTTGCAGATCTTCTGTAGCGAATGCGACTTTCATATCCCTCCCGAACAACGGATGCGATCACGATGGAATGTGCAGAGAAACCAGCCGGCTTGCGTCCTGCGGCGGCGGCAGCCACGTCTCCGGCGTAGGCTCATGACCGTTGGCCATGAGGAGATTGCCGACGGTGAAGATCAAGTCGCGCGTGCCGCGATAACCCACGGTGACCTGATGGCCTGCGCCGAGACGGTCGAATACTGGAATCCCGATGCGGAAGAAGGGAATCCCAAGCCGCTCCGCCGCCTGACGTCCATGCGAATGGGTAATCATGAGATCCGCGCCACGCGCGCGAGATTCAAAGTCCTCCAGGTCGCCGATCACGACTTCCTTCGCGGGAATATGCTCAAGAGCCGGTGAGCCGGTGGTGGATACCGCAGCCTGGATCTCGCAGCCCATTTCGTGCAGCCAATGCGCGATCGCAGCGAGCAAGTCGGGCTCGGCTGCGACTGCTACCTTCTTCCCGCCGAAGTAGAAGTGTCCGTCGAGCATGGCATCCACCAACTGGCTGCGCAGACGCCGATACTTTCGTGGCACCGGAACGCCGCTGATTCGCGACAGAAAACTCATCAGCTCATCGTTTGCTCCCAGGCCAGTGAGGCGATCGAAGAGTTTGTAGGGTACGCCGGTGCGATGCTCGAGGGTGATGGCGGCACCTCGCATCTGCTCGCCAATGGCTACTGTCCAGCACGCGGACCCCATTTTTCGGATTTGCTCCAGGCTGATTCCACCGAGCGTGGTTGGCGTGAACTCTGCCGGAACGTGTCCATCGAGCGAGCCGGACAGGTCGGGCAGAAAGAATGGATCGAGGCTGAAGGCCTCGAAGATATCTCGCAACTCGTCGATATCTCCCGGGGTGAGGTGGCAGCCGGGAAGGATGTTGACGCGTCGTGACAACCTCATCTCGAGCGTCGGCGCATCAACCAGCTCTTCGACCATGCGGGTAACGGCCGCCGCCCATCCATCCTGAAATGCTCCCTCAAAGTCCGGCGTCGACACATCGACGAGAGCGATGTGGCCAAGTTCGGGGTAGTTGGCGCGAATCAGCTTGAGGAATCCGTTCAGGTCGTCGCCCTTGATCTCAGCTACACCAGTTGTGCAGATGCCGATGAATCCAGGTTTGGCGCGGCTGGCGATGTTGAGGATGGCCTGCTCCACGTTGTCGAAGCCGCCGAGTACGGTGGCGACCTCGCTCATCGCCGTCGTCTGCATAGGAATCGCCTCGCGGAAATGGCGCACAAACAACACCAGGCCAAAGGACGTGCAGCCTTGCGAGCCGTGCAGCAGCGGCATCGCACCCTCCACCCCCATGAAAGCCAGCGCCGCACCGATGGGCTGGCTCATCTTGAGCGGGTTCACCGTGCACTGCTTTTGACTGACCGTCACCTTTGCCATATTGGTCCTTATGCAATGTGGATGGCGAGTTCGTCATCCATTGCCGCGTTTTCCCACGGAGCGGGTCTGCGAATCTGTTCCCAGATGGGGTTGGAGAGCGCCTTATCGATCTCGCTCACTAGGGCCACCATGCCTTCGTATCCGGCGTAGGCATGATGCCGTTCCTGGTTGATGTCGAGCCACGGCATCTTCGCCTTGAGCGCAACAAACTGCGTCCGGCCGCCCGATAGCATGATGTCCGCCTTGGCCTCCTTCAGCATCTTGTACATCTCGCGCGGCTTCAGGTCGTCGAACATGTGCGCATCGTCCTTCATCAGCTCCTTGATACGTTCCTTGTCCCCCGGCGTCGACTTCTTCACGCTGGTCCCGGTCAGGACGAGACCTGCCTCCTGCAAGGCCGCCACCACTGACCAGGACTTGACGCCGCCGGTGAAGAGCAAAACGCGCTTGCCCAGCAGTCGCGGCTTGAACGGAGCGATGCGCTGCCACGCGCGGGCCTCTTCGCGTTCGATGACAAGCTCGGTGCGGTCGAGCAGCTCAGTCGGCGCACCGCGGTCAACCAGCAGTTGCGCAATTCTGCGAAGGGAGTCGCTCATGTCTCCGATGCCGTAGAAGGAGCCTTCGAAGAACGGGATGCCGAAGCGCTCCTCCATCTTGCGCGCGACATTGATCATCGCCTTGGAGCAGACCATCATCGCAGCACGGGCGCGATGGGAGCGAGCTACCTCGTGGTATTTTGCATCGCCGGAGATGCAGGCCAAAATGCGAATTCCCAGCTCGTCGAGCAGCGGCTTGACTTGCCACAACTCCCCGGAGAGGTTGTACTCGCCGATGATGTTGATGTCGTAAGGTGTGGTTTCTTCGGGCTCTTCGGTTCCGATCACGTAGTCGAGCAGGGCCTCGCCGGCGAGTTTGTTGCCAAGATTTTTCGAGCCCACGAATCCCGGCACATTCACAGGAATCACCGGCTTGCCGAGCTTGCTGTCCGCGGCTTTGCATACGGCTTCCACGTCGTCGCCGATCATGGCGGGAACGCAGGTCTGGTAGACGAACACTGCCGCGGGATTGTACTTCTCGACGGCCTCCTTGATTGCCTTGTAGAGATGCTTCTCCCCACCAAAGACGATGTCCTGGTGCGTCATGTCGGTAGTAAAGCTGGTGCGATAAAGTTGCGATGTTGAGGATTTGGAACCGCGTCCGTCCCAGGAGTTTCCTTCGCAGGCGATGGGCCCATGGACAAGATGGACCACATCGGTGATGGGCTGGAGGGCAATTTTGGCGCCGTCGAACGCGCAGCCGCCAGCGGCCGCACCGGGAGCAAGCAGTTGGCTGCAGCCCTTCTTGCGCTCACGGGCGGGCTTCGCCTGATTTGTGGCACAGTCGGGCTCGTTGAAGACCTGCTGCAGTTGCGCCCGAAGATCGCTCATTGGCCCTCCGTGTCACGCCCGGGTTAGTCGCTCTAGCGGATGATGTCGAAGCTGTAGTCGTTCTTCGCGACCGTGTTTGTCGTAGCGTCCATGTGCTCGAAGATTCTGTCGAGTATTTTGACTAGCACGTTGAGGCCGCCCTGGTAGCCCCAGACTGGATAGCGATGATGGTGGTGGCGATCGAAAATCGGGAAGCCGATGCGGATCAACGGCGTCTTTGTATCGCGCTCCAGAAACTTTCCGTAAGTGTTGCCAATCAGGAAGTCAACCGGCTCGGTGAACAGCAATGAGCGCATGTGCCAGAGATCCTTGCCGGCATAAACATGGCAGTTCTTGCCGAAGGGCGAACTGGCCAGCAGCGCCTCGACCTTCTGGGCCCACTCCTTGCCGCCGTTAGTGGAGAGGATGTGAGTCGGCTCAGCGCCAAGCTCAAGCAGGAAGGCCGCCAGCCCCAGCGTCAAATCGGGGTCTCCGTAAAGCGCAAACTTCTTCCCATGAATGTAGGCATTCGAGTCAGCAATTGCGTCGACCAGCCGCCCGCGTTCCTTCGCGATCGAATCAGGAATGGGCTTTCCGGTCAGCCGCGATACCTCCATCAGGAAGCGGTCTGTCCCTTCCACGCCGATGGGATGATTGAACGCAATCACCTCCTGTCCCCTGGCTTCGATCAGGTCGAGCGTCTTCTCCGTGCAGAACTCCTGCATGGAGATAGTTGCGTTCGCGTGGACCGCGTTGGCTGCATCTTCGAGCGTGGTGCCGCCATCGTACATCCGGAACTTGCCATCGCTCGGCGTGTCCCACACGTCGCTGTTGTCGCCGAGGATGGTGTATTCGACGCCCATCAGATCGAACAGTCGCTTGATTTCGCGCATGTTGCCGACGGTGTAGCCGTCAAAGCCGCCTATAAAATTCAGCTTGCCGTTGGGTTCTCGCTCCAGCTTGGGAACCGTACCTGCCTTGCCATTCCAGAAGTGTTCGAGGATTCCCTTCATGACATTGTCGTAGCCAGTCACATGGCTGCCAACGAACGCAGGTGTATGCGCGAATGGAACGTCGAACTCCATGGGAACCGAGCCCTTCTCCTTGGCACCCTTGATATATGCGTTCAGATCGTCACCGATTACCTCGGCCATGCAAGTCGTCGACACGGCAATCATCTTCGGCTTGTAGAGGCTGAAGGCATTGGCCATTCCGTCAATCAGGTTGTTCAGGCCGCCGAACACCGCCGCGTCCTCGGTCATGGAAGACGACACGGCCGAGGTGGGTTCCTTGAAGTGGCGGGAGAAGTGGCTGCGATAGTACGCGACGCATCCCTGCGAGCCGTGGACGAACGGAAGCGTGCCCTCAAATCCCAACGATGCAAAGACCGCACCAAGCGGCTGGCAGGCCTTGGCGGGATTGATGGTCAGACACTCGCGCGCAAAATTCTTCTCGCAGTATTCCTTGCTCTTAGTCCACTCCGCCACGCGTACTAGTTCCTCTGCCGGGACCGGGTCTTCGAACATGCTTTTCTTGTTCGCCAGCATCTCCGTGTATTCAGGACCACGGAACAGTTCAAAGTGGTCGATTACCTTTTCCGCATCTTGACTCATCGCGCTCTCCTTCTCGAAGCCGTCTTGCTTGACTACCAGGGTGTCTTCGTCATTCGCCATACGGGCGCGTTGATTGCCATATCCATGTCGCGTGCGAAGATGGCGAACCCGTCGTAGCCGTGGTATGGGCCGGAATAGTCCCAGGAATGCATCTGCCGGAAAGGAACACCCATTTTCTGGAAGATGTATTTCTCCTTGACGCCGGAGCCAACCAGATCCGGCTGTATCTTCTCCACGAACTTCTCAAACTCGAAGCCGGTCACGTCGTCGTAGATTAACGTGCCGTCCTTGACGTAGTGGGTTGTTCGCTGGTAGTCGTCGTTGTGTCCGAACTCATACCCGGTGCCGATCACTTCCATGCCCAGGTCCTCGTAGGCCCCAATAACGTGGCGGGGGCGAAGACCGCCGACGAAGAGCATTACCTTTTTGCCCTCAAGGCGTGGACGATACTTGGCGATGGTCGCGTCGGTCAGCGCCTGGTACTTGGCGATGACGCGCTCGGCGCCTTCCTTGATGGAGTCGTCGAAGTGCGCTGCGATCTCGCGCAAGGAAGCAGCGATCTTGCTTGGTCCGAAGAAGTTGTACTCCACCCACGGGGTTCCGAACTTCTCCTCCATGTGCCGCGAGATGTAGTTCATCGAGCGGTAACAGTGCAGGATGTTCAGCTTTGCCCTCGGCGTGGCCTCAAGCTCGGCGAGAGTTCCGTCGCCCGACCACTGGGCAATGACGCGCAGGCCCATCTCCTCCAGAAGAATGCGCGACGACCAGGCGTCGCCTCCGATGTTGTAGTCACCGATGATGGCGACATCGTACGGCGTGCTCTCAAAGCGCGCCGGCTTGTCTCCCAGCTTGTCGAAGACCCAGTCGCGGATGGCATCGTTGGCGATGTGATGGCCGAGGGACTGTGAGACGCCGCGAAAGCCTTCGCAGCGGACCGGCACAATCGTCTTGTTGTACTCCTTGGCCTTCCGCTTCGAGACCGCCTCGATATCGTCGCCGATCAGGCCAATCGGGCACTCGGACTGGATCGAGATTCCCTTGTTTAGCGGAAAGAGCTCCTGGACCTCGTCGATGATCTTGCTCAGCTTCTTGTCGCCGCCGAAGACGATGTCTTTCTCCTGGAAGTCGGAGGTGAACTGCATGGTCACAAACGAATCCACGCCGGTGGTTCCGACATAGTAGTTGCGGCGTGCGGCCCAGGAGTACTGCCCGCAGCCAACCGGACCGTGGCTGATATGCACCATGTCCTTGATCGGGCCCCAGACGACACCCTTTGAACCCGCATAGGCGCAGCCGCGGATCGTCATCACGCCGGGGATGGACTTGATGTTGGACTTGATCGCGCATTCGCCTTTGTCCGCATCAAACGTGCCAAGATGCTTGGCACGCCGTTTGCCGAACTTCTCCGGGTAGGCTTCGAGGACCTCGCCGATGAGCTGCTTGTTTCGCTCTTTGACTTCTTCCACGTCCAGGTTTGCACTCACGCCACACCTCGCTTTAGGATCGATTTAGACAAGTCTGGCGCCGGCATCGTGCATAGCCCGGCGCCAGTTGGAAATGCTCTCTTACGCAACAGCCTCAGCAGTCTCTGCAGCCTTCTTGCCGACCAGCGACTCGTCGATGGACTTGATGATGCCGTGCTCCATCAACATTTCTTCAAGCTCGTCCATCGTGATCGGCGTGGGGATTACACCCTTACCGACGTTGTTGTGGATCTTCTCCGCAAGCGTGCGGTAGTGGTTTGCCTGTTCGGAGTCCGGCGCGTACTCGATGCACGTCATGCGGCGAAGTTCGGCGTGCTGCACAATGTTGGCGCGGGGAACAAAGTAGATCAGCTTGCTGCCAAGCTTGTGCGCGATGTTCTCGGCCAGCTCCAACTCCTTGTCCGTCTGACGTTCATTGCAGATCAGGCCGCCGAGACGAACGCCGCCCGAGTTGGCGTACTTCAGAATTCCCTTCGAGATATTGTTGGCCGCGTACATCGCCATCATCTCGCCCGACATCACGATGTAGATCTCCTGTGCCTTGTTCTCGCGGATTGGCATCGCGAAGCCGCCGCAGACCACGTCGCCAAGCACGTCGTAGGAGACATAATCGAGGTCTTCGTACGCGCCGTTCTCTTCGAGAAAGTTGATGGAGGTGATGACGCCGCGCCCAGCGCAGCCAACGCCCGGCTCCGGACCGCCCGACTCGACGCAGCGAATGCCCTTGTAGCCGGTCTTCATCACTTGGTCGAGCTCGAGATCCTCAACACTGCCAAGTTCCGCAGCCATGCTGAGGATGGTGTCCTGCGCCTTTGCGTGCAAGATCAGGCGGGTTGAATCGGCCTTGGGATCGCAACCGACGATAAGGATCTTCTGCCCCATCTCAGCCAGCGCAGCCAGGGTGTTTTGTGAAGTGGTGGACTTACCGATACCACCCTTGCCGTAGAAAGCAATTTGCCGTAATGCTGCCATCTCATCCTCCTTCGATCAATCCTCGGTTGGGCCGTTCTGTTGCGCTTGTCCCAAATCCTTGTGCGGCGCTGCCTGCTGCATGTTCCGCTTGTCCTCTCTATCGCAATCGGCGTGCCAAACCTAGGAAATGGCGAAAGCCCCTTTAGATGTAGGGGCTTTCGTCTTTGTTGCCGGTTATTGGCTGCATGTGTCGAACAGGACAATGTGGCGTTCGGTGTAGCGAATGCGACGAAAGTTGTTACATTCCCTCAGTGCACTGTCTGCATCAGCTGGAAGGCGGCAACAAATTCGCTCAACGGCATATCGATGCGCTCGATATTGAACTGCTCCAGGAAGTGAACCTCGTTGCGGGTCGGCTCTTCCGGCAACACGGCCCAATGCTTCTCAGACGAGCGCTTCATGATCTGGCGCGCAAACATGCGCTCCATCTGGGTTGAGAAGCGGCAGCCGAGGAATAGGAAACTCCGGCCCTTGCGCAGCTCCTGTACGGACTGTGGGATCGGGGTTTGAATGTCGATCTCTGTCAGGACTTCGACGAAATCGGAGTCCGAGACAAGAAAGTTGCGCGCGGGCCATACGGAGCCGAGCGGTTGATAGAGCAGCGTGTCCCAGCTCTCATGTCCCGACGACTCGACGCCGGCATGGGTGCCGTCGGCCTCGAAGTAGTTGATCCAGTTGCCATAGTGCTCCGCCTGGCTCACGCCCTGCGCCATGCCCCAGCCGGAACGCGAACGCAGCGCCTTCTGCGGAAGGTCGTCGTACCAGGCATGCACTACCAACGGAAGGCACGGCATATTCATGAACAGCGTGTGCAGTGCGGTTGGTTGCGCCTCCATATTGAAGGCTTCGGTCATTGCATTGGTCACGGTCGTCCGATGCTTGAAGTTCTCAATGAACTGCGCCGTCGCAGTCAGGTTAGTCCTGATCTTGTGGGGAACGCTGGACTTCGACGTAAGGTGCCCGACCAGGGCAGAGTGGGAGCCAGGCAATTGATGTCCTGCTTCCCCAAGCGACAAGACGCCCGGTCCAAGGTAAGGAATTGCATTGCCTTCGCTCATCATTTCTGAGATGGAATTGATTGCTGCGCTATTCATAGTTATATCTCCATTTCTCCAAGCTTCCGTGCTTCCACGGTGATTGGCAGTACCGTTGACGCGTCCATGGCAGGCAGCGCCAGCCGCCAGCCATTTGCCAGCTTCACAAGGCCACCCCACAACTCCAACTTTTCGACCTCGACAATCGGCTCTTCAAGGTCCTTTTTCGCGATATATGCCGAGAGACCGCCCGCCTTGTTCCTGCGTATCATTACCTTCATCGTGTTGCTCCTGTCGTCTCCAACGGCATCAGCTCCGACTCGAAACATCCAATCACCTTATCCGCACCAAACTCGACCATGTAGACGATCGCTCCCGAATCAACGTGCTTCCCCACCTGGATGACTTCGCCCGCGTCTCCCTCGCGTACAAGTAGTGCATCGATTGGCTGCTCCGGATAGGAGCCGTCGTTGTAAAGATCTTCCGAGGCCCGTACACGTCTTCCCCAATCGAAGCGCGACTCAACCTCTGCGCTCAAACCGCGCCTCCATTCGCACTGCTCTCCGCAATCTCCAGTTCCTTGCGCTTCATCCCCACACGATGCCCGGTCCCCAGAAACTCAACACCGTAGATATAGAACTGCTGCAGAAAAGTCCCAATGGAAGTTACATAGCCGACCTCGCCTTTCCTGACCAGAACTTCACTGATCTCCTTGCCGGGGAAAGTGCCATCGTTGCGTACCACGTATCGCGAGCGAACTTTGGCGCCGTACTCGAAAAACGGTGGTCCATCCAGTTCCACTACCCATCCATCGCGAACAATGTTCGACATCAGGGCCTCCTCCCTTCGCGGGCAGATGCACTCATCTCGATCACAAGATGTTCGCCGGCTTTGGCAGCGCGCAACTCGGCAAGCCGCTCCGCAGCGCGTTCGCGCACCATGGGATCCTCGTCGTCCTGCATTGCGGCAACCGCGCCGGTTGGGACTCTTCCTGCTGCTTCATAGCGGACACGGAAATCGCGGTGAAATCGAAGCGGCAGCAACTGGCTTGGAGCAAGCCGTTCGGCAACTGCGAGTACGACCGCTGCGTCCGGATCGTCGATGAGTTCGGGCAGCCACTCCACCACGATTCGCTGCGCTACAACGCGGCGCACCTCGGGATCAGGATCGTCGATCATGTGCTTCAACAATGGGACGCCGATGCGCTGTGCCACCATCTGGCGCACGTAGTAGTCGGGGTCCGACATCATCGGCACCAGTTCTTCGCCTTCAATATGGGAGGCAACCCGAGCGCGCACTTCGCGGTGCGGATCGTCGCGGAGCCGCAGGAGAAAGCGGCGCGGCAGCCGCAGGGCTGCATGCCAGCGAACAGTCTCATCGGGATCGTTCAGCAAAGCTGTGAGATAGAAGATGTCGGCGAACTTGGCAGCAGCGGCGCGCACCTCAAAGTATGGATGATCGAGGAAGTCTTTCGCCAGGCCGGGATTGGTTTTGAAGAAGAGCTCGATTCTCGACGGCGAACGGTCCTGCACGCAGATGTGATTCTGCTGGCAGCGGTGTTCGTGAGCCAGTTCGTGGTGGACGCAGCCCTCGCAACAGACTTCGTGGCCGCGCCAGTCCAGAGGCTTCTCAGCACCCTGCGCCATGGCTGACTCCCCTGTTTTGACTGAATTGCCCTTGGACGAGCGACTTGATCGACACCAGCTTCGCGAGGGGGGTGCAAGCTGCCGGAGCTGCTCCCTTTGTCCTGACGACAAATCCTGTGTGCGAGAGCGTCTCTACAAAATCGAGGGTCGCGCCATCCAGGAACTTGCGGCTTTCAGAGCCAAGAATGATACGCAGGCCTTCGTACTCCCACACAAAATCTCCGGCGTCGGGTTTGACCACCAGATCGAATGCCGTGGCAAATCCGAAACATCCGCCCGGCGCCACCTTGAGCTGGAATCCGGCCTCCGGCCCCGCGGCGAACCGGCAGATGCGACGGATGAAGGCCTTGGCCGCCGGCGTCAGTTGCGCGCTTATCTGTGTCGTCTGAGCCATTAGACCGCCGCCTGGAATCGTGGCACATCCGGGTTGGGGTTGATGGTCCTGGGGATTGGGCAGATCGCGACGCACTGTGGCTCGTCGAAGAACCCAACACACTCGGTGCACTTGGTCGGGTCGATGCTGAAGAGAAAGTTCTTCTCTACGATCGCGTTGTTGGGACACTCATTCTGGCACGCCGAGCATCCTGTGCAGGTTGTTTCCTTGATTTTGTAAGCCATGTCCTTCTCTCCTCCGGTTGGTCAAATCTCAATTGCGTTCGAAATCTTCTGGGTGGATCACGCGATCAGCGCACCCTGGCGAATATCCGCATCTCCGCGCAACTTATGCATCAACTCGCCAGTGCGCACGCGCGCCAGATACTCCTTGAAGTAGGCAATTGCGGACTGCTCGATATACTCGAGTGCGAAGCGGTCGACGGGCTCGATTCCGGCGCTCTTGAGCCCTTCGCGCGGGCAGCCACCGATCCTCGCCACAAATACCGCCTGGCAGTCGTTGATGGCGCGGACCACCGTCTCCAGGCTGTCCTCCTCGGCATATCCTCCCTGGCAGTAGTTATCCACTCTGCGATGCCCGACAAACTTGCTGCCCGCGGTGCTGACCTCGTAGATCTGGAATTCCCTGGCGTGGCCGAAGTGCTCATTGATGCGTCCGCCGCCCTTGGTGGCCACCGCAATCAGGATGGAAATGTCGCTTCGCTCGCCGGCCAGGGTCGCAAGCTCGGCATTTCTGGCGGCAACCACGGCCTGGCGTTTCACTTCCACCTTTTCCTGATAGGCCTGGCGGCTGGCGAGATCGTAGGTGACCTCCATGGCCATGACCTTCTCGGTGGTGAACTCCGCGCTGCGGTCCTCGCCCAGCAGACCGACTGCGTCGGCGCGGCACTGCCGGCAATGCCGCATCATGTTCATCTCTCCTTCGCAGGAGTCCTGCAGGAGCTTCAGTTCCTGTGCCGTCGGTCCGCGCTGTCCGTTCAGCCCGAAGAACGTCCCATGCTCCGGCGCCGAGATCAGCGGCATGATGTTGTGCAGGAACGCGCCCCGGGACTTGACCGCCTTGTTCACCGCAACTAGGTGCTGGTCGTTGATCCCGGGAATCATCACCGAGTTCACCTTGCAGAGAATGCCGCGCGCGGTGAGCATCTCCAGGCCAAGCAGTTGCCGTTCGCTCAGAATTCTCGACGCCTCAACGCCGGTGTAGCGCTTGTGGTTGTAGAACACCCAGGGATAAATCTTCGCACCCACATTGGGGTCGATCATGTTGATCGTGATGGTCACATGATCGATGTTCAGGGCTGCGATCCTGTCCACATGGTCGGGGAGCATAAGGCCGTTCGTCGAGAGGCAGAGCTTGATGTCGGGTACGAAATTCGCAACCAGCTCAAACGTCCGGAAAGTCTTCTCAGGATTGGCCAACGGGTCGCCGGGGCCCGCGATGCCGAGCACGGTCATCTGCGGAATCGTCGAGGCGACGGCGAGCACCTTCTTCGCCGCCTGTTCGGGTAGGAGTCGCTCGCTCACCACGCCGGGCCGCGATTCGTTGGAGCAATCGTACTTGCGGTTGCAGAAGTTGCACTGCACATTGCAAGCCGGAGCGACCGCCGCATGCATGCGCGCATAGTGGTGATGCGCCTCTTCGCTATAGCAGGGGTGGTTCTTTACCTTCTCCCACACCGTCGGAGACAGGTCGCCCTGGCCGGCCGAGGAACCGCAGCCCGACTTGCCGTCGCCGCCCTTCGAGCCGCAACCCGAGCCGCTGCCCTGCCCGGCGGGCCGCATCACCCGCAACAGCGAGACCACCTTGAGATTGCCAGAGTCCATTGCGACACCCGTCCTGATGCAGGTTTAGCTGCGGGTACTGCAAGCCGGAGAAGCAACTCGGTAGCCAAATGGCAAGTCGCTGATTTGTCGTCAATTACAGCAGAACCGGCGATGTCGGAATCGCGACATACACCACATGCAAACCTCGATTTTGTCTGAAAGCAATCAACCCGACGAACCAAGGGAGCTCGCCCCTGTATGGCAACGGGGGCATCGCCTGCCTGCGGGAAGAAAAGCAGAATCGTGTCGTTTGTCGGGAGGTTTGGAAGCGCCTAGAAGCGCTTTATCTCGATGCCGTGCTTGCGCAGGGCATACCCCATCTGACGCGACGTCAAGCCCAGCATTCGAGCCGCCTTCGCCTGGACCCAGCCTGAACGCTCCATCCGGTCGATCAACCGCGCCCGCTCCTCGGAGTCCGCGTCCGCACTGGTCCCATTCCTCGTCTGTCGAAGTATCTCGCCGTCCTCATCGGAAGACTGCGCGTTTGGCTCAACGGCCTTTGGCATTGCTCTCGCGCGGGCAGGCGGCGGACTCACAACCGGAAGCTCAAAATACCCCTTCTTGCCGGGATGCTTATTGTTGTTGTTGATGGACTTGCCCAGTACCATCGAAAGACACGTCCCGTTGCTGCATGCAAAGTCTTCAACCACGATTGTTGTGTTCTTCGCCAATGCCGCTGTCCGGCGCACGCAACTCTCCAGCTCGCGTACGTTGCCGGGAAAGTCGCATGCGCTCAAAACTTCCAATGCGCGCGGCGACATGTTCAGCGAAACGCCATGCTCTTTGTTGAAGCGACGAAGAAACTCACTCGCGAGCAGCCCCACATCCTCGCGCCGTTCCCGCAAAGGTGGCAGGAAGATCGGCACCACGCTGATCCGATAGTAGAGGTCCGATCGGAATTCTCCGGACAGCACAGCCGCCTCCAGATTCCGGTTGCTCGCAGCCACCAGTCGCACATCCACCTTGATGGTGCGGTTGCCGCCGACACGCTCGAACTCTCCCTCCTGCAACACTCGCAGCAGCTTGGCCTGGAAAGCTGGCGAGATCTCCCCGATCTCATCCAGAAAGAGGGTGCCCCCATCTGCCATCTCAAAGCGGCCCTTGCGCATTCCCACAGCGCCTGTGAAGGAGCCCCGCTCGTGGCCGAAGATCTCGGATTCCAACACCGACTCCGACAGGGCAGCGCAATTCAGGCGAATATAAGGTTTGGCCTTGCGCGGAGAATACTCGTGGATGGCACGCGCAAACAACTCCTTGCCGGTTCCCGATTCGCCGCAAAGCAACACCGGAAGATTGCACCGGGCCACCTGCTGGATCTTCCCGACAACCTCGCGAATCGCCGCACTCTCCCCGATAATCCAGGAGATCGCTTCGTACTTGCCATCGGTCCGTTGCTCCAACTCCTTCTCGAGCCGATGGTGCTCAGTCATCAGCCGTTCGCGGTCCTTGGCAATCAGCGTCTGCACCGCCGCCGCCTGGCCGACCAGATTCGCAACCATGGTCAGGAAGCGAACATCTTCATCGAGCGTATGCGGCGAAGAATGGCCAACCCGCCGCTCAATCATGATCGTCCCTATGGTGCGGGCCTCGCCTTTGATCGGAACGCCCACAAACGCTCTTGGTTCGCTTCCTCGTTCGGCCTCGCTCCAGTCCGTGAACAGTGGACTCTCCGCGATGTTACGCACGATCAATGGCATGCCGGACACAACGATCTGCCCAACGGCCTGTTCCGGCAGCCGCTCAAAGTGCTCCTTTGCCGTGGCTTCGCTCCAACCCGCTCCCACAACCGTGGTGGTCTCGCCCTCTTCGTCCAGCAGCGCAATCAGACCATTGTCCATGTCCAGGAAGCTGGCCAGAAGATTGATGACTCTGGAGAGCGCCATCTCCAGTCGAGCCGGGCGAGTTAGTGCCTTCGATATCTCGTAGATGCCGGTCAGCGCAGAGTGTGCGCGGCTGATCGATTGCGGATTGGGTTCTTGGTAGGAGTCTTCGTGATCTTTCGACACGTCATCCCCCTTTCCCACGCTGGGAGAAAAACTCTCAGGGAACCATATGGATATCAGTGCCGCTGAACTTAATGAACACGGCTGCAAAGGTGAAAGAGCACCGGAGCACGATCGATGCTCACAGTCTACTTAATCCCGCAAATAACAAGGATTTGATCCAATCTTCGCAGAGTTCTTAGCACGGGTCAATCAATTTGCGGCATTCCTCCCTCGAAATTCCCAATGATGATGCGGATGGCGACCTCGCAATCTGCAACAGGAGTGGTAACGTATTGCAAGGACGCTAATTCCAGAAGAGCACGCTGAATCAGCAATATCTCAGTCCGAAGAACTGAATCGGGTCGCGAATTGGTATGAACAGGATTACAATTCACAGTCACTATGACAATCTCCGCAAGAAACCAGCTTTCAGGCCGTGTCGAGGAGATACTTCTCGGCCAGATCATGGCTCACGTCACCGTCCGGGTTGGAGACAATCTGATTGAAAGCGTCATCACTCGCCGCAGTGTTGACGCATTGCAACTCAAGGTCGGCGACGAGGTCAAGGCCGTCGTCAAGTCCACCGAGGTCATGCTCCAAAAAGACTGAAGCCGTTGCCGCGGCGAGAGACCCTGCGGCGAAAGCCTCTGCACACCCACCGCGTGCAGGGGGCAGGGCGAATTGGGTCAACAGCACTCAGGTAGAAACTAAGTCATGTCCACAACAAACCCGATGCTGACACCGCGCGAAGCAGCCCGCCTCATCGGCGTAAGCTATCCCTCCATTAAGCAATGGATACTGAGCGGCAAACTCAAGACCGTGCAGACTCCCGGCGGTCATCACCGCATTGCCCATTCCACGCTCAAGCCCTTCCTCCAGAAAGACAAGGCCAAGCCCCCCGCCGCCTCCCGCGAGCGCTTCCGCCGCGTCAGCGGCCGCAATCAGCTCGCAGGCAAAGTCATCAGCGTCCGCATCGAAGGCCTGCTCGCCGAAGTCATTCTCTCCATTGGCGACACCAGTGTGACCGCCATCATCACCGCAAACGCAGCCCGCGAACTGCAACTGAAGAAGGGTGACGCCGCCGCTGCTCTCATCAAGTCCACCGACGTGATGATCGAGCGGCTCGACTAGCAACTCCTCCTAACAAGCTGGCGCCCATTTTCAAAATCGTTTGACTATACGAATACAGTCGTCTAAAGTTGTTGTGAATATCTTAACCCTATTTTCGCTCTGACCCTCGCTTCAGGTTGTTCCAGACTTGCAATCCGATCGCCAGACACAGCCGGATGCAGCCATCTGCGTCGTGAGGAGACCTTCGCGTGAAATTTATTTGTGCCCTCTCCGCCCTGCTTCTTGCGTCAGCCCTTTGCCCTGCCGCCCTCGCGCAGATCACTGCCGACCTCAGTGGCCGCGTGCTCGACGCCTCCGGAGCAGCCATCCGCGGCGCTCACATCGACCTCACCGCCGCCGCAACCGGCATTCACCAGCAGACCATCTCCTCGGCGGCAGGAGACTATCTCTTCACCAATCTCAATCCCGGTTCCTACTCAATTGACGTCGCCGCGACCGGCTTCCAGCATCTTCAACGCACCGGAGTTACTGTCATCCTCGGCCAGACCGTTAATGTTGACCTTGCCCCGGCAGCGGGCGGTGATCAGCAAACCGTTACCGTCAATGGGGACGTCCAGTTGTTGCAAGCTGAAACCAGCAACATTGAGACCAACATCCCTGGGACCACTGAGCTTGCGATGCCGCTCAACTCGCGTAACTTCATCCAGCTCTCGACTCTTGCCCCCGGAGTCGAGTTACCTCCAGGGACCCTGCTTCCGCGTATCAACGGAGGTCGCCCGCGCACCAACGAGTATCTCTACGACGGAATCTCTGCCCTCCAGCCCGAACCCGGTCAGGTGGCCTTCTTCCCGATCCTCGACGACATCGAGGAGTTCACCATCGAGGCAGACAACGTGCCAGCCGAATTCGGTCGCTTCAACGGAGGCGTCGTCAACGTCGCCACCCGCTCCGGCTCCAACACGCTCCACGGCAGCCTCTACGAGTTCTTCCGCAACGAAGACCTCAACGCCCGCAACTACTTCTCACCCGCCACCGCGGCCAACCCACGCAAGCCCGAGTACCGTCGCAACCTCTACGGCGCCACGCTCGGTGCGCCTATCCTGCACGATCACCTCTTCTTCTTCGGCGACTACCAGGGCATCAAGGCCCTCATCGGCCGTACCGTCATCTCGACGATCCCCACGATCAATGAGCGCCAGGGCATCTTTACCGGCGTCTCGCACATCTACAACCCGGCCACCACGACCGTCGTCGGCGGGGTCAACTTCCGCCAGGAGTTTGCCAACGACGTCATTACTACGCCATTCGATTCTGCCGCCGCTGCATTGCTCGCCCGCTTTCCGACACCCACCAACCTCACCGCAGCGGCCAACAACTATAGTCGCACCGCAAACGATGCCGACCACCAGAACCAGTTTGACGCCCGCGTCGACGGCGCCATCGGCATCCACGACCGAAGCTTTGGGCGATACTCCTACTTCTCCGATGTGGAGCAGCCAGTTACTCCATTGCCCGATGGCAGCGGCGCGGTTACCGGTTCCGTCATTGGCACCGGTGGAGTCGTCGGCCTCTCGCACGTCCTCGGGCAGCAGGCCGTCTTCAACGAGACCCACACCTTCACGCCGCACCTCCTCAACGACTTTCGGCTGGGATACACGCGTCGTGGCAACACCATCGACGGTCCCACTCTAGCGACCACGGCCTCGACCGCGCTCGGCATACCAGGCATTCCCACCAACGCCGCGTTCAACGACGCACTGCCGCTCTTCACCTTCACCGGCTTTCAGCAACTCGGCCCCTCAGCCAGCACCTTCTCCGCCTATCAAACCGCCGTCTGGCAACTCGTTGACTCCGTCGTTTACACCCGTGGCCGCCACGCCTTCAAAGCCGGCGTCGACCTCCGCTGGTACCAGCTCAACACCGTCTCCCCACCCAACCCCACCGGCTCCTTCGCTTTCACCACCACGGGCACCGACCAACAGGGCGTCACCGGAAGCGGCAACTCCATCGCCAGCTTCCTGCTCGGCCAGGTCGACACCTTCCAGATTGACCTGCAGACATCTAAACTCCGCCCACGCGACCACATCCAGGAGTACTTCGCCGAAGACGACTGGCGCGCCACCGGCAATCTGACCCTCAATATCGGAGCACGCTGGACCCTCCACTTCCCGTCCACCGAGAAAAACAATCAGGGAGCCGTCTTCAATCTCTCCACGCAGCAACTCGACTACCTCGGCGTCAACGGCTACCCCACCCACGCCCGCCAGCTCCACTGGGGCAACGTCGCTTCGCGCCTTGGCTTCACCTACAGGCTCACCCCGAAGACCGTCGTCCGCTCCGGTTTCGGCATCGTCTTCATCGATCAGTCGGGCATCACCACGCCCTTCACTGACCCCCAATTTCCCTTCATCCAGAGCGTCACCCAGAAGACCCTGGATTCGGTTAACCCAGCTTTCACCCTCTCCAACGGCCCCTCCGTTGCGCCTATCCCGCTCACGCCCGCCGCCGGCCTTGGCCAGAGCGTCTACACCGTCAACCGCACCGCCGGCTCCGGCTACTCGCAGCAGTGGAACCTCGCCGTCCAGCGCGCCATCACCAACAACCTCTCGGTCGACATCGCCTACGTTGGCTCGCATATCGTCCACGTCGGCATTCCCGACTCGAACCTCAATCAACTCACCGCCGCCCAACTCGCGCAAGGCTCTACGCTGTTGGCCACTACCACCAATCCCTACTATGGTCAGCTTCCCGTCTCTAGTTCGATCGGCGGCAAGACCGTCACCAATGCCCAACTTCTTAAGCCCTACCCGCGTTTCCTTAACGTAGCCACCTACCGCAACAACTCCGGAACCACCAACTACAACGGCTTCGAAGCCAAAGTCGAGCAGCGCTTCACTCACGGCATCTATTTGCTCTTCGCCTATACCCACTCCAAACTCATCGACGACGCCAGCTCCGTCTTCTCCACCACAGTCCTCTCCTCGCCCAATTCGAGCTCCCTTATCGCCGCCGACACCTTCCGGCCCTACCTCGAACGCGATTCCTCTTCCGGCGACATGCCCAACGTCCTCTCCTTCAGCGGCATCTACGATCTGCCCGCAGGCCGTGGTCACCGCTTCGCCTCAACCAGCATCGCAGCGGCTGCTCTCGGCGGCTGGGCTCTCAACACGATCTTCCAGATGCAGTCGGGGATGCCTGTGACTGTCACCCAGGCCACCAATAGCAACGCCTTTGCTGGGTTTGCCCTGCAACGTCCCAACCTCATCGCCAATCCGAGCTTGCCACCAGCCCAGCGATATCCCGCACACTACTTCAACACCGCCGCCTTCGCCACCGCGCCTCAGTTTGTCGTCGGCAATGCTTCACGCAACCCCGTTCGCGGACCCGCCTATCGCGACCTCGACCTCGACCTCGTCAAGCACACCCATCTCGGCGAGATCGCCGACCTCGAATTCCGCGCAGAAGTCTTCGACATCACCAACACCCCCGCCTTCGCCCAACCCAACGGGAGCTTCGGCTCCGCCGCCTTCGGCTCGATCACGGCGACGACGACCGACCCACGCGTTGTGCAGTTTGCCCTGCGACTTAGCCGGTGAGGAAGAAGCGGGTCTCACGATAGTCATGTGTTTCAAGGTTGGGGTTGGGCTTTCTGCCTGTTTCTCAACCCGCACCTTTTGGAACAGAGTCCCGCGTCAAGTTCGCCCGCATATTTCTCAGCATGTTACAGCGGCCCAACCGTAGGCCCTTTGAAACAATACCTCGCACAGTGTCTGAACGGCGACTAGGAACCCGAAGTTAGTTGGCGATAACAGGGCATATCACGTTTCCAGGCCCGGTCTGTCGGCTTAGGCAATTGTTGACGACAGGCACACTCGCGATGACAAGCTGTCTTGCCCGATCCCAACATTGGGAATTATTCGTCTCTTCAGCGTAAACAACGGCAACTAAAGCCTCGGATCGACTGGCTCGCTCTCGAGCGCAAGAACACCGAAGACGCACTCGTGAGTAAGTCGCAACGGTTCCTTGCGGACAAAACGCTCCAGCGACTCGACTCCCAAGGCGAATTCCCGGCTGGCGAGAGAACGCTTCGCTCCAACGTTCCGAGCGCGCAACCGTTCAAGGTTCTGGGACAGGAGATATTCGGGGCCGTAGATGATGCGGAGGTATTCGGGACCACGGCATTTGATGGCGGGTTGAGTGACGCCCCGGCGGCCCTCCGCGATGAAGTTTAGCGGCTTGACCACCATGCCTTCGCCGCCACGAGAGGTCAATTCCGTCCACCAGGCGACCGCGTCGGCAGAGCTCTGCTCGTCATCCAGATCGACGACGTGAAACGGCGTAGCAAGCAAGACTTCCGGATCCGCCGCGCAGAGCTTCCCGATTGTCGCCATGTGCCAGGTGTGCGGTTTGTCGGTGTGGACCGCACCTTCGCTCGCCAGAATGTGGAATGGCGCAAGTTTGAGATCGGCAAGTGAGCTTACCGGCCAGCAATACTCCCGATAGGCGCGAGTGTAGTGCTCGACGGCATCCAGCCGCGCAGAGGTATTTGCGGAAAGAGCTTCCAGGCCCGGAACGCGCAACATGGCCTGCGCGATGACGTCGCTCTCTGTCTTGAGAGCCCTAACTCCGGCATTGCCCACGGGGGCATATTGCTTCTGAAGCAGTTCCTGCGCCTTCGCCGACCAGGGCATCAACTCACAATCGAGGCAGAGCCAGTCAGTCGCCAGTTCGTCCCAGAGACCAGATGCGCTGACGGCCGTTGCAATCCGAAGCAGAAACTCGCGCTCCAGGTTCTCGTCCGTAAAGAAGCGGCGGCCGGTGCGGGTGTAGACCGTTCCAAGCGAAGGCTGGACCACTCCAAATCGTTTCTGCGATACACCCTCGTCCTTGCAGAGAACCACCACGGCACGCGAGCCCATGTGCTTCTGCTCGCACACGACCGTCGAAATGCCTTCCTTGCGGTAGAAGGCGAAGGCCTCGTCTGGGTGCTCCAAAAGATTCTCGTGCTTGCTCGTCTCCGTAGGCGACATCGTCGGCGGTAGATAGATGAGCCACTTTGGATCGCTCGCGAAGCGGCTCATCACCTCGAGGGCGGCGATCGCGTTCTCGTCACGAATTGTGATCTTCGGTTTTAGCCGGGTGTCGATGAGGCGCTTGCCCACCACATCGGCCAGATCGAGCACGTCATCCTGCGCATGCTGAAGAGGGCGCTGAGGTTCGTTTGATTCAAGGAGAAACGGTCGTGCGGGCTCATAGTAGGTGCGGTGCGTCTTGACGGAGACGATCTCACGTTCCGGATAACGCAGGGCTGTGAGGCTCCCGCCGAAGACGCAGCCGGTGTCGATATTGACGGTGTTGTTGAGGAACAGTGGCTCGGGAACCGGCGTATGTCCATAGACCACAAGAGCCCTGCCGCGGTAGTCTGCGGCCCAGTTGTAGCGGACCGGCAGGCCGAACTCGTCTGTCTCGCCGGTCGTTTCGCCATAGAGGGCGAACTCACGAACCGAGCCTGAGCCGCGGCCGTGCATCGGCTCCTTCAGGCCAGCGTGGGCGACGACCAGTTTCCCGTCGTCGAAGACAAGATGGCTGACCAGGCCATCGAGAAACTTTGCAACTTCGATGCTGAAGGATTCAGGCTCATGGCTGAGCTGCTCCATCGTCTCCGCCAGGCCATGGGTGCGCTTAACATCCCGTCCTCGCAACGCCCGCACCAGTTTCATGTCGTGATTGCCGGGAACGCAGAAAGCTTGTCCTGACTGAACCAGCCCAGAGACGAGGCGAAGTATCTGCACGGTGCCGGGACCCCGATCCACCAGGTCGCCGACGAAGATGAGCTTGCGCCCCTGGGTCGGCGAAACCGAATACCCACCTTCATTCGACAGGACCGAATAGCCGAGCCGTCCCAGAAGTTCGACGGTCTCGTCGAAGCAGCCATGCACGTCGCCAATAATATCGAAGGGGCCGTGCTCGGACTTCTTGTTATTCCATAGTGGCTGACGGTCTATCGTGACGGAATCAACTTCCTCTGGAGAGGACAGTTTGAATACGGGGCGGATTCCTTCGCGCTCCAACCCACGCAGCGATCGCCGGAGCTGCTGGGACTGGTTGCGAACCACATGCGGCCCAAACTGCCGATCCGGTCGGAGGGCATTGCGATCCTGACAGAGGCGCTCCGGCAGATCGAAGACAATCGCCTCCGCAAAGAGGTGGTATTCCTTCGCCAGTGCGATGAGCGATTTGCGAGCCTCCGGCTGGACATTAGTGGCATCGACCACCGTGAGCTTTCCTCGCGCAAGCCGTTTCCGGACGATCTCGTGCAGGAGATCGAAGGCGTCCCCCGTGGCCGACTGATCGTTCTCGTTATCCGAAACCAGCGCGCGACAGAAGTCTGATGAGACGGTCTCCGTCGGCAGGAAGTGCTTTCGGGCAAACGACGATTTGCCGCAGCCTGACGGGCCCACGAGAAGTACCAGAGAGAGCTCAGGAATGCTGATCTTCATGCGGCAACCTGCTTCTGGGAGAAGATCGCCATCTGCGTTGGGGCGCCGCGTTCCGCGTCCAGCGGCCCTACCGGTTCAAAGCGGACCTCGTAGCCGAAACGCCCCGCGACTCCGGTTGCCCAGGTCTCGAACTCAGCCCTCTTCCATTCGAAGCGGTGGTCGCCGTGCCGGAAGTCGCCAGCCGGGAGCGTCCCAAAGACCGTGTTGTATTCGGCGTTCGGAGTGGTCAACACAACATGCTTGGGGCGCGCGAATTCGAAGACGATGCGCTCGAACGTGGCGAGCCGCGCTGCATCGAGGTGTTCAATGACCTCGACGATTGCAGCGGCGTCAAAGCCATTGAGACGTTGATCGCGATAGGTCAGCGAACCCTGAATCAGCTCGATGCGACCTCGCTGCCGTTCGGGCAGTTCGTCGAGCCGTAGGCGCTCCTTCGCGATTTCGAGGGATCGCCAGGAAACATCCATTCCAAGGATCGACTCGAACTGTTTCTCGGCCAACAAAAGACGCAGGAGCTTGCCTTCGCCGCAGCCGAGATCGAGCACCCGCTCTGCGCCCGTCGCCTGGATGGCGGACAGAACAACCTGTAGCCGCTGAGTATGCAGCGAAGGCGCGCGTTCCGTCGTCTCCAACTTGACAGGAGCGCCGTCAGTTTCCTCGCTCGGCGCGTCGTCTTCCAGGAGACGGGTCAGCGCTTCCCGCGTGAGGTGCCGCTGACGCTTGAGATAGCGCGAAACGATCAAATCCTTCTCTGGGTGCTGCGGCAGCCACCCCTCGCCTCTTTTCAGAAGCTTCTCGATCTCGTCCTGCGCCACCCAGTAGTGCTTCTCGTTGTCGAGAACTGGAATGAGCACATAGAGGTGGGTCAAGAGGTCCTGCAGTCGAACTGTTCCGGAAACAGTCAGCGACACGTAGGGGGACCTACCCCACTCCGGGAATTTCTCGTCCAAACGCGATCCCTGCACCGCGAATGTGTAGCCCAGCGGTTCGAAGAGCCTCCTGACTAGATCTTCGCCG
>Ga0224555_1000490_pt1 | contig 60037 bp, 36 predicted proteins | sample 714S23034metaG_FD_180687 | JGI IMG/M metagenome (GOLD analysis project Ga0224555, IMG submission 180687) | Peat soil microbial communities from Stordalen Mire, Sweden - 717 S2 30-34 | ecosystem: Environmental > Terrestrial > Soil > Wetlands > Peat | place: Sweden: Norrbotten County, Stordalen... | reverse complement strand
ATCCTCGGCCCCCAAAAACATCCCACCCGCCACCACCGGCGAACCCTTCACCGATCCCACCACCCGTGCTCCCGGCAGCTGCGCGTCGATCAGCTTCACCTCAGCAACCGGCAAGTCCTGCGCGCCAGCAGAAATCGTAACCGTCTGCCGCACATAATTCGAACCATCGCGCAGCACCACCGACCACACGACGTGGACCCGCCCCGCTTCGTCGACTAGAGGAACCGTGAACACCTCACCGGCGACGTGATCCGACGCGCGCGCCGACTTCGGGTCCGCATCGAGCGGCCGCACCTCCGGCTTCCCGTCCACGTGCAGGGTGTCAGCATCGGCGATGGTTCCGTCGCTCAGCAACACAGCAAAGGGGCTCGCGAAAGAAACCGTCTTCGCGTTCCACCGATCGACAATGCTGAAGCCCGCGACGTGCCCCCCACCCAGCCGCCACTCTGCCGCGATCGCCTCGTTCCCGAGGGTGTACCGGCCCTCATGAGCTGCGGCGACCGTCTTTCCAGTCGCCTCCTGTCCTTGTGCACTGCTCGCCGCCAGCAAAACTGCTACAACCGCCCAATGCCGAAAAACTGTCAAGTCCTTCGCCCTCGCACAAAAGTAATGAGCCTTCATAATCACACGACTTCTTCGCCAAAATGCGCAAAGAGACCTGGCATCATTTCTGCCTCAACTTGGTATTCTGATAATAGGGAGATAGAAAGACAAAAGGCTCGCCGCGCGGCGAGCCTTTCTCTTTGCATCATGACAGGCCATAACCATTCCGACGCCCGCTGCCGCTGCCCCTCCAGCCCACGGCGCTATCGACGCCAGGCCTCAGGCCATCGGATCATCAAAAGTTGTCAAGTTTGTAAACATCGCTACGAATTCAAAAACAAAGGACTTGCAACTTGTCCCCCAGAAAAACACAAACTCGAGGACAAAGGACGCACAGCAGCGACTTCCTCAACCACCGGTACGCATTTCATTCCACAATAGATAGCGCAACCTATTGGGGAATCAAATACATACCTGCAGCTCGAAAATCGCCGCCCCAATGGAATCAAATACGTGCACGTCAGAACCCCCCTCTGGCCGCGCCTGGGGGCTTTTTTATCCCTGGACGGATACGCCGGCGAACGACAGCACCGCCACCCCGCGCACCGGCTGCCCGAACCACTGCGCCGGCTCGAACTTGCTCGACAGCAGCAGCGTCTCCAGCTCGGCCCGCGTCGCCGCATCGCTCGGCCCCGACACAATGTCGTAGTCGTAGACGCGACCCTGCTGGTCGACATACACCTCCACCGTCACCGGAACGCCCTTGCCGGAAACCGTCCCGGCATTGCCCTCAACGGTGGAATAGAGGAAGTGAGGGCCCGTTGCCATGCCCAGAGGCTCATTGCGCGCCGAAGCCGGCTGAGCGGCAAACGCCCCAATCAGGAACGCCATCGTGCCGACCAGCACGATCGAACTCGCCAGTCCCGCCGAAGCCTGCAGCAGGAACGGAGCGACCGTATTCTGCCAGCGCACCTTCCAGTTGGCCAGCGCGTTGCGCGGCGTCTTCGCAACTTCCTGCGACAGCGCCACCCGGATCCGCAGTGCCAGATCAGCCGGCGGACGCGCCGGACCGAGTTCCGCCAGCGACCGCTGCAGGCTCCGCCACTGTTCGAACTCACCGCAGCACTTCCCGCAGACGCGCAGATGCCCGGCAACCGACTGCATCGCAACCCCGGTCAGGTTTCCGTCCAGATAGTCGGAGAACTGCGAACGAACGCTTCTGCACGAACTCATAGGGCCTCCTCAGCGGAGCAGGCGCGTGTCGCTGGCGAACGCCGCGGTGGCCTTTGGCTTGCCGCTTTTACGAACGGCGCCAGCACATTCTTCAGGTGGGCCCGGCCGCGCATCAGCCGCGACTTCACGGTCCCCAGATTCGCGTTGAGTATCTCTGCTATCTCTTCGTATCCGAAGCCTTCGATGTCGCGCAATACCACAACCGTGCGGAAGGGCTCCGGCACCTCGCGCAGCGCCGCTTCCACGCGCGCCGCAATCTCGGCATGCGCCGCTGCATCGAAGGGCGATTCGTGCGGATCGACAAGCGCCTCGCCGGCCGGCGGATACTGCTCGTCGTTCTCCGGCTCGATGGTCACCTGCTGCCGCTGGTGCCGCGACCACCAGCGCCGCTGGTTCAGCGCCTCATGCAGCGCGATGCGGTAGATCCACGTGCGCAGACTGGCTTCGCCATGGAAATGGCCGATGCCGCGAAACACTTTAACGAAGACTTCCTGGGTGATGTCGGCAGCGTCGCCGGGATTGGGAAGGATGCGATAGATGAGGCTATACAAAGGTTGCTGGTACCGCGAGATCAGCCAGGCAAACGCTTCCTCGGAACCCGCTTTCAGCTGCTCGATCACCGCAGCTTCTTCGGGACGAACACCGATCACACCTGCCAGATTGCCCACTGCCGTGCCCGCCTGCATCCAAAACTCCCTTCAGCCTAGCAGGAACCGCATAGCTCTCGGAAGACTGTCCCGGAACCCGGCACGCCGGTTGGGCGCACCGGGCCTGATCCCGGGTTCAGTACCTCGCTCACTCTGTTCCGTTAGACACGGAAGGGAGGCGCAGGGTTCCCAAAAACCCTTCGCGCTGATGGCAGACGGGTTACTGCGGGTTCGAAGCGGGTTTGGGCGAGGTGGACTTTTTCGAACTGTGCTTAGGCTTCGTTTGTGTAGCGGGCCCATCGTCCACCACAGTGGTGGTCACTGGGGCTCGCTGCACCGCGGATGCTTTCGACAGCGCTGTCCGAATATTGATCAGGTCCGACTGCTGCTTCTGGGACGCATTCAGAATCGAATCCCCGATCGCCGATCGCGCGCTTTCGAGCGTGCTCAGCGCCCCCTGCAATGCATTGGCCTCCGTATCCGGAGCCGCGAGGTTGGCCGTCAGCACCACGCGCAGCAGCGTGTCGTACAACGCGTCCACATTGCGGTACACCGCGAACGCGGCAGGAACCGAGCCCGGGGACGAATCGGACTGCTGAAGAAGCCCGGCCAGCGTTCCGCTCAGGTCTCGCTGGATCGATGAAACATCCTGGTCGGCGGCGGATTTCACCTCGTTCGGTGCCTTCCAGCGCTTGGTATTGATGCCGTTCAGCGTCTGGCTCACCTGCGCCAGCGCCGGGCGCAGCGTGCCGCTGACAGAAATCGGCGGATCCGCAGCAGGAGCTGCTCCTTGAGCAGAAACGGACCACGGGAGCGCCGCAGTGAGCAGCGCCAGGGAGACGCGAGGGAAAAACATATGACCAGGACGATGCATCCGCAGAGCGCGCGGTTGCCAAAGGGCCACAGAACCACCGGCTTCCACACATGAATGTGCAGGGGCCGGTACTTCCGTTTCATTGACGAATGGTTCCCGCTCCATGAAAATAGGATAATCCCTCGTGTGGGCCTGTGGCGCAGCTGGGAGCGCGCTTCCATGGCATGGAAGAGGTCGTCGGTTCGATCCCGACCAGGTCCACCATCTCATTCCTTTCAAAGACTCGCTCAACCTTTGCGGACTTAGAGCGATCGGGCAGATCGACCTGCAGGGTCTCTGGTCGCAAATGTTCGAACGGCCGGCCCTCAGACACCGGCTTTGGCCAGCAGCTGCGCCCCCAGTGAGAGGGCCTGCGTGATGTGATCGATCACCTTGCTCATGTCGCCCATTTCGGCGACGGCTTTCTGGATCTGCTTGTTGACCGAGGTCAACTGCGTGTTCAGAACGGCTACGGTCGCTTCGTCGTCGGACAGCACCTGGTTGGCGGCCTTTTGATAGGCGGCCTCGGCGGCCGAGTACTTAGCGGCGAGCTGGTCGCGGGCCGCCTGGGTCCGGCAGGCAGCACGCAGCAACGAGTAGTTGTCGTCCAGCGTGGTGAAGGTGTCGAGGATACCCTCAAGAGCGTTGGCCACGGTCGTTCTCCGATCGGGTAGCAGCTACCAGGCAGCGGCCTGGGCGGCCCATTGTTCAACGTTAGCGACGGTCAGCGGGGGCATGGTGTACGCAAAAGGCTTGCCGGTGGCAAGAAGATGAATCCGGGAAGCCATTTCGTGCAGGGCCTGGCTCATGGCAGTCGAGGTCTTATCGTACGCAGTGTCGAAAGCCTTCTGCCGGACGGCGAGCTGGGCCAGTTCGAGGCTCTGCAATTTCGCCCTGGTTTCCGCGGTGCAGGACCAGCTCATGCCGAGAGGCGTGAGGGGCTGCTGGAGGAGTGAGCAATTGTCGGCGGAGCCGGACTCGACCAGACTGGCGGCCAGATTGCCGGCGACGCGCGAATACAGCTCCTCTCGGGTCTGCCATACATCCGACTCCGCGTCGAACAGCGCGGCGAGGCTGGAGAAGAGCTGGTCCATGGCGCGAGCGGCGTCGCGTTCCTTATGTTCCTGCGCGGCGTTGACCAGCAGCTGCAGAGCAGACTTCATGCTGGCCTGCTGGGCCGAGGAAGCCTTGATGGAGGCGAGACCGTCAATCTCGGTCTGCAGCTTTGCCGCCGCAGTCGCGACGTCGGCCGGAGCGGTGGAGTGGGTGAGCTGCCAGAACTGGCCGGAAACAGCGGAGAGCTCGGAAGCCAGAGCGGCACGCTTTGCAAGGCTCGATTCTGCATCCGCAAGCAATTGACGGTTCTCCGCCGAGTACGGCTTGGCATAGAGCGCTTCGTTGATCTGAAAGACGAGATCGGTGTTGGCGAGGATGGTCCTGAGGCCGCTGTAGTAAGCCGATAAAGCGCCCGCGGTTTCGGCCATCTGGCTGGCGGCGGAGACCGCGTCTTTGGAGGTCCTGCATCCGGAGACGAGCAGCAGCGAGGTCAGCAGGAGGCCACCAGCGACTCTGCCTGGCGAGCGACGCCTCAGGCTGTGTACCGGTTCGCGGAGAATCCAGCGCGGGCCAACCAGCGCAGCGCGGAGGGGATTGCGAAACCGGCGAGCGGGCATCCTTGTTTCCTGCAAAGTTTCCTGCAAAAGTGGGACCAACGTATCGGCATTCCCGGCCGGATGTCAAATGGGACTCGGCCGCCCGGCGCCGTCGCGCCCAGCTCAGAAGCTGTACCGGTACTCGATCCGGAACAGATTCCTGTACCAGATATTCGATGTCAGACTGCGTCCGTAGCCTGCGTAAATAGAGTTCCCGCCCAGGAAGCAGAGGCGCGTCCCGAGCTTCACATTGAAGATGTTGGCGCCCGCTCCCGACTCAACCTGGTTGGCCGAGTTTGTCTGCAAGCCTCCAAAAACATGCCAACCCACCAACTCGAGAACTGGAGCAATGCGGTAACGGTCACGCACCACCGCCTGATAACTCGGCCCCACACCATACGTCATCACGTCGCCGTCGAATTTCTGCCCCGCGCTGGCCACGCTAGCGTGGTAAAACGTCCCGCCGATCGGGTGCGAATCGCCCATTTCCGCCTCGACTGCCGTCCGGTCCGAGAGCTTCTGATAGAAGAGCGCCATCGGCTCGAGGCTGGAATGCCCGGTTCCAAAACCCTTGCTGCCATTCCCGGAAGGAAAGTCCGCCCGCAACTGGAAGGTGAGGTTCCTCGTCTCTGACGCGATAGTCCCGAATTTCAGTCCGGCCTGAACATCGCTGATCCCGCTGCCGCTGAACAGATCCGGCGTGCGCGTCGCGCTCGGGATAAATATCGGCTGGATCCAGCGGAAAGGAATCTGCAGAAATCCTGAAACCGACTTGCCCGCCGCGTACTCCGCGTTCAGATAAAGCTGCTGGAAATTCAGCGTCCGCTGGAAAGCCGCCGTCGGGCTTACCGGCGCGCTGTGTCCCTGGTAGAAAAACTCCGCCAGATCGGGCCGCGGATCGTTGAATCCCGCATCGAAGCGCACCCGCACTTCATTCTGCACTGATGGATCGTCAATGTAGCCCACCATGCTGGGGTCGAGTTTCCGGCGCTGCATCGGCCGCGGCCCGGTGTTGTTGCGGGTTGATTTCGGTTTCGTGGCCTGTCCGCTCTGCGCGGTTTGCAGCGCTCTCCCGGAGAACAAACCGGAAAGCGGTAACCTCAGCGCCGGGGCGCTCATCGTCGGCAGCGGGCCATTCGGCAGAGAATCGCCAGGTTGCTGCGCGGCGGCGATCGCAACCAGACTACACAGTGCCGCCAAAACCGCGGCGTATCTCGCAGTATGGGCCCAGCAAGTTCGAGCAATCGCGAGCCAGGTGTTCATTGTGGGCGGTGCATCATCTTAACATGCAGCTCCCGCTGCAATTCAGCGTAATCTCTCTGCGCCTCTGCCTTATCCTCGGGAGTTAACTCGGTAAGGATAAGCGACAAACTCCCGAGTGCGATTTGCGCGCCTTCCAGGTCTCCGTTTTTCAGGTCGTCCTCGGTGAGCTCCACATAGTTCGCAGCCAGGTTGTAATACACATCGTGAAAAAGCGGATGGCTCTCATCAGGACCTCCGCCCTTCAGCCGCATCAGCAGCGCTCGCTCCCGTTCCGCCTCATCGAAAGACTCCCTGGCTCCCTGCGCGAGCACGATTTCAGTACGCAGCTGAAGAATTTTGACTTCCTCAAGCGACAGCGATGGGGCGGGATTGGCCAGCGCCTCGACGATATCCAGCGCCGTGTGATTTCTCTCCGCTGCTCCCGTCAGATCCTTCATGTCCGCCAGCAGCATCGCTTCGTTAGCGCAGTAGGTCGCCAACTCGTAGCGGTATCCCCGGTTGTCCGGGGAGATCACCGTGAGTTCCTTCGCCAGCTGGACCGCCTGTTCATAATAAGTTCGAGCGTCTTTGCTGTTTCCTTCTTTGGCGAGCAGAACGGCAAAATCGTTCTCCACTCGTGCCAGATCTTCCGCCGGGTCCGGAGAAGACTGGTCTCCCCTATCTGCCGCTGGATGACTGCCTATCGGCTGCAACAACCCCAGGCTCAGCCGAAAATCGGATTCGGCGTCGCCGCGATCGCCCTCATCGTCTTCCACGATGGCGCGGTTGTAATATGTCCGCGCCAGTTCCTGCGTAAATCGCCGATTGCCAGGCGCGGCGGCATGAAGCTTCTGCTGAATTTCAAGCGCGGCAGTGTATTCCTGCACCGCCTGGCGAGCGATGGAAGGGTCAGGAGCGCTGGGGTCTCTGATCTCCGCGCGATACGTCTCGCCCATCCAGTTGTGGCAGTAGCCCAGCTTTTCGGGGTATAGCGTGTTCTTTGGATCCTGCTTCGCGAGGGATTGGAACGCCGTGATCGCCAGATTGTATTCAGCAATTGCCTGGGACGACTTCCCCAGCAGGCGGTTCGCATCTCCCAGCCGAACGTGTCCCATCGCCGCATCGGTGCGCAGCCCGATATTGTTGGCTTCCTCGTTCGTGAACGATAACGATTTATAGAACGCCGCCGCCTTCGTCAGCAACTCGTTGCGGAAAGCATCCAAATCCGGCGAATCGGCGAACTCCTGCGCCTGTTGCCGGCCCGCGGAAGAGAGGCTCTCATCCACAGCAGTTTTGGAGAGAATCAGATTTTGCTCGGCGCGACTGTTCTCTCTCTGAGCTCGACCGTATTGCCTCCGCGCGATCAGAGCCAGCACCGACGTCACCGCGAGCAGCACAATCAGCGCAACCACCGCTGCGCGCTTCTGCAGCAGCCTCGTGCGCTGGCGCCGCGACAACTGCAGAAATCGCAACTCCCCCCGGTTCAGCACTCGCCCCGGTATCGCCGCCCACCGCTCGGCAGCCTTCAGCTGCGCGCCGGTCAGCAGCAGCCCCTCAGGCTCGCCCTCGCGCTCCCATTGCAGCGCTCGCTGCTCCACCGTGCTCAGGTGCGCCGCAAACCACCCCTGGTTATCGCGAAGTATCGGCTCGATCAGCCGATCGTGCGCCAGCTCGTACCACGTAGCGCTGGCCCGTGTTTCCCCGCGCACCAAATGCGCATCGATTAGTTTTTCGATCAGCGTATTGTCGAGACCGCCGCTCTCCTTCGGCTCCCGTAGCCGCTGCACGCGGATGCTGCGCGCGATCAACTCCTCCCCAAACCACCGCCGGATGTTGCGCTCCACGCGATCATCGGTGCCCGCGACTTTGCCGACCGCGCTCGCATAGTACGTGGCGAGCGCCGCCGTAACATCGCCAAAGGAGGTCACGTCCTCCTTCTCGATCACCGCCTGCGACGCCGGCATCCGCTCCCATAGCTCCCGGCACGTCACCTGCAGGTGCAGTGGCTCAATATAAGGACCGGTCTCCGCCCTGAATTCTCCATTCGGCTGCTGCACCTGCATCTTCGCGAGGTCCGCAACGAGCTGTCGCAGCGCTTCGGGAGCAAAGGCCCGTCCCGCCCCCTCCACCGATCGGCGAATCGCCTCCTCCGCAGCTTCCCGCCGCAGCAGATCGAGGCGAAACCGGTTCTTCAGGTGCGTCGGCAACTGGTCTGCGAAAGGATCCAGCTGCGCCAGGTAGTCCTCGCGAAGCGCAAAAATCGCCCAAATCTGCGGATCCTGCAGCAGTGTGGCCAGCTGTATAAAGAATTCCCGCCGCGCTTCGAACGCCGCAGGGTCGACCGTGAGAATCTCCTCGAACTGGTCGAAGATCAGCACCGTGTTGCCCGGCGCGGATCGTCGCCGCGGCCGGCTCGCCACATATTCCTCGAGCGCCATTCCGGCAATCGCGCTCTCGGCGCGCCGCAGGCCTTCAGGCACCTCTGCTTCAAAGGAAAGATTCACGCTCCGCACGTAGCGGTTTGCCGCGCCGTCGTTGCCCATCGGCAGGCTCACCCGCGCTGGAGCCCACACATCGAACTGTTCCGCCAGCCGCGGCAGCAGCCCCGCCTGCAGCAGCGAGCTTTTGCCCGCGCCCGATGGAGAATGAAACAGGACGATGCGCTCCGCGCTCAGCAGGTAATACAGGCCGTCGATCTCCGCGTCGCGCCCGAAGATCGGCTGTCCTCGTTCAATCGGCCGCGGTCCGACGAAAGGATTCGCCGCGCTAGAACCACTCATCGCCGGCTCCCTGCGCCGCTACCGTCTGCTCCTCGCCGGCCTGCGCCAGCTGCTCCCTGAGCTCCGTCAGAAAGTCGCGCGGCGATCCCCAATAGATCGAAATATCCGGCGCTCCTCCTCCGCCGTGAAAGTAGCTCTCAATGTAGCGCCTTGCCTTGTTGGCGTCCGTCACGCTCCATTCGCTGGGATTCACCTGCACCCCGACGTGCGACAGATCCCTCAACGTCCGTGTCCCCTGCCGCGTCACGATCATTCGGAACAGCGCGCGGAAGCGCCAGTCGTCGAGCTGAAATCCGATGAAGAGCAGGGAACTTTGCATCAGTTGCCCCACCAGCGCCGGCAGCAGGAGATCGAGCCGCGCCTCCGCGATCAGATAGTCGAAGAAATCGTCCTCCGTCAGAACCAGTGAGTCCGGTTTTCCGAACATGCCGAACACGTGGTACACCCACGGTTTCTCAGGCGTGGGCTTCGCCGTCTTCGGCTCCGGCCTCCGCGGTACCTCTTCGCCACGCCACGTCGTGAATACCGGCTCCGGATCCTTGCCCTCCGCTCGCAGCGCCCGCAGCATCATTGGCTGGTAGCTTGCATTCAGATAAATCGACGCCGGCAGTTCGCTCAGCACGCGAAAAGGATGGCCGGCATCGGCCCGCGACCGCTCCACCGCCGCGTCCAGCAGTGCAGGCAGTGTGGTCCGCGGTGCAGCGCATGAGGTCGCGTTGGAAAGCCTGCGACGCACCTGCTCCAGAAATTGATTCTGCACCGCGTCGCAAACGTAGCTGCGCTTCTGCTCTACTCCGATAAACTGAGCCACCTTGGCCAGGTCATTCCGATCATGACTATCCAGTGGAAATCCATGCTGCTCAGCCAGCACCCGCGCCAGCTCCCGGGTTCCTCCGAACAGATCGTCGCCCAGCTCCGGCCCGAGAATCGGAATGAAGCGCCCCGCGCGCACCGACGCGCAGATCGACCTCCACTTGTCGAATTCGTTTTCCCGGCCCCCGCCAAACCCCGGCTCGTACCAGATGCGTCCATCCCGCAGCCGCAGAAACAGCACCGGCATCCAGGCATCGTCCGCCTTGCGCACCTCGCCGCGCGCTACGGCCATCGCGCGATCGATCTGCCCGTCCGCCAGCAGCTCTTTAAAGAATCGCTTCATGAACGCGGCCGCCGTCGCCATGAAGATGTTGCCCTGCATTGCGATCACTGCAGGCACGCCCGCTTCGGCCAGCCGCGGCCCCAGCGCCGCCATGCCCGCGCCACCTTTGCCCGCGCTCTGGCACGAGACCAGCACAACCATGCGCGGTCTCTGATCCAGCTCGCGGATCGCCTGCACCAGCTCGATCCCCGCAATCGGCTGCCCGTCCTCAAGAAACAGCCACGGCTCGTGCTCCACCAGCCGCCCGTGGCAAACCAGATACAGAATGTCGAAATCCTCGCGCAGCTTCGCCGCAAGATCGCCCAGTGAAACGCCGCCCCCCGGTGCCAGCACCGTCACCTGAATGCCGGCCAGCGCCTCGGTCGCGCGCGCCACTTCACCGGCGACATCCACCGGTGTCAACCCATATTTCTCTCCCGATGCCGGATTTGCGACCACCACCAGCGCCCGCAGCGCCCCCCGCGCCCGCAGTCGAATCGGCCGCCAGTCTTCTCCGCTGATCAGGAATCGCGAAACGATCGTTTGCTCGCCCGCGAACAATGGTGCTCCCGCCACGTCCGGATCGCGCAGTGTCTCCCAGTGAACGCCGTGCAACTCCGCCGCATTCCCATCGATCGACAACCGCACCCGCAGGATCGATCCCTGCGTTGCCGCCGCCGCGCGATACTTCCCGAACTCCGCGCGCACCTCCTGCGTAAAGAATGCCGCGCTCAACGTCTCCGCGTATGTCGCCGCATCGTCGCCCGCCAGCGCCGCAAAGTCGACGGCAATCACCGGCTCCGTTTTCGAGCGCTGTTCCGCCGCGTCGTCCGCGCTGTGGAACCGGAACCCCAGAGCGTACGACCGCTCGTCGCGTTTTCTAAACGTGATCTCGAGGTCGGAGTATCGGCTCATCGATCCGCACCCACCCTGGATTTTCCCATCAGGCCGCGGCTTCGATGGCGCTGGCCAGACGCCGCAAAGCCTCTTCCAGCGATCTCGCAGTGGAAAGCGCGCGCAGCAGCAGCAGCGGATTGGCCGCCGATGCTGACAGCGTCATCAGCGTGCTCGCCGCCGCCACAAATGCTCCGACGACAGCGTTTCGCAAGGCGTAGGTTCGTTCCACCGATCCTAAGTGAATCTGTGCCATGTACGCAGACAAATTCACAGTCGAAACTGAGTTGGCACTGCCTGTGTAGCGAACCAGCGTCTCAATCGTCTCCTCATCGCTGGCCGTGCGCACCATCGCCGTTGGCTTCAGCACCATCAGCAGCGACTCTACCGTTGCCAGGAGGCTTGCAAATCCCTGGCGTGAGTCCGCGGCGAAATTCACCGAATAACTCACCGCCGCTCCAGGCATCGTCGTCCCGGCGCGCGCGGCCACAGCAATCGCCGCAATCTGGCCGCACGCCGCCTGCACAGCTGCCACCTGCGGATCGCCCGCCATCAAAGCGACTTCACTCCCGGCACCAGGTTCGCAATCGCCAGCGCCGCCGTCTTCAGCAGCTCCACGCGATTCTCCAGCGCCTTGTCCACCATATCGGAGTGAATCTTCCACAGAGTGTCGTCCACCTTGCCGTCCTGTTCGGGCACGCACACCGCCGTGTTGCCGTCGAGGCTCGCCACCGTCATCGCGCGCAGCTTCGCGCCCGTGAACGTCCCGTTCTCAAACTTCACATCGGCGATGTTGTCGCTCACAAACGTGCTCACCCGCACGCTCGTTACCGTCTGGAACGAGTCCGCCAGCCACGATCCGATTCTCTGCGCCGCATCCTGCAACGACGCAGCCGCCCCGCGCACCGAATCGAGCACACCATAATCCGCCATCAGCGGATTCACCGCGCCCACCCCAGGTGGCGTAGGGACCGGCGGTTGAGCACCTTGCGCAGACATTGTTTTCACCTCCAGAACAGGCCGGCGTGCCGGCTTCGAATCTTCGGCGAGCATCAGCCGCACTGCCGGATCGCCCACCACCGCATAACTGCGCGCATCATTGTTGGCCGTCCACATCCCCGCTGCCAGATAAGGATCGACAGTTGCGCCAAATTTTACGTCCTCCAGCATCACCGACAGGTCAGAAGAAAGCTCCGCGTACCTTCCGTTGAAATACTCCACCGCCGAGCCCACCGGATGGCCTTCCATCAGCCGCTTCATCGTGCTCTTGAAAACTTCCGTTTGGCTTCCCGCACGATCCCAGTGGAACGACCATCCCCACGCGCGCTCCACGTGCCCGATCGCCGCCAGCGCCCCTCCGCGCGGATGCGCCAGCAGTCGCTGCGGCAGCCTTCCGAGAAAACTCTTCGGCGCAATCGCCGGCGGCGGCCCATCCGAGTAGTCGCTCAGCTTCGGCGTCCCCGCTCCAAAACACGCAAAGTGCATCGTGATCGCCCCGAAGATACGTGCATCGTCGGCCACGTCCGCGCCCGAGAAGAAAAAGCTCTCCGGCACCGCTCCCTGGTACGATGGCCCTGGCCAGTCCTGACAGAGCAGCGCACCCTGCTGCGCCAGCTGCCGCGCGTCGCCGTTCGGATAGCACATCCCGTGGCTCGCCGTGAACACAAACGCCGGAGCATCCTGCAGCACCTGCGCCAGGCGCGCCTTCGTCGCGTCGCCTTTCACGAACGCGTCCACCTTCCACCCCGACTGCTTCGCCGTCCACTCCGCCAGCGGCTGCGCCAGCTCATCATGGCTCATCTGCGTCGCTGCATCGCCTTCGTTCGCCACTCCAAAAATCGCCGCCCTCTTCGCGAGCGCCAGCCCACCCGTCTCCGCTGCCACCACCGTCTGCGCATACGCGGCGTACTCCGCCACCGTCTCAAAGTGGATCCGCCCCACCGCGTACTGCACGTCCAGCTGATACTGAAACCGAAACGGAATCGAATCCGGATCGCCCACGATCAGCAGGTAGTACGGCACCACTTGCGGATCCACCGGCCCCGGTCCCGCACCATTGCGCTGCAGAAAATCCTGCTTGCTTTCTCCCGGTGAGTCCGCCGTCGCGCCCCGGTACGCTTTCGGGCCCACGTACTCCATGTAGCGCTCACCCGCCTGCTCCTTGCGCAGCTTCAGCAGCGGCGACAGCGCCTCATAAATCGCCGGATCCGAGCCATAGGCAAAGATCACGCCCCACCCGGACTCATCCAGCTTCTTCGGGTCGACGCCTTCCTTCGGCGCATAGTGTGTCTGCGTGTCGCGCTGCCGCCGTCGCTTCAGCTCTTCAAAGTGGGCCCGCTCGCTCGCACTGTGCGGAGCCGTCCCCAGCGCAATCCGCGCGAACGCATCCACCGGCGTCGGTTCGATGTCGTACCGGCCAGTCGCGCCGTTGATCCCGTTGAAGACCAGCAGCACATCGGATCGCCCCATGATCTCTCCCTCGTCTGGACGCGAAACCTCGCAGCTGCACGCGCGCAGCAAGTCAAACGGCTCTGTTCAACGATTCAGGGGAACTGCAATCCCACTGTACGGTGAGGGAATACCTTCCGCAAGCACACCAGGAACGCGGTATCCGCGGCACAACGCGGAAGGTGCTCCGGGATCATCGCTCTCGGTCGATGATCTTTATCCGCCGGGAGTATTTCCGGGACTCGGAAAGTCCGTTCCCTTGCCCGCTTTGATCACCAGAACCGGTGGATTGGTGGCGGCGCCAAAATCGAAACGCGTCGGTGCCGGATCCTTCGGCGCCTCCGCAATCACTCCGTACGAGCCAGCGTCGGCGGAGGAAAAACTATACGTGACGGATTTGCCGGCCGCCAGATCCACGCGCCCCCCCGGCTTCGGCGACAGGATTCCCGCCGTCGCCGGAGAGAAGTACAGTGCCGAGTCTGCGTCCGCAGATTTAAAAGTGACCTGAGCTCCCTGCGAAACGGTCACTTTGCCGACGCTCGGCACGCGAAGGCCCATTTCATCGCGAAGAACAACCTCGGTTGCAGCCATGACGCCCGAATGTATCGGGTTTTAGGGTTCGTGTCCAGTTTGTTGTTGCGCGAGGGCAGCTTTTAACGCCTTTTCGAAATTCGAATCGGCACGCAGCGCTGTCAAATCTGGGCTTCGCTGCAGTTCGTCGGCGTGAAAACCTAGTGCGATCGATTTGACGATGAGTGGAATCGCCTCACTGCGCCGATGCAGGATCTCGTAACCCTCGCCGGCTGCGAACAGCACATTCGGGTCTTCCGGCGCCAGCGTTACAGCCTGACGCAGCAGCGGAAGGCTGCGCTCGACGTCGTCAATATAGGCGTAATAGCTGCCCAGTTCCGCCAGAAGAAATGAGTCGTTCGGTGTCTCCTTCCTTGCGACCTCCGCCAGCTCAATCGCTTTCCTATACGCCTCCACCGCCTGTGCGTGATCGCTGGGCACATTGATGTACGCCGCACCCAGATTGCCCCACGCTACATAATTCGTCGCATTCAGATCCCGCGCTTTCCTGCTCATCTCAATCGCGTCCTGGTATTTGCCCTGCGCGCTGAACACCTCCGACAACGTCGAATACGCCTTAAAGCTCGGCTCCATGCGCACCGACTTCTCCAGGTGCGTCTGTGCCTCTGCGTAATTCTGCAACTGTAGCGCCACCAGCCCCAGGTTCAGCTGCACAATCGGACTGTCGGGAGCAATCGCCTCCGCCTTGCGATACTCCGCCGCCGCATCCTGCAATTTTCCCGCCGCGTAATCGTAGTTCCCCAGCAGCAGCGGCCACCGCCAGTAGTCCGGCTGCAGATCGATCGCCTTCTGCACCGCCGCCGCCGCATCGTCGCCGCGCCCCTGCGCGTCGAACACCTCCGCCTGCGCGCCGTACGCCTCCGCGCTCCGCGGATCCAGCCGCAGCGCTTTCTGCGCCTCCTGCATCCCCAGGTCTGTATGTCCCGCCATCGCATCGATGCGCGCCAGCGTCGTGTACGGCTGTGCCAGGCTCCCATCCAGCGCGATCGCGCGATTGCATGCCGCCCGCGCCTCATCCAGCAAACCTGCCGCCCGTGTCACTCGATACTCCAGGAAATACGCCCGCCCCAGCCCCGCCTGCGTCAGCGCGAAACTCGGATCCTGCGCCAGCACCTTCTTCAGCAGATCGATCGCATCCGTCACGTTCTTCCGGATGTCATACCGCTCGAGCAGCGCATCGGCTTTCAGAAACTCATCGTTCAGATTGGCCGGCACCGCCTCCGTGGCCACACTGCGATGCTCGCCCGGAAACCACGCGCCGCTGCTCGCGCGAAAAATCAAAGCCGCCACAACCAGAACACCGGCAATCGCCGCTGCGAACCATCCCGTCCGCCACCTCGGCCTCGATCCCCTGCTCTCAGCCTCGCGCCCCGCTCCCGTCGACGTCCCCAGCGTCTCCGCCAGCGCGCTCGACAGCGCCCCCGCACTCGCGAACCGCCTCTTCGGGTCCGGGTGCATCGCCCCCTCCACCGTCCGCACAAACGCATCCGGCAAATCGGGACGACGATCGAGCACCGATCCCCGCACCGGCTCCGCATACGTCACCGCGGTTGTTACATGAGTCGCGGTCGGCGCGTCTTCGCCGCCCTTTTCCGCTGCCCGCGCGTCGCTTCCCCCATCGCCCGGATACTGTCCCGTCACCAGAAAGAACAGCAGCACACCCACCGCATACAGGTCGCTCGCCGTGGTTGCGCCTTCCCCGCGCAACAGCTCGGGAGCCATGTAGCGCGGCGTTCCTGCGAAATTTCTCTGGCTGCCACCCAGCGCGCTCAGTCCAAAATCCATCAGCAGAATCCGTCCGCCCTCTTCCCGCATCACGTTTTCCGCTTTGATGTCCCGGTGCAGCAGGCCCGCGCGATGAACTGCGCTCAGCGCCTTGGAGACGTCCTGCCCGATCAGCGCCGCCTCGCGATAACCGAACGGCCCCTGCTCGCGCACCAGTGCCGCCAGCGTTTTGCCGTGCACGAAATCCGTCCAGAATCCGACCCGCCCCTCGTGGCGGTCGACACCGTAAACCGGAAGGATGTTCGGGTGGCGAACCGCGGCGAGCGCGCGCGCCTCGCGCAGAACTTCCTCGAAAGGCGCCTCGGTCTGCGAAGGTCGCGGCACCAGGAGTTTCAGCCCGACTTCCCGCTGCAAATCCGGATCCCAGGCGCGGTAGACTTCGCCGAAGCTCCCGCGACCTACCAGCTCACGCAGCTCGAAGCTTCCCCACCGCCGGGAACCGTCCGGGACCTGCGCACTGCGCCCGGCGCCTGTGGCCGGATTGGGTAAGCCGTCCATGCTGCTCTGCAGGAGAGTCCCTCTTGAATGCACCGAGTATAGAGCAGCGCGGCGCGGAGGCGCGGTTTCCGTGGCGACCTCTCCCGCAGCATGGAATGCACCGTGGTTCGCTCTTCCCGTTTCGCACGGCATGAAAGAAGGCGGCTGGCTCGGCTCCTTCCGGGGCGAGTCTGAGAACAACCATCGCGCAACGTACTGGCCTGCCAGAACAACCCGGACGCCCCGGATCTCAAGCAGTCAAAATCGGCGGTGCTCAACAGCATGGCCTCGCCCAGTTCTCAGCGTTCCTGCGATTCGCGAGTTCAGTGACTGGTACTGCTCGGAACCGCCGCCGGCTTTCAACAAGACTGTCGTGACTCGGTATCGGACCAGTTACTCGCGTCCCTGAAAATCCCCCAGGCTGCCCAGGTTCATCAGGGCGTTGATCAGCAGCTCCATCGCCTGCACTCCGCAGCGCGCCGCGCACTGGCAGTCGGAGCGCGAACTCGGCACCAGGATATGGTTCATTCCGCCCGTCTGCGCCACGGGATCGTAGAGACACACGGAGACACAGGAACCGAGCACGGTCTGCAGCCGCAGGGGTCGCCCACTGGCCGCCACCTCGCCAATATCCACGCGCCGCGCAGGCTCATGGTGGGCACGCACGAAGCTGGGTTGAGCGGGGTGCGGTAGTATCCCTGCCCTGCGGCGATCATGCTCGTACAACATGTGCAGAGGCGGGGTCATTGCTTCGTGCTCCGCAGGCGGTAGACGGTTTGCTGCAGCGGCTCGCCCACGATGTCGGTGACGCGCTTGACCGAACTGACGATCCCATGCAGCGTCTCGCCCGATTTGTTCACCAGCTCGGAGCCGCGTTCGACCTTGCGCAGCGAGTCCTGAATCAGACCCTTGATCTCCTTGGCCGCCTGGGCGCTCCGCTGCGCGAGGCTGCGGACTTCCGCCGCCACGACAGCGAATCCGCGGCCTTCTTCCCCGGCGCGCGCGGCTTCGACCGCTGCGTTCACCGCCAGCAGGTTGGTCTGGAAGGCGATTTCGTCGATGGTGGAGATGATGTCGGAGATTTTTGCCGAGGCGGCATTGATCTCGGCCATGGCCGTGACCGCGTTCGAGACGGGCGAGCCTTCCGTTTGGGGACACTTCTCCCAGTGTCTTTAGGGCTGCAGTGAGGCAATGCAAGAAGAATCGGAGGGGCGGACGGTACGGGGGTAATGGGAGGAGGGAGGAGGCGGCGGGCGGCGTTGCTACCTCAGGAGTCTCACTTTGGCGGATCGGGCGAACTTTTCGTCAAAGGTGATGACCTGATTCGCGCCGTTGGCGAAGCTGACCTGGGCGATCAATTGATCCGCGAAACCGCCGCCATTGGCGCGAGCGGCTTTGAAGGCCTGGCGGGCGACGGCGGGTGATTCGACGGTGACGCCGCGGGTGCGGAGAAGGCTTTCGAGGGTGGAGAGGACGCGTTCGGCGCTCCAGCGCGAGCGCAGGACCCAGGAAAGCTCGGCGAGGACGATGAGGGGCAGAAAGACGCCACCTTTGGATCGCGCTTCAGCGATTGCGCGGCGTGCCCGCTGCGCCTGGGCCGCGTCGTCATTGAGGAAGGCGCGCGCCCAAACGTTGGTGTTGGCGACGATCACCGCCTGCCTCTCCGGGCTTTGGCTCGGTTCATCTCGTCGAAGGTCATGACCGGCCCGGGTTTGCCTGCCGAGTCGGCCGCTGCCCATAGGTCATCGAGTTCGGAAAGGACGGGGTGGGCTTCGAAGCCGCCACCCGGAGGCAGCGTGAAGCGGATGCGGCTGCCAGTGTGGATGTCGAGCCGGCTGCGCAGCGCCCTGGGAAGGGTGATCTGGCCCTTGGAAGTGACGGTAGCCTCGATGGCGGGAGGGGGAGCGTTCCTGCGGGGCATTGGATTCCTCGCCTTACATTTTATACCGATTTGCCTTACGAGGCAGGTTCGCGAAAGGCTCATCCAAGCTGCGGGTAAGGCAACGCGGTGAAGAATCGAAAGGCTGGGCGGTAACCGAAATGCGGGGCAAAGATTGGGCTATCTTTCCTAAGTGAAGCTTATACTGATCCATCCCCAAAAGAGGATGGACGGATGGGAGCAAGAGATGCGACCACATGGGGCCAGATCGATATTTGGCGCAGCGCTAATCTCCGAGACACAGCGATTGGAGTTCAAGGAAGCTAAAAACCAATATGACACCGAAAAGCTGCTCCAATATTGCGTAGCAATCGCCAATGAGGGAGGCGGAACGTTGCTCCTAGGCGTGAGCAATATAGCCCCTAGGCCTGTCGTCGGAAGCAGAGCTTTCCAGTCAACAATAAAAACCGAAGAGAAGATATTTCAAACCGTGGGATTTCGTGTGGATGTTGAAGAAATTTCACACCCCGATGGACGAGTAGTGGCTTTTCACATTCCCTCTCGCCCTCGCGGGACTGCGTTTCACCGCAACGGCGCATATTTGATGCGTTCCGGTGAAAACTTAGTGCCGATGACTGAGGATCAACTGAGAAAGATCTTTGCTGAAGGCGAACCGAACTGGCTGGAGGAGTACGCCGCAACAAATTTGAAAGCGGAAGACGTCTGCAGGCTGCTGTTTTTAGAAGGCTATTTCAAGTTGATTTCGCTTCCAAAGCCAACCGACGATGTCGCAGCCGCAGACCGTCTCAGAATCGACGGCCTGATACATGAAGCCGACGGGAAATACTCAATACCGCGCTCATCAGCGTTAATGCTCGCAACCGATATGACCGCTTTTCCCGACCTGGAAAGAAAGAAAACTCGGGTGGTGGTCTATAACGGAACGTCAAAACTGAACACTAAGCTCGAACGCACTGCGGTTCGTGGATACGCGGTTGGATTTCAAGGGCTCGTCAAATTCATTGGGGAACAATTGCCTCAAAACGAAGTGATTGAGAATGCAGTCCGAAAAGAGATGAAGTTGGTGCCCGACAGCGTCATTCGCGAATTGATCGCCAATGCGCATATTCACCAAGACTTCGAGATACCTGGGACATCGGTAATCATTGAGATTTACGCTGACCGCGTTGAAATCACGAATCCGGGCATACCCAAAATACCAACCGACCGCTTCATAGACGGTTGCCAGTCCCGCAACGAACGCTTTGCGATGTCAATGAGAAAGCTAAAGATATGCGAAGAAAAGGGAAGCGGCATAGATCGTGTCGTGCAGATGGCCGAAATTTTGCAACTTCCTGCGCCAGACTTCAGAACCGGATTCCAAAGCACAACTACCGTAATCTACGGGCCGAGAGATTTTGATGCGATGGGACGAGATGACCGAGTGAGGGCGTGCTACCAGCACTGCGTATTGCGGTACGTCATGTCCCAGCAAATGACAAATCAATCTCTTCGGGAGCGATTCAACTTGCCGGAAAGCAAAAGTGCCGTCGTCTCCCAAATCATAGGGTTTGCAGCAGAATCAGCGCTGATTAAGCCCGATGTCAAAGCCGGAGGGTCCAGGAAATTTGCCCGGTACATTCCAATTTGGGCATGACTTCTCATCATTATTTCCACAGGTTTTCGGCATCACTCCCATCTCAAAATACTGATTAGAAAGGACATCCTTATTTAAGGACAATCCCAAGGTATCTGAATCGTTATTGACAAGGGGTGTTTGCTCAATCTTCAAAGACTTCTATACCGACAGCGACTCCATCGCCTTCTTCACTCCACCCGGCTGCCCACCACCGAGGTCCGCGCGGAGGCGGACTGGATGCTGGTCGACCTTAGCAGGATCTCGAAGGAGCGGAGCGTCCCATCTGTCCGGGTCGCCTCTTTCAGGATGGGGGCGATGGCGACCGGGTGGAGCAGGGCTTCGGCTGCGGCCTGGGTTCCGGCTACGTCGAGTCCCTGGAGGACGAGGATGTGTCCATTGCCGGAGAGGTTGGGGAAGCAGGAGATGAGCGCGAAGGTTTCGTGGTCGGGCTCGTTCCAGTGGCTGACGTAGGTGGCCCCCTCACCCGGCAGGGGGTGGGCGTTGGCGATGCTGGCGCCCTGCATGCCGGGTCCGAGGACGATGCGGAAGTTGGCGCTGGTCTCGGCCATGGCCGCCCAGGGATTGCTGCTGACCGAGCCGAGCACGATGGCGTTGGCGTTGCGGATGTCGTCGAGGCGGAGGTCGCGGGGGAAGCGGAGCACGGCGCGCTCGGGGTTGAACTGGGGCAGGCGGGCGAGCGCGGCGACGATCTGCAAATCCACAAAGCTGGTGAAGTGCTGGTTGCGGAGATCCTGCTGGCTGTGCGCGTCGATGGCGGGGAGGGCGAGACGCGCGGCGCCGCCGCTGATGTAGTCGGCGAGGGAGACGGGGCGGCGGGAGAGGTCTTCGAGCAGGTTGAGGCCGGCGTCGGAGGGAACGATCCAGGTGTTCATGTCGCTGCGGAAGAGCGCGGCCCAGAGCGGTGCGGCGGGCGAGGTGTCTGCAGCAGCGGGGCGGGGCGCGTGGAGGCGAACGGCGGCGAACCAGACGGCTGCGATGAGCGCGAGGCTGTAGACGGCGAAGAGGGCTGCGACGAAAATGCGGCGGCGGGCGGGGTGCGGCTCGGCATGGGCGGCCGGATCTTCGGGAGCGCCGGGCAGGACTCGGATGGGGATGGTGCCATCGAGCTCGAGGGCCGGGGCGGGCGGCTTCTTTGAGGAAGGCTGGATGAAAGCCGGGATGTAGCCGCCGAGGGGGATGTCGATGTGGAGCGGCTCGGCGGAGCCTTCTTCGGTGAAGAAGTCGGCGAGGCGGCGGCGGAGCTGGCGGGCGTAGTTGCGGACGATGTTGTCTTCGACGGTGCGGTAGCTCGGGGCCCGGTCGAAGACGCGGACGCCGATGGCATGCTCGGTGATGTTCTCGGTGCGGTCGAGGAGACTTTCCGCAACTATATAGAGGAGGAAGCGGGAGAGCAGGGCGGAGCGGACGAAGTGGCGGCTGGCGACGATGCGCTGGGCGAGCTGCCAGCGGGGGTCCTGCTCGAGCCGGTCGTTCTCGATGCGGGCGGGATGGGCGGAGTGGGGAGACAGCTCCCGCGCCTGGCGTTCGACGACGGATGCGCGTGCCATCGCTTTGTGATTCTCCTAACGTGGGGTCCGGAGACCGAATGGGGATGCGTATCAAGGTAACGGTTGGGCGGTAAACAGGCGATGAATGCAGGACCAGCGGGCCGGGGGAAAACCGCGATTCACGAAGAATTGACAATTTGTATAAGTAACAGTTGCTGAGCGATTTACAGCGAAAACACCCAGGTGTATGCACGCGGAGGGAGAGAGGGTAAACACTTCCGCGTGCGCTGACCTCATCCGACGATGGCAAGGACGGGCTCCGGCCTGCTGCGGCCGGGACAGCTTTCCCAGGACCAGGCCCGCGACCCACTCGGAGGCAGACGTGAATGTGAAGCTGCGATACCAGCGGCGCTGGTGGCGCCGGGGATCGACATCTCCAGTCCCTTTTCCAGACTCAGTTGCAACGAAAGAGCCGGTACAGGCGGCTGTGTGCACGTACCCGAAAACCCTCAACAGGGAGAAAGAGGTATTCGCGATGCGACTTTCCATCTTGCGGATGATGCCGCTCCTGCTGCTTGCGGGCGCGATGAGTGTCAACGCCCAGGTGAACACGGCGAGTTTGTCCGGGCTGGCGAACGATCCGAGCGGGGCGGCGCTGCCGCACGTGACGGTGGTGGCGAAGGATCAGGACACGGGCTACACGCGCACCGAGCAGACCGACGACGCCGGGGCGTACTCGATGCAGGATCTGCCGATCGGGCAGTATCAGATCAAGGTAAGCGACAGCGGTTTTGCGACTCTCCAGGAGCAGCTGACGCTGACGGTGGGGCAGCGGGCGCGCGAGGACTTTCGCCTGCAGGTGGGCTCGACGCAGCAGACGGTGAATGTGCAGTCGAACGCGGCGCTGCTTTCGCCGGACGATGCGTCGGTGGGCGAGGTGATCGGCTCGGTAACGATCGAGCAGACGCCGCTGGCGCTGCGCAACTGGGACGATCTGCTGCGGGTGGTGCCGGGGGTTCAGGATCCCCGCTACACGCAGCAGAGTGGGGCGACGTCGGCGGGGCGCGTGGGCGACTTCAACGTGAACGGCGTGCACTCGCTGCAGAACGACTTCATCCTGGATGGCATCGACAACAACACGTTTTCGGAAAACGTGCAGGAGCTGAGCACGGAGTCGGCGCATCCTTCGGTGGATACGATCGCCGAATTCAACGTGATCACGAATCCGTACTCGGCGGAGTATGGACGAAGTCCTGGGGCGGTGGTTTCAGTGAACACGCAGAGCGGATCGAACCAGTTCCATGGGCTGGGATATGAATATGTCCGCAACAATTATTTTGACGCGAACGATTTCTTTTCGGACCGGCACGGGCTGACCAAGCCAAAGTACAACCAGAACCAGTTCGGCGGGAATGTGGGCGGTCCGGTGATCAAGAATCACCTCTTCTTCTTTTTCGACTACGAAGGGACGCGCATCAAGCAGGGGGTGCTGAGGACGAGCACGGTGCCGCTGCCGAACGAGAGGATCGGGGACTTCAGCCCGGCGACGGCGGCGGCGGTGGGAGTGAAGTATCCGACTATTTACGATCCGACCACGTGCACGCCGGCTTTTTCCGGATCGAACTGCCAGCCTTTCATGAACAACTCCGTTCCCTCGGGAAGTCTCGATACAGCGATGCAGGCGCTGATGAAGCTGTTCCCGATGCCGAATACGACGACGGCGGGAAGCCCACCTGACGTGAACAACTACATTCGCAACGCGCCGCTGACGGATTTCGAAGACAACTACGACGCGCGGGCGGACTGGACGGCTTCGCCGAAGGACTCGGTGTTTGCGCGCTACAACTACTCGAATCGCAACCGCGATATTCCTGGATATCTTGGGGGCCTCGCGGACGGGACGTCGACGTCGGCGTGGGGCAACCAGATATTGAAGTCGCACAGCGCGGTGCTGGGGTGGACGCACATCGTGAGCCAGAGGATGGTGAATGAATTCCGCTTCGGGTGGGTTCGTGATTTCTCCTACGCGCAGCAGCAGCCGTTCACGCTGAATCAGTTTGCGGGGCAGTTTGTGCCGGGGATTCCGGCCAATCCGGCGCTGGGCGGCGGCGTGCCGCTGACGCAGTTCTCAAACTTTGCGTTCGAAGGGTCGCCGGACTTCCTGCCCAAGCAGCAGGTGCCGATGCAGTACCAGTACAACGACACTTTCTCTCAGGTGCTGGGGCGGCAGACGCTGAAGTACGGAGTGAGCCTGTATCTGCCGATGCGCAACCTCTTCCAGGATGAGCCGAGCACGCGCGGCGATCTGGACTACACGGGCGTGTTCACGTGCCAGCACAGCGCGCCGGGCAAGTGTGTGTCGGGGACGGGGCTGTCGTATGCGGATGGACTGCTGGGCTACACACAGACGACCTCGCTGACGAATGTGTTCTTTGTGGACCAGCGGCTGTGGATGGCATCGGGCTTCTTCGAAGACGACTGGAAGGCAACGCCGAAGCTGACGCTGAACCTGGGGCTGCGCTACGACTTTGCTACGCCGGCGATGGAGGGACAGAACCGGATGGCGGACTTCGATCCGGCGTCGGGCTCGCTGGTGTTCGGGAAGAGCGGATCGACGGCGGATCGGGCGATCGTGAATCCGAACACGAAGAACTTTGGACCGCGATTCGGCTTCGCGTACTCGACGGATACGAAGACGGTGGTACGGGGCGGCTACGGGATCTACTACACGCTGTTGGAGCGCATCGGGAGCGAGGATGAGCTGGCCCTGAACCCGCCGTTCCTGATCAACAAGCAGCTGGTGAGCAACACCGCGCCGGTGCTGAAGCCGTCGACGGGATTCCCGTCGAACTTCCTGGATCCGAGCACGGTGAACTTCAATAATCTGACGGCGTTTCACATTCGCTCGGCGCCGGTGAACGATCCGGAGCCTTATGTGCAGCAGTGGAGCTTCGGGGTGCAGCGGCAGATCGGGTTGCCGTGGGTGGCGGAGGTCGATTATGTGGGGACGAAGAGCACGCATCTGGATGTGATTCGCAACTACAATCAGCCGATTATTTCCGGCGGGGTGAGCACGGGGGTGGTGCCGTATCCGAACTATGGGCAGATCGAGTGGACCTCGCCGATCGCCGCCGGCAACTACAACGCGCTGCAGGCGAGCCTGACGCGGCGCATGACGAAGGGGCTGGAGGTGCGGGCGGCGTTCACGCATTCGCGCAGCCTGGACAACGCGCCGGAGGAACTGGAGAGCAACTCGGGCGACGCGCCGGACGGACGGAATTACAGCACGTGGTATGGGCCGAGCGACTTCGACATTCCGAACCGCGTGGCCTTCAGCTACGTCTACAACCTGCCCTTCGGCCGCGGCCAGGCGATGCTGCAGCATGGCGCACTCGCCTGGATTCTCGGCAACTGGGAAACCTCCGGCGTCTACACCTACTACAGCGGGCATCCGTTCCAGGTGAACGAGAACGACGGCAACCACAACTCGATCCTCGATCCCTACGGCTACACAACAGCGACGCCGAACCAGGTGGGGACGCCGCATACGATTAGCGATCCGGACTGCTGGTTCTTCGCGAGCAAGGATTCGGCATGCGCGATGAAGGCGCCCTCCGGGCTGACGGATGCCTACGCGACAACGGCGGTGGGCGCGGTGGGCAATGTTGGGCGCAACACGCTGCGCGGGCCGCACATCGATGTGTGGGATGGCGCGCTGCTGAGGAACTTCCCCATCACCGAGGGCTGGAACATCCAGGCGCGCTGGGAGTTGTTTAATGTGACGAACACTCCGGAGTTCGGGCAGCCGCAGGGCAACATCACCAGCGGAGGCGTGGGCAGCATCACTTCGCTGGCCGGCGACCCACGCGTGATGCAGTTCGCGCTGCGGCTTGCGTTTTAACCCCCTCCCGGGGCCAGGCCGAAGTGGGTCTGGCTCCGGGTACCTTTAGACATGGGATTGCGACTGCGTTGGCTCTCTCGGTGGGTTGTGTTGTGGGGCGCGGTTGTGTCCGCGCAAAGCGTTCCGGCCCCGAATGTGGTTTTGCAGGGTGAGGTTCGGCCCGCGCAGAATCAGACTTACATCGCCTTGCCACACGCGGGCGTTTTTCGTACTCTGAGCCTCATGGAAGTCCATTTCACACCCGAGCAGGAAGCGAAGCTGGCGCAGTCCGCCGCTCAGCAGGGCCGTAATCCTGACGAGCTGGTGCGGCAAGTCGTGGCGCGGTATTTCGAAGAGGAAAGCCGCTTCGCTGATGCGGTGAAGCGTGGCGAGGAGGCGTTAGAACGCGACGAGTATCTGACCCATGAGCAAGTGGGCCAGCGGCTTGAACGGTTCCTGCAGCCCTGATGCAAGTTCGCTGGTCGATTCCCGCAGCCGAGGATTTAGAGCACATCTGCGAATGGATTAAACGGGACAACCCCGAAGCAGCCCGCCGCATTGCCCGAAGATCTATGACGAATGTGGCCGTCTGAAGGATTTTCCGAGTCTGGGACGAGCCAGCCGACGAATGGCCGGACGGCGCGAGCTTGCATTTACCCCATTGCCCTACATCGTCGTGTATCAGATCAAGTCGGACGTGATAGAGATTTCGCGCATTTTTCACAGTGCGCAGGACTGGCCTTAAGGGCGCCTCTTCATCATCGAATTTGATGGCGCATTTCGTCGACGGCTTTTATCCGCAAGCTGGCCGCGATCCCATCTTCAACGCTTCTTCTCTGCCCGCACGAAAGGACTCCCATGCGCCGCTTCTTCTGTCTACTTCTGCTTCTGTCGGTTTCTCTCGTTGCCGGATCGCAGGCGCGGATGCGGGATCGGTCGCTCCGAGATGCGTCACACCCGGGGAGCCGCAGCGTGATGGATGCGCACAACTGCTATCCGTACTGGGAGTGGTGGTACGACCGGATCGATCGGGCACTCTCGGCGGGCACGCCGCTGGCGATCGAACAGGACCTGTACTGGTACACCGATGCGAAGACGGGGCGATCGTGGTCGGTGGTGGCGCATGGCGCGCCGGTGAGCGGGCACGAGCCGACGATGGAGCACTACTTCTTCGATCGCGTGCGGCCGGTGGTGGAGCGGGCGCTGAAGGAAGGCAATCATGGCGACTGGCCTCTGATCACGCTGAATCTCGACCTGAAGACGGAGGAGTCCGAGCATCTGCGCGCGATTTGGGCGCTGCTGACGAAGTATCAGGACTGGCTGACGACAGCGCCGAAGACCGATGATGCGGCGACGCCGCAACCGCTGACGGTGCGTCCGATCCTGGTGCTGACGGGGGAGTCCGACGCGCAACAGGCGGTGTTCTACGACGATGTTCAGGTGGGTGAGCGGCTGCTGGTATTTGGCGCGGTACACACCCACACCAAGAATCCGATGGCTGCCCCGGAGGTGCTGGAGCCAGAGTCGGCTTCGAACTACCGGCGGTGGTGGAACAATCCGTGGGGCGTGGTGGAGGAGGGCGGCCAACAGCACGCGGGTGACTGGACCGCCGAGGACAACGGTCGGCTGCGTGCGCTGGTGCAGCATGCGCACGCGAATCATTTGTGGATCCGCTTCTACACGCTGGACGGCGCGACAGATAAGGAAGAAAGCTGCAACGGATGGTTCCGGAGCTACAATTTCGGCTCGCTGCCTGCGGCGGAGGAGCGCTGGCGCGCGGCGCAGAAGGCGGGCGTGGATTACATTGCGAGCGACCAGTACGAGTTGCTGGGCCGGTTCCTGGGCGGAGGAAAGTAGCGCCCGCCGGGCGGAGATCCGACGGTCGCTGCGTTACGGGTTCGATTACCAGTCACCTGTTCCGCATTACGTGGGTAATCATCCAGCCTGTAACAAGTACTGAAGAAGTTAGGCCGACATTATCCTTAGACCCTCTTCTCCAGCTTGAGACATCGTCTGATCTCCCGTCACTATCCTCAGTCATCAGGAATTTACCAAGGTATAACGGTTTTGGTTTACGCGCTTTAGAGCGTGAATCTGTCTCGAAGGCGTGGTCCTACCTCCTGATTTCCCGCTGTTCAGGCCAGCCGGACCCACGTTCGGCCCGCTCCAAATGGGGCCGGCAACGATGTCGGCAGGTCGTTGGCTTATGGGACCGGGGCGGTTACTGCAGGTAATCAAAAGTCTCGCAACGGGCAATCGAAATGGGTATTGCATTCACAGACGGGACCGGTAGAATTCCCCCAAAACCAGGTAAGAACTGTCGGTAACCTGCTAGCTCCCACGATTCGGCCCCGCCGCTCACCCCGTATATGTGGGTCTCAGTGTCTGGTTTGCAATGACTGCCTTCGCAACAGGAGAAGTTCTCGATGAATATCAATTTTGGATGCCAGAACGCTCGCTCGTCGGCCAATCGCCTTCGTTCTTTCCGCCACATTACGAACAAGCACACGATGTCGGTTCTGGCGCCGCTGGCCCTCCTGTGCGGCATGGGCGCGTCGGTCGATGCGCAAACCGCTTCTTTCAGCGGCAGCACCAGTGCGTTTGACACGACGCACTACCTTGGGCCGCAAGGCATCGCCACCGATGCCAGCGGCGACGTGTTTATCGCCGACGCCGCCACGGAGACCGTCTATAAATTGACGCGCACCGGCCCTGGTGCTTACAGCGCGCCGTCCGCCCTGCCGGCTCCGAGCCCCAACTATGTCTTTCTCCGCGGCATCGCGATCGATTCCAACGGCAATCTGTGGGTCGCCGACAATGCGAACGGTTCGGGTGGTCAGGTCTATGAGCTGGTGAATACGGCCGGTTCGTTTGGGGCTCCTGCGAAGGTCGGTTCTGGCTGGACGGGCCCCTGGGGGATCACCGCGGACAAGTCGGGGAATGTCTTCGTAGGTGACAATGCTGCCAACGCGATCAAGGAAATTTCGGGCGGCACGGTTACCGTGCTGAACACGGGCATCGTCTCGCAGCCGCGCGGCATCGCGGTCAACTCGAGCGGGACCATCTTTGCCGTTGACGGCAACGTAGGCCGTGTGGAGGAACTGCAGTCTCCCTACACCTCGGCCACTCAGGTGAACACCACCAGTTTTCAGGGTCCCGGCGATATCGCCCTCGACGCGAGCGGCAACATCTGGCTGGCTGAGTACTCAACCAATCTTGCCCGCGAGCTGACGTTTGCCAGCAGCTACGCCACGATTCTTAGCTGGGGCAGCGGACTCAGCGGTCCCGTTGCAGTCTGGCCATCCGCTGACGGCACATTGTTCGTTTCCAACTACGCAAACGGCAACAACGGCTCGATATCGCAGATTGCCACCGGGGCTGTGCCCGTCGGGACGGTCGCTGTCAATTCCACGTCCGTGAGCCAGACCCTGTCATTCACCTTCACCGGCGCTGCGAACACCACGATTGAGGCGCCTGCTGTACTTACGAAGGGCGCAACCGGCCAGGACTTTATCGATGCCGGAACTGGCACCTGCACCACGACCAATGGCGCCGGCCATCCCTATGTGCCCGCATCCACCTGCACCGTTAACGTGAGTCTCAAGCCGAAATCCCCCGGCTCGCGGAAGGGGGCTGTGGAGCTGCTGAATACCTCGGGTACCGTGCTCGCGACGGCACTGATCTACGGCACGGGATCGGGGCCGGAGCTGGTATTCCCGGGCAGCACGACCATCACGACGCTGGGCAGCGGATTCAGCTTACCTCTCGGTTTGGCGCTGGATGGGAGCAACAACGTCTTTGTCGCCGATACGTTCAACAATGCTGTGAAAGAGATCGTGGCGGCGGGCGGCTACACCACCGTGACCGCGCGGGGCACCGGCTTCAGCAGCCCCAAAGGCGTGGCGGTGGACGGGGCCGGAAACGTCTTCGTCGCCGATAGCGGCAACAACGCCGTGAAGGAGATTGTGGCGGCGGGCGGATACACCACCGTGACCACGCTGGGCACCGGCTTCACCTTCAACGGTCCAACTGGGGTTGCGGTGGACGGGAGCGGCAACGTCTACGTCGCGGACAATGGTGACAGCTCAGTGTATGAGATGTCCCCCGGCTGCTCGTCGGCCGGTTGCGTGACCACGCTGGGGAGTGCCGGCGGCTTTGGCAGCGCGGCGGGCGTGGCGGTGGACGCGAGCGGCAACGTCTATGTCACCGGTTCCGGATCGGTGAAGGAGATGACCCCGGGCTGTACTTCCGGCGCTTGTGTGACGTCGCTGGGTGGTGGCTTCAGCACTCCCATTGGCGTGGCGGTAGACGGGGCCGGGAACGTCTACGTCGGCGATTTTGGCTCCAACCTGGTGGATGAGATGCCGGCGGGCTGCGCTTCCTCCACTTGCGTGACGACACTGGGCAGCGGCTTTAACGCTCCCGCCGGCGTGGCGCTGGACGGGAACGGCAACCTCTATATCGCCGACAGAGGCAACAGCCTGGTGAAGACGCTGAGCCTGACCACTCCGCCGAGCCTGAGCTTTGCCACGACGAACATGGGCTCGGAAAGCAGCGACAGCCCGAAAACGGTAGCGCTGAGGAACATCGGCAACGCGGGGCTTACCTTCCCCGTACCGGGCACGGGTGAGAACCCCAGTGTCTCGGCCAGCTTTACTCTGGACGGATCGACGACGTGCCCCGAGGTGCTGAGCTCGGGTTCGGCGGGCACGCTGGCGGCTGGAGCGAACTGCGAAGTGGCGGTGGACTTCATCCCCGCGGCGGCCGGGCCGATCACCGGATCGGTGGTTCTGACCGACAACAACCTGAATGCCAGTCCGGCCGTGACCCAGAGCGTCGGGCTGAGCGGGTCCGGTGCGACGGCGATCGTGCCCTATATCCAGGTGAACGGAGGGGCGTGGCAGCAGGTGGCCAGTGTGACAGTGAACGCAGGGGACACGGTGAACCTGGGGCCCCAACCGCAGGGCAGCGGTACATGGAGCTGGACAGGACCCAATGGCTTTACGTCGACGTCGCGCGCCCTCAACAGCATCGCGCTGCCGTCCGGGACCAACGTTTATACGGCAACCTACACCAATACGGGTGGGATCAACAGCACCCAGGCGTTCACCATCACGGTGAATTCCACTCCGATCGTGCCGTATCTGCAGGTGAACGGAGGAGCCTGGCAGCAGGCCTCAACTGTAACCGTGAATCCGGGCGACACGGTGAACCTGGCGCCGCAACCCACCAGCGGCGGCACGTGGAGCTGGACAGGGCCGAATAGCTTCACCTCGACTTCGCGCGTGATCAACAGCATTGCGCTGACCTCGGCCAGCAATGTGTACACGGCGACTTACACGAACACGAGTGGGATCAACACCAACCAGGCCTTCACTATCACGTTGAATGGCACCCCGATCGTGCCGTATCTGCAGGTGAACGGAGGATCGTGGCAGCAGACGGCCACTGTAACGGTGAATCCGGGGGACACGGTGACCCTCGGACCGCAACCCCAGACCGGGGGCACCTGGAGCTGGACCGGACCGAGCGGGTTCTCGTCCACCTCGCGTGTCATCAATGCAACTTCGCTTCCCTCGCCCAGCAATACCTACACGGCCACCTACACCAACACGAACGGTGTTAACAGCACCCAGGCCTTCACCATCACGGTGAATTCCACCCCGATCGTGCCGTATCTGCAGGTCAATGGAGGAGCGTGGCAGCAGACGGCCGCTGTAACGGTGAATGTGGGCGACACGGTGACCCTCGGACCGCAACCCCAGACCGGAGGTAGCTGGAGCTGGACCGGACCGAGCGGGTTCTCGTCCACCTCGCGTGTCATCAATGCGACTTCGCTGCCCTCGCCCAGCAACACCTACACGGCCACCTACACCAACACGAGTGGGGTCAATAGCACCCAGGCCTTCACCATCACCGTTAATCCCACGGCGATCACTCCCTATTCCGAGGTGAACGGCGGAGCCTGGCTGCAGGCGGCCAGTTTCGCCGTGAATGTGGGGATACGGTGAACCTGGGACCCCAGGCGTCCGGCAGCGGCACCTGGAGCTGGAGCGGACCCAACGGGTTCACATCCACAGCGCGCGAAATCGACTCGGTCCCGCTGCCCTCGACCAGCGACGTGTACACGGCAACCTACACCAATGCAAGCGGGGTCAACAGCACCCAGACCTTCACCATCACGGTGAATTCCACGCCGATCGTGCCGTATGTGCAGGTGAACGGAGGAGCGTGGCAGCAGGCCAGCAGTGTCGCGGTGAATGTGGGAGACACGGTGAACCTGGGTCCGCAACCGCAGAGCGGGGGTACGTGGAGCTGGACCGGGCCCAACAGTTTCACCTCGACCGCTCGAGTGCTGAACGCCATAGCACTGCCATCCGGGACCAATGTGTACACCGCGCACTACACCAATGTCTACGGAGTCGCTGTCACGCCCCAGAGCTTCACCATCACCGTCAATCCCACGCCGATCACCCCCAATTCCGAGGTGAACGGCGGAGCTTGGCTGCAGGCGGCCAGTTTCGCCGTGAATGTGGGGGATACGGTGAACCTGGGCCCCCAGGCGTCTGGCAGCGGCACCTGGAGCTGGAGCGGACCCAACGCGTTCACCTCGACCTCCCGCGAAATCGATGCCATCGTGCTGAACTCGCCCAGCAACGTATATATAGTCACTTTCACTAACGCGGACGGAGTCAACAGCACCCAGACCTACACCATCACCATCAATCCCACGCCGATCACTCCCTATCTCGAGGTGAACGGAGGGCCGTGGCAGCAAGCAGCCAGTGCCACAGTGAATTCGGGGGATACGGTGAATCTGGGACCGCAGCCGCAGACCGGTGGTACGTGGAGCTGGACCGGACCGAACGGGTTCAGCTCAACCTCCCGCGTCGTCAACGGAATCCCGCTGACGACAGGGTCGAACGTATATACGGCAACCTACACCAACGCGGACGGAGTCAACAGCACGCAGACGTTCACCATCACGTCCAACTGAAAACAAGCGCTTCCAAACCCTGCAACATTAACGGCCGGATCTCACCGATCCGGCCGTTCCATTTTCCATAAGTTCTGGGTTCAGGAAGGGGCGAAACCCGCAGGACCCTGGCGCTTACAAAGCGCGCTCTACAGTCCGAGTTGGTTGACAACCCGGCAGAGCGGCAGATAAGTCTCCAGCGTTTTTCATCTCCGACCGAACAAGAATTGTGAGAAGTCGGCGTGCGCTCTGCTTCTACTAACGGCCGGAAGTTGCATTTCAAGGCTTTCAGAGTAAACTCATTTTGACGATTTCCCGAGTTCTCTCTTAAGTCGGTCTGACGTTCACTCTAATGGGCCATGCTCGGGTGGGTGATGCTCAGGGCTTGCGTACCCAGGTGGTTCGCAATGGACGAGCTTCGCAACAGCATCGACAGCCCCACAGTCCAGGGCGCGGCATCGGGCCCGAGCGAGACACACGCTGTTTTGGAGGAAGATGGCCGTGCTTCGGCCCCCCAGGGGTCAGCTCCGCCGGCCGGCGTTCCGCAATTCAAACCAGGCGACCTTGTCGACAGCCGCTTCCTGGTGATTCGATTCATCGCCCGGGGCGGGATGGGCGAGGTGTACGAGGTAGAAGATCGTCAACTGCGCGGGGTCCACGTGGCGCTGAAGACGATCCTTTCGCAATATGCGGTCGATCCGGACATGCGTCAGCGATTCGAACGGGAAGTGCTGAGCGCGCGTCAGGTGGTTCACCCCAACCTCTGTCCGATTTATGACCTCGGACACTGGAACCGGCCCGGTGGCCGTCTAACTTACCTTACGATGAAGTTTCTTCCTGGCGAAAGTCTTGCCGCGAGAATATCGCGCACAGGTTCGATTCCGGGCGAAGAAGCGCTTAGCGTATTGAAGCAAGTGGGCGCCGGGATTGCGGCAGCGCATGATGCGGGAATCCTGCATCGAGATATAAAGACCGCGAACATTATTGTGCAGGGCTCAGGCGCCCAGGTGTTTGCCTGGGTTACGGACTTTGGGCTCGCACGGGCGGCGTTGAGTGAGGAGACAGCAGTCACGATTCATGGGGTGGCCGGGACACCGGGCTTCATGGCACCTGAGCTCTTTCATGGGGCGGCTCCCACGAAGGCGAGCGATGTGTATGCGCTTGGCGTGGTCGCTTTTCAGGCACTGAGGGGCCGGCTGCCACAAAGTTCTTCGTGGCGTGGGAAGAGCGGGGATGGGTCGTTCAGCGCCACGGAGGTTCCAGAGCCGTGGAGGCGCTTTATGCAGGGGTGCCTCAGCCCTGCGCTGGAGAAGCGATTCAGGAGCGTCCCGGAGGCGATGCAGGCTCTGCCGTCGTCGGTCGTCGACACAGGCGATCGAGCAGCGACCGGGCAGCGCATCTCGCGCAGGAAGATGCTGGTGCTGGGAGCGAGTGTGAGCGCGGGGGCGGCGGCCGGCGCCTGGCTGGAATGGCCGCGCATCCTGAATATTGCGCATCCGCTCCCATCGACCCGGTTCGTTGCGCTCATGGCCCTGCCGCCGGATCGGCCCCCGGCGCTCCTTTTCACAGTGCTCGATTCGATTGGGCAGCGGCTCGCACGCGCGGAGAGAACTGTGAAGAACCTGCTGATCATCACGCCGAGAGACCGGCCGGGACCATCGAGCGCTATCGACACTGCTCGAGAGACCGAGAGCACGCTTGGGGCAAACCTGGTGTTAGCGGCGTCGCTGGACCAGACCCCGTCCCGGGCAAAGCTGAACCTGCAGCTGCTGGATGCGCATTCGCAGCGGGTGCTGCGCAACGCGACGGTGGAGTGCCTGCCGAACCTGATCAGCAGTATGGCAGAGAAAGCCGCACGCGAGGCGGCAACGTTGCTGCAGCTTCCCGGCAGTGACGTCCAATTGAGCGATCCGGAGGAGTTGAAGAGCGTCCCGGCGCAGGTGTTTCAGGCTTTCAGTGAGGCAGAGCAGCTGATCAATGAGCCGAATTACGCAGGCCTGCAACAGGCGATTGCCAAATATCAGGCTGCCCTCGATCTGGATGGACATTTTGCTCTGGCTTACGCTAAGTTGGCCGTCGCCTATATGAAGCAGTTCTATGTGACGAAGGAACAGGCTAACGTGGATCTTGCGAGCAGGAACGCGGCGACGGCGCTGTTCTATAACCCGCACTCGGCGATGGCCCTGATGAGCCAGGCGCTGGTCTACGTTTACCAGGGTAAGTCGAGCCTGGCGCTGGGATACTTTGGGAAGGCAGAGCAGGCGGACCCGGGAAACCCGGACGTGCTGTATCACAAAGCCTGGGCGTTCGCGCATCAGGGGCAACTGGACCAAGCCGAACAGGCCTACCGCGAAATTCTTGTCCAACGACCCAACTTCTGGCCCGCTTACAACAACCTTGGAGTGATTCTGACGCGGCACGCGAAGTACGAAGAGGCAGCCAAAGCTTTCGCGGCGGCCGGAGCTGCGGCGCCAAAAGTTGCGCAGCCGATGGCGAACCTGGCTCAGACCTATCTTGAAATGGGAAGGCGCGACGACGCCCGCACCGCACTGAACGAAAGCCTGGCGCGGGGGGATACCGAGGATGCCTGGCTTGCCCTGGGAGACATGGATTTCGAAGACAGCAAGTACAGCGATGCCCTGAGAGACTATCAGCATGCGGGCAAGCTCGACCCGAAGAATCATTTGATCCAGAGGAACATGGGTGACTGTTACTTCATGCTGGGTAATGCGGCCATGGTCAGGGAGTGCTATGGGCGTGCCGCGCAGCTATTGTCGGCGCAGCTGGAGACCAGCCCGCAGGACGGGCTTGGATGGGCGAACCTGGCTTTCTACCGTGCCAAGACCGGCGACACCGCAGGCGCGGATGCAGATATTGCGAAGGTTAGGGCACTCGGCGCGAACGACGTGGCCTCGCGCTTCATGATCGTGCAGGCGCTGGACGTTCTGGGAAGAAAGCAAGAGGCACTGGAACTGTTGTTGTGGTGTATGGACAAAGGACTCTCCCCCATTGAAGTCAATCTCGCCGTGGATCTAAAAGATCTGCGGAGTACGCGGGCGTATCAGGAGCGGACGAAGACTCGCGGTGGCAACGGCAGGGTATCTGCCGCTTAGGACGTTTCACGCAGTCACCAGAAAAGGGGAGTGTCACATGACACGACGTTCAGTTTGGATGTTAATGCTGTGTGTGTTTGTCGCCGGGGTCTTTTTCGGAATCTGGATGGATTGGTCGGCATGGAGGCACAGGGTTGGACAACGCGACCTCGTTTTCGAGGTGCAGGACTATCCTATGGCGAATCTGCAGGTGCATGGCGGAGACCGGATCACGCTGGTGCCACCGCCGGGAGGCAATGGCAACGGTCTCCTGATGAATTTTGTGGGGTATTCCCCGTGCACATCGGGCCTGACGCCAACGAATCCATGCATTGTTGACGCCGAGGCTGCGGCTGGACCCTATCTTTTCACCTGTAATTCCGGCGCAGGGTACACGTGCCCCGATCCGGGAGTTCAGCAACAGCCGACCAGCCCGCTCGAGGACCTGAGTTACCCGGGATTTGTAAAGAGGGATTTCACCCATCTCCTCGGAATGCGGCGGGCTGCTGTGCCGAAGCCGGGGCCGTCCAAAATGGCAGGCGCTCATCCAGCTACCAGCGGTGTCACGGCGTATGTCTCCTGTCAGAACGGCACGACGGTACTGCAGGATCCGAATGGTAATTCTCTGACGACGATCACCGCGTCCAGGAATGAGACTGTGTTCTGGATCAGCGCCAGGCCGTTTTCACTGGACATGAGCAGCGCCCCGGCGGGGCTTTGTTCGAATGGCAATCCGGGAAGCGGCAATACTCAACAAGCTCAGTGCGATATCGCATTGGGCGGGCAAACCGTTCAGTACAAGGTGCAGGCGCAAACAACGCCCGCCTGTAGTGCGCTGGCTGCTACTTTGATCACGAAATAGAGAATGGGCCACTGAACGTTCTTCGCGACGCACGATCTCCCTCCGGGAATCCGGAGGCGATTCTGCTCCTGAACCTGCACTTGTGGAATGGCCGGATCTCACCGATCCGGCCATTGGATTTGCGGGAGTGCTCTTTTTTCAGTTGGTCCTGATGATGAATGTCTGCGAGCCTGTGCTCCAACCGGAACGGGACAGGTCGGGGTGAACCATCGCCGGTGCAACCCGGAATGACTGCACACCCTCGACAGCGGCCCTCGCCGGCGACTCTCCCAAAGAGCGAATGATGGCGGGCCGGCACTGCAGAGTTGTCACCCAAAGCGGACGCAGAGATATGACCACAGGGTTAGAGACCGGGAGCGAAGCCCATTGGTTTCAGCCCCAGGTAACCATCGGTTACGCAAGGTACCGAGAGTTTCCCAATCGCCAATCCAATTGGGGATTCCACCCGCGGACAGGATCCGTAGAATCTCCTCAAGACCCGGCAAACAACGGTTGATGTTTTGCAAGACCCCGCCGATTCGCCCGCCTTTTGCGGATCAGAAAACATTTGGTTTGCGTCACTGCCTTCGCCAGCGAAAGTTCTCTCGATGAATGTCAAATCTGGATGCCAGATCCCTGCTGGGCCAGCAGATCGCCTTTATTTTCTGCGCCAGTCCGTTTGGGCATTCGTGATTTTGCTGTGCGGAATAACCGCCTCGCTCTACGGCCAGACGGCGGTTTACAACGCCGGCGGCACAAGCACGATTAGCACGTCGTTCAAAGGGCCGATGGGCGTCACGACGGATGCCGGCGGCAACATCTTTGTTGCCGACAACGCCGTTGGGAAGAACACAGCGACTGTGTATGAACTGACCCGCACAGCACCCGGCATTTATGGCAGCCCCGTGGCTCTGCCTGCTCCGGCGGGTGGTTTCATCTGCCCGGCCTCGATCACCGAGCCTGATCCTTGTCTCCGAGGCATGGCGGTCGACTCTCATGGCAACCTTTGGGCTGCCGCTTTTGGCAACTACCCCACGACCAAGGGAAATGTCTACGAGTGGGTCTACACCTCCGGGGTGTTCGCGACCCCTGTCGCTGTAGGAACCTGGGAAGGCCCCTGGGGTGTCGCCGCCGATCTGTCGGGAAACGTCTTCGTGACCGACAATCTTGCCAACACAATCTCAAAAATAGCGATCGTCTCCGGTGTGGAGAAGGTCACGACGGCCGTTGCAGCCAACGTGGTCGATCAACCTCGCGGCATCGCAGTGGACAGCAGTGACAACATCTTTGTGATCGACGGCAACCAGGACCACTTTATGGAGCTTACCCCTCCGTATACCTCGGAAAACGCGCTCACGTATACCAGTTTGCAGGGACCGGGCGACCTCTCCCGCGATACCAACGGCAATCTCTGGGTCAGCGAGTATGACACGAATCTTGTCCGTGAAGAGACGGCTGGGAGCGGCGTCTACGACACGATTCTGGGATGGGGCAGCGGGCTGAACGGCCCGGTGTCTGTGTTTGCAGATTCCGATGGCACCGTTCTGGTTTCCGATTTTTTCAATCACGCTGTGAAGCTGATCGCTACCGGGGCCGTGTCGATGGGCACGGTTGCGGTTGGTTCCACCTCGGTAACGCAGACTGTGCAGTTCACCTTCACCGGCAGCACCAGCACGAAGATTGAGGCTCCCGTGATTGTGACCCAGGGCGCTACGGGCCTGGATTTTGCCGATGCGGGAACCGGCACCTGCTCGACAAAGAACGGCACCAGCAATGCCTACGCCTCCGGGTCCACCTGTACGGTGATTGTGAATTTCAAGCCGAAATTTGCCGGCCCGCGCAACGGAGCGGTGAAGCTGCTGAATACCTCCGGTACTGTGCTCGCGTCGGCACTGATCTACGGCGTGGGATCGGGACCGCAACTGGCCTTTGGGCCGCCGGCCGCCCCGACAACGCTGGGCGGGGGCTTCTCCGCCCCCGAGGGTGTAACAGTGGATGGCAGCGGGAATGTCTATCTCGCTGATACGGCCAACAACGCGGTGAAAGAGACTCCCTCGGGATGTGTTACGTCCACCTGCGTCACGACGCTCGGGGGCGGCTTCTCCAGTCCGGCCGCGGTGGCGCAGGACGGCTTTGGCAACCTCTATGTCGCCGACAGCGGGAATCATGCGGTCAAGCAAATTCCCCCTGCGTGTGTCACATCGAGCTGCGTGAAGACACTGGGCGGCGGCTTTACCACCCCTGGCGGAGTGGCGGTGGACGGAAGCGGCAACGTCTTTGTCTCCGATAGCGGCACCAACACCATCTACAGGATGGCTCCTGGCTGTGCTTCCAGCAGCTGCGTCATCACCGTGGTTGGCGAAACCGCGCCGGGCGGACTGGCGGCAGATGGCAGCGGCAATCTCTATGTTGCGCAGACCAGTGGGGCCGTACTGGTGATACCCCGAGGCTGCACTTCTGCCAGTTGCGTGATGCCGCTTGGTGGCGGCTTCGTTTCTCCCCGGAGCGCGGCGGTCGATGCAGGCGGCGGTGTTTATGTGGCCGACTATGGAAATAACGCCGTGTTCTGGATGCCCGGGGGGTGTGCCTCATCGAGCTGCGTGATCACGCTGCAGGCCGCCGTCAGTAAACCTGCAGGTCTGGCCCTGGATGGGAGCGGCAATGTTTATGTCACCAGCACCGGCAGCAATACACTGGCGAAGCTGAGCCTGGCCACGCCGCCGAGCGTCAGCTTCGCGAGCACTCATCAGGGATTGCAGAGCACCGACAGCCCGGAGCCGGTCACGGTGAGGAACATCGGGAACATGCCGCTAACCTTCCCGGTTCCCGGCACGGGCACGAACCCCAGCGTCTCAGCCAACTTTAAGCTGGACTCGTCGACGACCTGCCCCGAGGTTCTCACTTCGTCCTCGGCAGGCACGCTGGCCGCCGGAACCAGTTGCGGACTGGCTGTAGATTTCATCCCGACGACGACCGGGCAATTCTCCGGATCGGTGGTACTGACCGACAACAACCTGAACGCCAGCCCGTCCGTGACGCAGAGCATGGGGCTGAGCGGCACCGGACTGGCGAAGATCCTGACACCCACTGTCACTGTGACGCCGTCTCCTTCGAGCATCACCACGACGCAAAGCATGTCGGTGACGGTCACGCTGAGTGGAGGCAACGGCAACCCCGTTCCCACGGGATCGGTCAGCCTCAGTGGTCCTGGATTATCAACCTCGCCGCTTACACTCACCGGGGGTTCGGCGATCTTCAACATCCCGCTCAACACCCTTTCCGTTGGCACCGATACGGTGACGGCCAACTATTCGGGGGACAGCAACTACAGCACGGCCATCGGATCGACGACAGTTACGGTCACCAAGACGACGCCCACCATGACGGTGTCGGCGAATCCGACCGCGATCACGACGGTGCAGTCCACGGTGGTGACGGTCTCGGTGAGCGGTGCTGTTCAACCGACCGGGACGATCACGCTCACCAGCGGAGGAGTCACGGTGGGGAGCGGCACGCTTGCCAGCGGGACAGCACAGATCACCGTAGCTGCCGGGGTGCTGACGGTGGGTGCGGATACGGTGACGGCCAGCTATTCCGGCGATGGCGTCTACAACACGGGCACCGGATCGACTTCGGTTACGGTCACCAAGGCGACGCCCACCGTGTCGGTGTCGGCGAATCCGACTGGCATTACGACCCTGCAGTCCACGGTCGTTACGGTCTCGGTTGCCGGTACCCCTCAACCGACCGGGACGATCACGCTCACCAGCGGAGGAGTCACGGTGGGTAGCGGCTCGCTTGCCAGCGGGACGGCACAGATCACAGTAGCTGCCGGCGTGCTGGCAGTGGGTGCAGATACGGTAACGGCCAGTTACTCGGGGGATGGAGTCTACACCACGGCCACCGGCTCGACGACAGTTACGGTCACCAAGGCAACACCCACCATGACGGTGTCGGCGAATCCGAGCGCGATCACGACGGTGCAGTCGACGGTGGTGACGGTCTCGGTCAGCGGTGCTGTTCAACCGACCGGGACGATCACGCTCACCAGCGGAGGAGTCACCGTGGGAAGCGGCTCCCTGGCATCCGGGACGGCACAGATCACTGTAGCCGCCAGCCTGCTGGCATTGGGTGCGGATACTGTGACGGCCAGCTATTCGGGGGACAGCAACTACAGTACGGCCACCGGATCCGCTTCAGTTACGGTCACCAAGGCGACGCCCACTGTGTCAGTGTCGGCGAATCCGACTGGCATCACGACCCTGCAGTCTACAGTGGTGACGGTGTCGGTCAGCGGTGCTGTTCAACCAACCGGGACGGTCACGCTGACCAGCGGAGGAGTCACGGTGGGTAGCGGCTCGCTGGCATCCGGGACGGCACAGATCACCGTAGCCGCCAGCCTGCTCGCATTGGGTGCGGATACGGTGACCGCCAGCTACTCCGGGGACAGCAACTACAGCACGGCCACCGGCTCCACTTCGGTTACGGTCACCACGGCGACGCCCACCGTGTCGATATCGGCGACCCCGACCACTATCACAACCTTGCAGTCCACGGTGGTGGCGGTCTCGGTCAATGGTGCTCTCCAACCGACCGGGACAATAACACTGACCAGCGGAGGAATCACCGTGGGAAGCGGCTCGCTGGCATCCGGGACGACACAGATCACCGTATCCGCCAGCGTGCTGGCATTGGGAGCGGATACTGTGACGGCCAGCTATTCGGGGGACGGCAACTACACCCCAGCCAGCACAACGACGACCGTGACCGTGACCACGCCGGTTTATCCCGATAACAACTTAGGAGCAGTCAACCTCGGGAGCACGAATACCACCCCAATTACCATCACATTCAACGCGATCTCCACACTGGCATCGACGGCGGTCGTAACCCAGGGAGCCGCGGGACTCGATTTCACCAACGCAGGCACGGGAAGCTGCGATACCAACCCCGGTCATACGTACGGCGTGGGTGAAACCTGCACAGTCGACGTGATCTTTGTCCCGAAGTACGCTGGCACGCGCTACGGTGCGGCCAATGTGCTGGATTCCTCGGGCAATATCGTCGCGACCGCGTATATGTATGGCACGGGCGTGGGACCCCAGCTGGTGTTCCCGAGTAGTGTGGGCGCTAACATGCCCATCCAGACGGTCGGTGGCGGCTACGCCTATCCGTTCGGAGTGGCGGTCGACGGGCGCGGCAACGTCTATGTCGCCGACTCCGAGTATGGAGAGGCTAATGGACAGTTTGGCGCGGTCTTCGAGATCCCCTCGGGCTGCACTTCCCCGAGCTGCGTGACGACGCTGGGGGGCGGCTTCCAGTATCCCTATGGCGTGACCGTGGACGGGGGCGGCAACATCTATGTTGCCGATACCAGTAACAACGCAGTGAAGGCGATGCCCTCCGGCTGCTCCACCTCCAGTTGCGTGACAAGCATAGGCGGTGGCTTCTCACTTCCCAAGGGTGCAGCGGTGGATAGGAGTGGGAATGTTTATGTCGCCGACACCAGCAACAATGCCGTGAAGAAAATCCCCCCGGGCTGCACTTCCTCGAGCTGCGTGACGACGCTAGGTGGCGGCTTCAGCTACCCAGAGGGTGTGGCGGTGGACGGGAGTGAGAACGTCTATGTCGCCGATACCGAAAACAACTCGGTGAAGGAGATACCGCCGGGTTGTACTTCGTCCAGTTGCGTGACGACACTGGGTGGTAACTTCTCCTATCCCGTGGCCGTGGCGGTCGACGGGATAGGTGACGTCTATGTGGGTGGCTTTGGCTACGACATAATGGAGATGCCTCCAGGCTGCTCTTCCTCCAGTTGTGTAACGTTTATGGGCAGCAGTTCGGGATTCTACTCGCCTAGTGGCCTTGCTTTGGACGGGGGAGGCAACCTCTATGTTACCGAACCGGCCGCAAAGACCGTGGAGGGAGCCTATTTCGCCACGCCGCCGAGCATGAACTTCTTTACCCTCGCCGTCGGCTCCGAAAGCGGCGAATATCAGGTCACGCTGAGGAACATCGGGACAGCTCCGCTGACCTTCCCCGTCCCGGCCACCGGCGAAAACCCCAGCGTCTCGGACAACTTTGCTGTGGGTCTCTCAACGACCTGCCCCCAGATCAGCACCTCATCTACAGCTGGCACGCTGGCTGCCGGAGCCAGCTGCAATCTGGCGGTTGACTTCAACCCAACGACCGGCGGCCCAATCACCGGAACGGTGACTCTGACCGATAACAACCTGAATGCCAGTCCGGCCGTGACGCAGAGTATCGGCCTAAGCGGAACAGGTGCCGTCCCCACCGCGCTCACGCCCTATATCCAGGTGAACGGAGGAGCGTGGCAGCAGGTGACCAGTATCGCAGTGAATGTAGGCGACACGGTAAACCTGGCGCCGCAGAATCTCAGCGACGGTACCTATAGCTGGACCGGACCCAACGGCTTCACGGCCAGCACGCGCGCCATCAACGGCGTCCCGATGCCATCGAGCGCGAATGTCTACACACTGACCTACACCAACTCGGGCGGAGGCATCAGCACCCAGGCATTCACCATCACGGTGAATCCCACCGCGATTGTGCCGTACCTGCAGGTGAACGGAGGAGCGTGGCAGCAGGCCAGCAGTGTCACCGTGAATCTGAGCGATACGGTAAACCTCGGACCGCAACCACAGACCGGCGGTAGCTGGAGTTGGACGGGGCCCAACAGCTTCACGTCGACCGCGCGTGTCATCAACGCCGTCGCGGTGACCTCGCCCAGCAACGTGTACACGGCCACTTACACCAATACGAGTGGAGTAACCAGCACCCAGACCTTCACCATCACGGTGAATTCCACCGCGATCGTGCCGTATCTGCAGGTGAACGCGGGAGCATGGCAGCAGGCCAGCAGTGTCGCCGTGAATGTGGGAGACACAGTGAACCTGGGACCGCAACCTTCCAGTGGCGGAACGTGGAGCTGGACGGGACCGAATGGCTTCACCTCGACCTCGCGCACCCTCAACGCCGTCGCGCTGACCTCGCCCAGCAACGTGTACACGGCCACTTACACCAACGCCGGCGGAGTAACCAGCACCCAGACCTTCACCATCACGGTGAATCCCACCCCGATCGTGCCGTATCTGCAAGTGAACGGAGGAGCGTGGCAGCAGGCCAGCAGTGTCACCGTGAATCTGAGCGATACGGTAAACCTGGGACCGCAACCACAGACCGGCGGGAGCTGGAGCTGGACGGGACCTAACAGCTTCACCTCGACCTCGCGCAGTATCAACGCCAACGCGCTGCCTTCGCCCAGCAATGTGTACACGGCCACTTACACCAATACGAGTGGAGTGACCAGCACCCAGACCTTCACCATCACGGTGAATCCCACCGCGATCGTGCCGTATCTGCAGGTGAACGCGGGAGCCTGGCAGCAGGCCAGCAGTGTCGCCGTGAATGTGGGAGACACGGTGAATCTCGGGCCGCAGCCGGGCAGCGGCGGTACGTGGAGCTGGAGCGGACCGAACGGCTTTACGTCGACCTCGCGCGTGCTCAGCGGCGTCGCAATCACCTCGCCCAGCAACGTGTACACGGCCACTTACACCAATACGAGTGGAGTGACCAGCACCCAGGCATTTACCATCACGGCGAATCCCACCCCGATCGTGCCGTATCTGCAGGTGAACGGAGGAGCGTGGCAGCAGGCCAGCAGCATCGCCGTGAATGTCGGTGACACGGTGAATCTCGGGCCGCAGCCGGGCAGCGGCGGTACGTGGAGCTGGAGCGGACCGAACGGCTTTACGTCGACCTCTCGCGTGCTCAGCGGCGTCGCAATCGCCTCGCCCAGCAATGTGTACACGGCCACCTATACCAACACGGACGGAGTCAACAGCACGCAAGCGTTCACTATCACGGTGAATTCCACGCCAATCGTGCCGTATCTGCAGGTGAACGGAGGACCGTGGCAGCAACTCTCCAGCGTTACCGTGAATTCCGGAGACCAGGTGAACCTGGGGCCGCAGCCGCAGACCAGTGGTACGTGGAGCTGGACCGGGCCAAACGGGTTCACTTCATCAGCGCGGGCGATCTCCGCGATACCGCTAACTTCCGGAACGAATGTGTACACGGCAACGTACACCAATGCGGACGGAGTCGCCAGCTCCCCCCAGGGGTTTACCATCACGGTCAATTAGGAAACGATCCGGGTGGATGTGTTGATGCTGGCTGACAGTCCGGACGCTCCTCTACGTCAGTAGGTCCAGCTTGGCGTGGCCCCCGAGCTTTCTGACGAACGAGGCTCCTGGCCAATCGTCCCACTTAGCATCACTGTTGTCTTCTAACCTACACCTTAAGGAACGGCCGCAAGGAGGATCCGGCCCTTGATTTCCGGGGGTTAGCGGGCGGTCTGCGGCGACCCTTGTGGAACAGGGTCCAGACGCAGCAGGACGGTCCGGCGGAAGACGCTGGACGAGACCAGTTCCTCGATATCGAGCGCGAGCTTGCAGGGCTCGGTACGGCGGGGCCGGCAGCAGAGCATGCCTACGAAGCCGGCGAGGAAACGCTGAGCCGGCGGCAAAGCCGTCCGCAGGTCCCACAGAAGCCAAACGGCCCTGAACCGGGGTTCTAAATGCGTGCCCTTTTTGGGTGCCCCAGGCAGGCACCAACCCTTATCCTCAACCCTATCTTGTTGATTTAAATGGTCGGGGAGAGAGGATTCGAACCTCCGACCCCCTGGTCCCGAACCAGATTAAAGCACCTGTTGAAATCTGTTGAAAATTTGTGAAAATAAGCGCTTTTGATGGAATAGCTTACCGCCTGCATCGCAATCGCTGTTGATCTTTGTGGGTTTTGGATGCTTTGGCAGCTACAAAATCGACTACAACGGTTTAGAGTGAACCCCGTCGTTGAGACAGTTTGCTGTTGCTACACTCGCAGCTGTTTTCGATTTGAACCCTTCACCTGCGACATTTTCGTCCTGAGACAACTTGCAACACTGCGCATCTGCGAACTTCATCTCGTTGATTTCCCGAGCAGGGAAGGGGTCTGGGGAAGGGACGGCGTTTGAGTCCCTTTCCCCAGCATCCCTGTCGGAAGATTTTCCGGTTTTCTCGGCCAGAACATGACTGTCGGAGAGTGTAACTCTGCCTCTCCGGCGCTGCTGGTTTTTCTTTCGAACTCATCGGGCGTGCAGTAACCAAGGGCGGAGTGCAGTCGCTGCTGGTTGTAATACCGCTCGATGAACTCCTCCACGTGAGCCCGCAGATGTTCCAGATCTGCGTACTCGTTGGCGTAGATTTCCTCCCGCTTCAGGGTCTTGATGAAGCTCTCGCAGCTGGCGTTGTCGTACGGATTCGCCGGCCTGCTCATGCTCGGAACCATGCCGTGGCTGGTCAGGATCGCGACATATTCCGCCGAGGCATACTGGACGCCGCGATCCGAGTGATGCACCAGACCCGGAAGCGGGCGTCGCGATTCGATCGCCCCCTGCAGGGCCTCGATGGCCAGCCGACTGGTCAGGGTTCGATCCAGGTTCCAGCCGACCACCCTTCGCGAAAAGCCATCCAGAACGACGGCCAGATAGACGAATTCGGCCTGCAGCCGGATATAGGTGATATCGGCCACCCAGAGCTGATCGATACCCGCCAGCTTCATGCGCCGCGCCAGATTCAAATAGATCTCCAGCGCGTGATCGGAATCGGTGGTCGTCACAAACTGCCTGGGCTGCACCGCGAGCAGGTTGTCTTCCCGCATGATGCGCGCCACGCGTTTGTGGTTCACCGCCATCCCGCGGCGCTTCAGTTCTGCACTCACACGGCGATAGCCATAGCGACGGCGGTGCTCCAGTGCGATCCGCTGGATAGCCGACCGCACCTCTGTGTCTTCCTCCTGTGGCAGGTGCTTCTTCATTGAACGGTAGAATCCCGCCCGGCTAACTCTCGCCAGCTGGCACATGCGCTCGACACTCAGGCTGCCTTGCATCGGCATCACTTCCCGGATCTGGTCGTAGATGCCGTCCCGCCAGAGCTTCTGCCGCTCTGGCGACGAGCCTCGACTTTTTGCAAGGCACCTTTGAAAAAATCCACTTCCAGCATCTTCTCCGCCAGCACGCGCTTCAGATCGCGTACCTGTTTGCGGAGCTCACGCACAGGAGACGTTGCTATTGAACCGCGCCCGTCCGAGTCTTCTACCTTCCTCTGCCACTGATACAGCAGAGTGCGATGGACGCCCAGTTCGTCCGCCAGCGCCGACACGCTGGCACAGTCCTTCAGTCGCTCCACCGCCATCCGGCGGAACGACTCAGGGTATTTTCCCACTCGATTCTTTGCCACCTGCAGTCCCTTTCCCTGCCAAGTGTCGCAATCGCGAGTGTCTCATTTCGCGGGGTCAGTCCAGGTTCGAAACTTGCGAAATTTATTGGGGCTGATCAATACCAGTTTGTCTCTCACGGCTAATGGAACATATTTCGCCGGGCAGGCCATCATTCACATCACGCTGTTCATAGACCAAGGCGCGTGAAAGCGTGTGTCTTTTTCAACGCACCGAGGTTTAGCTAAAGCGTGTTTCTCAACTCATCCGCAACCGCATAGATGAACCCTTGTTCCATAGTCGAATTATTGGGCTCAAGACGACAGGTCAGCTTTGGTCGACTGGTCTTCTTGAGGAAGCGAGCAACACTTTCAGAGTCGGAGTTGGTGACTAGGCGCGCCATAGGTACGGATGTGAAGTCCGCCTTAAGCCCCACGAATTTCCGCCCCAATTCAATGCCTAGGAGTTTGTTGAAATACGTCAAACACGTCGCGAAATGGAAAATCGAATCGCGCCAGAATGCCCGTAGAACGGTTTGCAGGACCTTGGCGAGGGTTTTACGTATCCCGATTCCGGCTCCGTTTTGCCCTCCGAAACTGTTTTTCAACAAGCTCCTAGAAGAAGAAGTTTTCCGTGGAGCAGATCGCGTCTGTTCTGAAGCAGGCTGAGGTGGGAGTGCCGGTGGCGGAGCCGATCACTTCTCACTGACCTCTCCAATTGAGCCCAGAAAAACGGGGACAATGTGGCGGCTGTAAAGGTTCTCTGTCACGTTTTTTGCAATCACATCCTCGTTGCGCTCGAGGATATTCAAATACCCGGATCCCATCTTAGCTGCCACTTTGAATCCGACATGCAGCAACTGGCGCAGGCTGCTGTTATAGGATGGTGCTCCGCGTACATGTCGCAAGGCGGAAGTGTATTGTTCAGAAGTCCAGGTACGGACCTCGCTCGGAGGGGGCAACTTTGCAGTATCGATATCGATGACGGTGGCGTAGGGCAAGCAAAGTTCCTCACAGTGCGCAAAGGCTTCTGCATAAATCTCTTTCGCTAGATTCAGCGCTTCACCCCCAGATTCTGCCAAGCCTATCAGTTCTTCGAGCCACGTGGTCCCGGCAGTCTTGAGGTGAACGCCAGCACCGAAGCGCGTGATGGTCCGGTGAATCGCGGGGTAGATGGAGAACTTGTCGCTTCCGGAGTGCACACTCAGCTTGAGATTATCCGGCAAGCCAAAATATCCAACGGCATACGCGATCGCGGCAACATCAAGGACAAACTCGCGCTCGAACTGCGTAATATCGCCCACATAATCCACGCCCTTATTGAAGCGCCCGCTGAACTTGGGCGCAATGGTCTGAAGGGGGATGCCTTCATCGGCAACCGCCGCCAGAATGATGAGTAACTCGGCAGGGCTCTGTGCACAGTCTGTTTCGTCCATTGACACCTCAGGAATGAAGTTCGCTTCGCCTTTGGCATCACGGATGGTCCTGTAGACCTCACCGGCCTTTTGTACAGCTGCGAGATATTTTTGGGCTGTCTGTCGCAGACTCTCTGTCGTGATCTCGAAGGTATCATCAGTCCCGTAAAGCTCGATCTTTCCCCGCAACGCGGAATAGCGCTTCACGAACTTCTCAATTTCGAATTCCGATACCGCGTGGCCGATGCAGTCGGCCACATCGATGGTGTAGAAGTCACACGCATCGACGAATCGGTGTACGGTTTTGAGAGTGATATGGTCGGCGTCCACAAAGTACGGACGATTCCAGCCGAGCGCATGAACAGCCGCGTCTGCAGCCTTCCGCACTGACAAGGCTTCGGAGCCGATTATCATGTGCTCTCGGTTTGATTTATTCCAAACCGGAACGACTTCTACCCCGCTCTCGAGGGCCTTTACGCAAGCTCTGAGCTGTGCCTTAGCCTGGTGCGCAAACCTATCGCCGGTTCCAACAGAATACTTGCCAAGCTTCAACTGGAATCTCCTTCTTCAGCATTCGCTTTGTGAACTTCTATACCCGTGAATGCTCGCGGGAATCGTCGTCCTGACTACATCAGCCACTCATCTCGTTCAGCTATTGCCGGCTGCCGTCGTCTTCTCCAAACACTGCTGTAAGTTGTCGTGAAGGCACGCTTTTCATATCAAACCGGGACTTCGCATGTAACTGCGTCACAGATGGTCTTCCATTTAATGTACGGTTCTCGTGTCCTGGACGTTTTGTGGGGCACGAATCAGCAAGAGCAAGCATGCGGTTGCGAGGAGTGGCAATAATCCTGCGATCAAAAAGGCCGGTCCGTAGGAAAAGCGATCGACCAGAATTCCAACTGCGATAGTGAATACTGACCCCACCAGGCCTGCGGCCAGCCCGCTCAGGCCTGTGACCGTAGCCACCACGTCCTGGGGAAACAGATCGGAGGGTAAAGTAAGGCCCATGGTGGACCAGCTTGCATAGCCCCACAAAGCAAAGCAGATGAGCGCCAACGCAGCGTAGACGTTATGAACTCCGGCTGCGGGAATGCCTGCAAGCATCGGCAGGCAACTGACTGCACAGACCCACGTACGGGCACGCACCACGGAGACACCGCGGCGAATGCAATAGCCGGAGATGAAGCCGCCTGTGAAGTTGCCGAGATCGGCGGCAATGAAGGGCATCCAGGCAAACAGTGCGATGCGCTGCAGGCTGAAGCCGCGTGCATCGCTCAGATATTGGGGCAGCCAGAAGACGTAAAACCACCAAATGGGGTCGGTGAGAGCGCGGCCCAGTACGATTCCCCACACGTTGCGCTGTCGGACGAGCTGGAGCCATCGCCTCACGCCTCTTTCTGCAGAGATGACGGGGACTTCCTGGCCTGCGCGGATGAAGGAAGCTTCATCTTGCGAAACGCGTGGATGGCGGTCAAGGGGATGATAGGCGCGCAGCCAGAGAAAGAGCCAGACGAATCCCAGCATCCCTGAGACAACGAATGCAGCGCGCCATCCGAGGGCGATTGCGATCAAAGGAATGGCCAGCGCGGCGATGGCTCCTCCGACGCTGGAACCGCTGTCGAAGATGGCCACAGCTATGCTGCGCTCCTCGCTGGGAAACCACTCGGCCACGGTTTTGCTGGCGCCGGGCCAATTGAGGCCCTCGCCGATGCCGAGGAGGAATCGGAAGGAGGCAAAGCCGACGACCGACGAAGCGAAGCCGGTGAAGATGTTGACCAACGACCAGAAGACAACAGCCAGCGCGAGCCCGATGCGCGTGCCGATGGCGTCAAGGAAGATGCCGCCCAAAAGCCATGTGACCGCATAGGAGACCTGAAAAGCGCCAAGGATCTTGGCCAGGTCGGTGTGCGTGAGATGGTATTGTGCGGTAATCAGGGGCGCGAGGACCGAGAAGGTCTGGCGGCTGATGTAGTTGATGACGGTAGAGAGGAAGAGCGTCCAGACGATCCACCAGCGCACACGTCCCGGTGTGTGTGGCCTGGGCCGTGGGGCCGCGCCCTGGGGGAAATTCATTGGATTCCTTATTCATCGCTGCGGAACCTCTTCAACTGGTTCCAGGTTTCGGATCATGACCGGCGCCGCAATGGCTGCGATGGAATCGATATCGAAGTCCCTGTAAAGATCGAGACAGAACAGATCGGGCGCGGACCGGAAGGCGACTGGCGTGTCAAGCAGATAGCTGAGACTCTTCATCCCATGATGGCTGGTGACCGAAGAAAAGGCCGCGGGATCAATGGCCGCCGCCACTGCGGCGATGACGGCGGAACGAATGCCGTCTGTCTCAATGCTAATCGGCCGGCCTGCGTTGTTTTCTCGGAGCCAATGAGCAACGCCGAGCAACTGCGCGGCTTCAAGGCCAAGGGGACGATCTCCAAGGCTGGAGGTCAACGTCTCCCAATCGGTTGGATCGGGAATCTGTGGGCTAGTGAAGCCGTTAAAAATGAGATCGAGGGCCAGTACCTGTTGGCCGCGATTCACGTCGGAGGATATGGCTGCACCGGCGACATGGTAGCCTTGGTCGTTGAGCACGATGGTGGCTGGTGCGTCTTCGCCGGCATCGTTGGTCTTGAGCCAGATGCCCGTCGCGCTGAGACCGTTGCTCAGGTCGAAACGGTACGACAATGTCCTGATCGCCATGTGCTTGGTTGCGCTGATTCTGTGCGCGCTTACTACAGTCACGGGCTTGTAGCGCGTGACCTCCTTGAGCTTTTCCCGCTGTTCCCTGGCCCATGGGCTGCGTGCACTGCTGTCGCTTGGAATAGCCGGCCTATTGATGGACGCGGCCAGCTTGCGCGCCAACCCGGTGATGGTGAGGTTATCGGCGGGAATTCCAATCTTGAATTCTTCCGGAGTCCTGACTTCTGTGGAACTGGGTATCTCCCCAGTGATGGCGGGCATGTGGAATTGCTCGGCAAAGAAGCTGTAGGCATGTTCGCGGTTCACGAGTTGATAGTTGTGCGTACCCGGATCGCTGCTCTCGTACCAGGCAAGATTCCCGGGCTTGCCATAGAGGCTGAAGAAGGGCTTGATTCGGTCGTAATTGTCCGGCTTCACGAGCGCGGCGCGGAAGCAGCAGTCATCTTCCGCGTTATGGATGAGAAGAGTGGGCCGCGGGGCCCGCATGGCCACAAGAATAGGATAGTCGGAACCGTCGTTCAAATCGGTGGCGTTTTCTTCGATCTCATCGGTGTCGACGGGGTGGGTGAGGTTGAACGAAGACGATCCGAAGCCGGCCACCTCGACCATCACGGCGACACGCTTGTCGAGCGCACTGAGCACAATGGTTTGCCATCCGCCGCCCGAAAGGCCCGTCATGCCCAAGCGGGTGGTGTCGACTTGCGGCATCGAAGCCAGATAATCGAGCCCGCGCCGCATGCCAAGGTAAAAGAATCCCAGAGCATTCGATCCAACCAGGTCGAGAGCAGCGGCATCGTCGTGGGCGTCGCCATTTAGGGCCAGTTCACCGAAGCCAACCCATCCAATACTGAGGGCGACGATGCCTCGTTTGGCAAAGTTAATGCACCGCTTCTGCTCATATTCGGCTGCGTTGCCCCTTGGCTCATGGCCGATGACATTGAGGATCGCAGGGACTTTTCCCGAGACGTTGTCCGGCTCATATAGATAAGCTGTCACTTCGAGGCCCGGTACAACTTCGTAGAGAAACTTGGTGACTCGGTAGCCGTTGCGGACCTCGGTGTCACCTACCTGATGGAAGCTGGGAGCGGAGTTAACCCACGCCTCAGGCCATCCATGAAAAGCAACGTCGTCCAGGATGTGCCTGCGTAGCTTTTCCTCCTGCGCGGTCCATTCGCTGGAGGTGGTTGGCGTCGGCAGTGGCGTGATGCGATGACTCAGATACTGCTGCAATTGGAATGCGGTCACATCCGTGGGTTGCACTGGCTGCGCGAGCAATGCCTGCAGCGTTTCAGGGGTCGTTTGGCCATAGGCTTGTACAGCAACGAGTGGAAGCGCGGCCGCCAAGGCAAATACATAATTCCGAGCAGTCAGTCTCATTTACGCTACCTCATTAGTCAAGGGGAAGGTGCGATGCATCCTGGCGGCGACTAAACTTCCGCTAGGAATTGTTTTAAGGATGCTGCCGCGATGAGAGGAACCAGATCTAGACCGGATGGTCGACGATCTGTTCGTTGCGGGCATCCCAATAGAGCTTCCTGCCGCTCCAGTAGGACTGCGCCGCCATGATGCACACCAGCGCATGGGAGAAGCCATCTTCGACAGTAGCGTTGGGCTGTGTGCGCGTTTGCATGGCCTTCAGCCAGTTCATCAGATGGCCTGTGTCATCGTCGTCCGGACCCAGGGAGTTGGGCGTTGGAGCCCCCGGAACTTGCACGGTTTCCTCGCCGTCCCCCGCAGGTCCGATGATCGGGAGCTTGGTGTAAACCGGCCCCGAATCGGTTGGATCGTACTCGGCTCTTCCGCCTTCCCGCGTCACAGTAAACAGGGATGCACCCTCTCCGCCATAGTTCTCGATGGTGCCGTCGCGGCCGTGGATGCGCGAGAAACTCCGATAGCTGTTGCAGAACATGGTCTTGTAGGTGTAGAGAAAGCCCTTAGGATAAGTGACGGCGGCGACGCAGGTATCGGGATTATCGCGCCCGTCCTTCCATACAAAGACACCGCCGTTCGCGACTACGCTTTCCGGATAGGCTTCGTCGGTCCACAGGTGAACCAGATCTGAACCGTGGCTCAGCCACTGGTCGAAGATGCCCGACGAAAAGTCCTTATAAAGTCGGAATTCGAGATAGACATGAGGATCGAAGGGGCGATCGGGCTTGCCCAGTAGCCACCGCTTCCAGTCCGTGTCCTCTTCGCGCAGCTCCGACGTTCTGCCGTAGAGCCATTGCTTCCACTCCATATTGATGTCCATCAACATCTCCTTGGAGCTGCCCGTGTCATCGGGCCTGAATCTCCACCGCTCCTCATTCACATTCCATTCCTGCTCGATGTGCACGATCTTGCCAATGCGTCCCGAGCGAATGATGTCGCGAACGGCCAGCGGATAGGGCTGACTGCGGTGCTGCGTTCCCATCTGCACAACCTGTTTGGATTGCCTGACCAGGTTGCGCGTCTCGATGGCCTCAGAAAGCACGTTGGCAAAGGGCTTTTCAACGTAGCAGTCCTTGTTCGCTCGCACCACTTCGGCGCACAGCTTGGCGTGCTGAAAGTCGCCGGTGGCGATCATGACCCCATCGATGTCTTTGTCTGCGAGCATCTCCTCGGAGTACTTGTAGGATTTGGGCGCATTGTTGAATGCCCGGTTGACCTGCGCGGCTCTGTGCTCTCGTGCCAGGCTCCAGATGTCGCATACAGCGACCGTTTCGACGGGCATCTGTTTGGCTGCTAGCTGGACCATGTGCACATGTCCTTGGCTGCGATCGCCGCAGCCAAGCTGGCCTAGCCTAATGCGGTCGTTTGCACCCATCACGCGGGCATAGGATCTGGCGCTGAGTCCGGCCGCCAGTGCGGTTACAGTTGCCTGCTTCACAAACGTACGTCGGTCGATGCCTTCTTTAGCGCTTTCAAGCATTGCATTCACTCCTAAGCCACCAAGGCTTGATTCTCAATGAGACATATGCACATCGGTCAACTCGGCCACGGAGTCCACATCCAGATACACGGTTACGTCAGGATGTGTGCGTAAGATCGTTGACGGACATTCGGTTCCGATAGGCTCTTCGAGAGTACGCCGCACCGCCTCTGCCTTGCGGCGATCGGGAACGGAAACGATGAGCTTGGGGACGTGGAAGAGTGTCGGAATGGTGAGTGTGAGCGCCTGCCTGGGCACCTCATCGCGGCTGGCGAACCAGCCCTCGGAGACCTGCTGTTGCCTGCATGCGTCGTCAAGCGAAACGACCTTGATAGCCAGAGGATCTTCGAAGTTGGCTTCCGGAGGATCGTTGAAGGCCAGGTGGCCATTTTCACCGATGCCCAGCAGACAGAGCTGAGGATTGGCGAGATTGAGACTGCGGATGTACTCGCGGCCGAACAATTCGATATCTTCAGCGTTGCCGTTGATTTCGAAAAAGTCGCGCATGGGAACGCGACGGATCAGCTTCTGCCGCAGGTAGCGGCGAAAGGAGGCCGGATGGTCTTCAGCCAGTCCCACGTACTCGTCCATGTGAAATCCTAGCACCCGGCGCCAGGGCAGGCCGGGGATTGAGGTCAGGCTTTCAAGCGTATCAAGCTGTGAGGTGCCGGTGGCAAAGATGACTCCGATGTCTCCGCCCAGCTTTTCCAGGCGGCAAAGTTCTTCCGCTGCGGCAAGAGCGGCAGCTTCGCCTGCCGCCTTTCGAGTGGGGTGAATCTCCAGCTTCAAAGTCCCTGCGGTGAAACGTGTAACCCCATTATTGATCGATTGCATAATCCTCTTCCTGAAAAAGCGGATTGAGTGAAGCCGGGGAGCGAACTTGAGAAGTCCCGCTCCCCAAGGACGCAGTGTGGGTTTAGCGTAGCAACGGGGCTAGAAAATGGCCCTGAGCGAGAACTGGAGAATGCGCGGACTCATGGCATAGGTGAGTTGCCCAAATGCACTGTCCGTCAGGCCGGAATCTGGCATGCCGAAGTTCACATTGTTGAAGGCGTTGAAGAACTCCGCCCTGAATTGAAGCGAAACACCTTCCTTCACCGGCGTGCTTTTCAGAAGGGCCATATCGGTATCGAAGTATCTAGGACCACGAAGGACATTCTTGCCGGAGTTTCCGAAGGTTCCAATTGCGTTGGCTGTAAAAACATTGGGATTGAACCACTCCTGAACGAGCTGAGCGTGTGAGCGGCCTGAACTCAGTTTGGCTGCGCTTATATTGGGTGCCGTCAGGTCTGCGCGGTCGTTGCCAATGCTGCTGAATGCATTGTCGTCCTCAGCGTAAACGGTGAAGGGGAAGCCGGTCTGTTCGGTTGCCACTCCGCTGAGTTCCCAACCATTCAGAATCCGGTCAATCGCACCGTTCACATGGACCTTGGGCGGCGCGTAGTTGCCTGACAGCTTGAAGGTCTTGCTCACATCGCCGGTGTCGGGGCCGTAATCGAATCTCCGGCCGCAAGTGCATGTATTGCTTCCAGATGGATTCTGGTGCCCACCGGAGCCGCCGGGGCCGAAGTCATCGAGCGACTTGGACCAGGTGAAGTTCGACAAGAAGGTAAATCCCTGTGCCAACCGCTTTTGCAGCGTTAACTGCAGGCCGTTGTAATTGCTGTGCACCTCGGAATCCAGCTCAAAAAGCGGACCGAAGCTTGGATAGAGTCGACGTTGCTGCGTATTTGCCTCGGTCGACTGGCCGGGTATGTAAACGGCTGGGTTAACTGCAAGCAACCCGGCCTCCTGATCGCCGGTCCCGTTCAGGTGGGACCCGGAACTGCCCATATACGCTGCGCGTGCCAACCAGCTTTGTCCGAAGCCGTGCTCCAGCGTCAGGTTGTAGGTGACGACCACCGGGAGACGGAAATGCTGCGAGAAATAGGGGTAGAGGGAGATGTCCTGCGGGAAGGTTGCCGACGCACCGGGGTTGGTGGGCCCGAACTCTGCAGGAAATGGATTCGCGATCCCGGCGCTTCCATACGGATCGGAAAAATTCACATCGGTCAGAGACACGATCGGAGCAAACGGCGGAATGCCAACTACGTCCTGGAAGGCCACGGTGTTGGGCGGCTCGTAATAGAAACCTGCTCCGCCGCGCAGGCTGGTGTTGCCGTCATTGGTGAGCTGCCAGGCAAATCCCAACCGCGGGCCGAAGTTCGATGGGTTGTTGTCCATCGAGGACTTGGGGCAACCCGCATCATGATTGCTGCCGCCAAACAGCAGTCCCTTCGGCGCGTTGGGATAGCGGGTTGATTGCATGCCCGGCTGAAAGCAGGCTACGCGGCCCAGGCTGTCAATATAGGGAAAGAACGGATCCCAGCGCAGCCCGCCGCTCACCGTAAGCCGCGGTGTCGCACGCCAGTCATCCTGGATGAAAGTGCTCCAGTTGATGCCGGTGAAGTCGAGGTAAAGTCCGCCGGCCTGCGTGAAGTTGGAGACAGCGCCAAGCATGAAGTCCACCGTGTTATCGCCGGAGAGGCTGTTGGAGAATCCGAAGACTCCGTCCTGCTCATACTCGTTTGCCATTGGAGTACTGATGTGCAAGGCCTCGCCGCCGAACTGGATCGAATGCTTGCCCCGAATCAGGTTAGCTGACTCGCGCAGGGACCAATCGCCTCGCGTGAAGTTTCCGTAGTGGCTGCCGTCGATAGCCACGCCGCCCGAAACGCTCAGATCAAAACCCGGGCCCACGCCGCCTGAAGCGCTCGGAGGCTCGGCAATATTCACTCCGGCCTGATTCCAGTTGAAGGGAATGTTGGAAAGGCTCTCTCCTGCCTGGCTGGTGTAGCCGAAGTAGCTGCTCAGCAGGAACTTCGAACTGATGGTGTAGATGTCGACGACTCCGATGTTCTTAAGCGTGAGCTTCTGCGCAGGGTTGGTATCGATCTCGAGGATGTTGGTGGAGGGAGGCACAAAGATGGGAACGTTGTAATTCACCTGGAAGTAGCGCCCGGTTATGTGATGCTTGCCGATGTTGTAGTCGCCCTTGATAAGGTACTCGTCGGTGTTCTGTTCAAGCGGCGATCCGTTGAAGGTCAATTGGCGCCCCGGACCGTTTGGCAGCGGAACATGTTGCAGGATGTATGTAGCGACAGGGCTGAATCGAGCGGTGGGAATCTGATTGTTCTTGAAAGGGGCTCCAGAGACGGGGTCGATGAGCTGAGTGCCAGGCAGAAGGTCGGAAAAGTCACCTCCGCGTTCCGCCATGGTGGGCACAAACTGCACCTGGCCGTTGTTAGAGGTGCTGGTGCGCGTGCCCTGGTAAGAGCCGAAATAGAAAAGCTTGTCCTTCAGGACCGGACCACCGATGCTGCCGCCGAACTGGTTCTGCTTCAGTGGATCGGGCGATGTGGCGAAATAGTTGGTGGCATCCAATGCATAGTTGCGTACATACTCAAATGCGCTTCCGTGAATGTGGTTAGTGCCGGATTTACTGACCACGTTCACGATGCCACCCGTCGCATTACCGTAAGCGGCGCTCATGTTGTTGGTGTCGAGATTGAACTCCTGCACCGCGTCGGGATTTGGGAAAGGCAGATTGGCGTTAATATAGGGGTCGTTGAAATCCACGCCATCCAGCAAATAAGATACGCCGTTCGATCCGCCCCCATTCACCTTTGCATATTGCTCGCCGGGAAATGTTCCGCCTTCGCAGTTGGCGCCGCAATTCTGCGTAGTTACATTGGTCGCACCGGGAATGAGGAAGACCAGTTGCTGCACCTCGCGACCGTTCAGCGGAATCGTGACGATGCTCTGCTGATTGATGAGTTGCCCAACAGTGGGGGAATCTGTGGTCACCAGCGATGCATCGGCAGTCACCGTAACCTGTTCGGAGACCGAACCTACATGTAACTCGACATTGCTCGTGGCGGCCTGGCTGACAGCCAGTACAATTCCTTTCTGCACATAGGTGGAATAGCCTGCCATATCAACAGTGAGTACATAATTGCCCACGGGCAGGCTGGGAAAGATGTATTCACCCGACGTGCTCGTCTTGACCGTCTGCCTGTAACCGGTTTGTTCCTCCTGGACAGACACCACCGCGCTGGCCACTGCGGAGCCCGACTGATCGGCCACCATGCCGCTCAGTCGCGCCGTGGTGATCTGTGCGGCTGCTGGCGCAGCCCCGGTAACCGCAAACAACAGCGCTAAGGAAGCCAGTGGAAGACATGTGAGCCAGATCCAGCTTTGATGGACTTTCTTCATAGGTGCCTCCTCGGGGATTTTTCCTGCAATTTCCATTTGTGTTCTGCAACGAGAAACTGGCGAGCAATGACACACGACTCCCGTGCGCAGCGCAGGGATGCTGCGCTGCGACAACGCGTATCAGAGTCCAGATGTGAGACCCGGCGGGCTAAAGAGCAATCCGCGTGATTGACGGCAAATCTCAGTGTTGAAGCTGGTAAAGAAAAGCAAAAACGATGTGTAGAGAAGGCCTCTTAGCGTGCCTTGATCGAACTTGTACGCAATCTAGCATTAATGAATTGCACAAAGCAAGAGAACTTGCTCTAAAGCGAGGAAAATTTTCTCACGAGGTGTAGTGGAACAAACTCGCGATTCGTGACACAAGGCTTGCAATGCATCCTGAGATAGGACGCGGCAGGCACGAGGTGAGCCCGCCGAGATTGACAGTACACCATTTGTTTTAAATACTTTACTTCCGAGTCAAGCCTGAGGAGCAGCTCCAGTTTGGACGCTAGCATCCGTTCGGAGCGAAGTCGTGCCCCTTCGAGCCCTCGTGGCGCCGGAGACGGCACATTCATTGCACATCACGAAAATTTTCTGTATCTTCCTTGTAAAGGACAATTGCCCTAGAAAGCAGGCGTTTGCGGGCTGCGGTCCACACAGGGAGTTACCATGGGGGTTCTGAAGCAGGGCAACTCATGTTTTGCATCGCAATGAAACCAGGATGGAAGCGTAAAGAAGCGTGAGCAAGAAGGACACTGGAAAGAGCAAACCGGGCCTCCGGGAGATTGCTTCGGCAGCTCATGTGAGTATTGCAACCGCTTCGCGTGTCCTGAGCGGCAACAGCCGCGTGGATCCCGCGATACGCAGAAGCGTGTTGGCGGCGGTTTCGGAACTGGACATTGACTTGTCCGAACGAAACAAGACAAAGGCACTGGCCTTTCTGCTCAGCAACCGTCCCATGCAGCATGCATTCCATTCCAACATCCTTCTGGGCGCGGAGGCACACTGCGCCTCACGGGGCTGGGAACTGATCTTCCAATCGTCGAATTATCCGCTGCAGGTATCGGGCAGGGAACTTCACCTGCCGACCGTTGTCAAACGGCACGACATTGTACGGGGCGTGCTACTCGCGGGTACTAACTCCACCGATCTTCTTAAGTTATTGATGAGCAAGGGGTTCCAGTTTGTGGTGCTGGGAAACAACATCATGGGGGAAGCCGATCTGTCCGGCTACGATGCGGTGTTTTCCGACGACATCCAGGGAGGGCTCGATGCGACCCGCTATCTGATCGGCCTCGGTCACCGCCATATCTGGTTTGTCGGTAACCTCCGGCTTCCCTGGTTCGCCCGATGCTACGAGGGCTACCGGCGCGGCATGGAGGAAGCGGGGCTGACGCCGCGGTCTAACTCTGTCGACTCTGAAGATGAAGTAGAGATTGGATACCTTGGAACGAAGTCGCTGCTGGCGAAGGGCGACCCTGTGACCGCCATCTTTGCCGGCAACGACCCCACCGCCCACGGTGTGTACAAGGGCCTCAGGGACAGCAGGTTGGAGATTCCAGACGACATCAGCGTGGTGGGCTGTGACGACACGATAGGCTCATGGCTTTACCCGGCCCTGACCACGATTCGCGAGTTTCCCGAGCAGTTGGGAAAGCAGATGGTGGAACTACTGGTGAACCGGATCGGCAATCCGAGCCAGGAATACCAGCGAGTGACTGTGCCTACCGAACTCATCAAGAGAGACTCCTGCCGCCCGATTTCCGATTCGGAGGGAATTCTGCCCGGACCCGCCCTGCAGGATGCAATCATCAGCTAGCTGCGTCCGTCCTCGTGCGGTCCTGCTCTGCCTTATATGTTCGGTAGTTGCAGAGCGCCGCTTAAGCCTTCCGATGGTGGTGTTTCGCACGGCACCAGAAGCGGCAGCTGCGTTCCTTGAGGGTCACTTATGCGGCGCGCAGCAAAAGGTTGTTTGAGTATTCGCTCGCCGCTGATCGGCCCCGGTATTTCTGAACCATACGGAATGTCAGTCTTCGCCGGGTGCAAGTTGCAGTCAACTCGTCTCGGTCCGAATTTGGCTCCTCAAGCCCGGTTGATGGTTCTACGCGGTGCCTCTTTGGAACCGGCACTTTTGAACGAAGACCGCCTGGTGCAAACCCAGGTGGCCGACTGACGAATCGTCTCACCGTAATCTACAGAAAACAATCACTTACGCGACTGCTTTGGGCGGCTCTGAAGGAACTGTAGATGATAATGTAGCTGCGAATTCCTCACGAATCCACCAGGTTCAACGTAAGCGTCTGGTGTTCCCATCTGGACAGGTCGTGAGCGGCGGCCGACGATAAGGCGCATGGATGGTACTGCACTGCCGGGGCGGAAGCGGCGGGTGTTTCGCCGGGTAGA
>Ga0224555_1000489_pt1 | contig 60110 bp, 52 predicted proteins | sample 714S23034metaG_FD_180687 | JGI IMG/M metagenome (GOLD analysis project Ga0224555, IMG submission 180687) | Peat soil microbial communities from Stordalen Mire, Sweden - 717 S2 30-34 | ecosystem: Environmental > Terrestrial > Soil > Wetlands > Peat | place: Sweden: Norrbotten County, Stordalen... | reverse complement strand
GTTGTCGGTTCCGCTGTTCCACTTCACCCCTCATCAAACCGGACGAACGGATTTCCCGTATCCGGCTTTCCGGGTCGCTTCATCGCAAGGCGTGCGGGTTGCTGTCTATGGTTCGCTGCCACGCCACCCGCTTTGGCAACGGCCACAGTCCATACTGGTCCTGTAGCCGCTGATCCGGGTAGTCGCTCCACCACGCCCGTTTCCGGCCGTGCTTGCGCCACAACCACCGCCTGAGCCGGTCGCGCACTTGCCAGTTCAGCTTGTCCATCACACGGCTGCTCTGCCGGTAATGGAAGTAGCCGCTCCAGCCGCGCAACAGCCGGTTTAACCCGGCCATCACTTCGGGGATGCGCTGGCCCAGTGTCCAGTGATTGAGTTTGCTCCGCACGACTTCGCGCAGGTGTTGGGCGCTGCGCGCGCTCGCCTCCACATGGGCATACCCGTTTCCGCTCCGCCGGGAGCGTTGCCATCGGACGGTGAACCCAAGGAAGTTGAACCCGTCCCGACTGTCCGCCACGCGGGTCTTGTCCTCGTTGAGTTTGAGGCCGCGCGGGGCCAGCCAGCGTGCCAGCCGTTCCCGCAGTGACCTCCCTTGCCCCGGTGCGCACAGGATGACAAAGTCATCCGCGGAGCGCACCATGACCGGACGCCCGCGCACTTGCGGGGCGTTGACTTCCCAATCCAGTGCGTTGAGGTAGAGGTTGGCCAGCAGGGGCGAGATCACCCCGCCTTGCGGGGCGACAGGCACCGGGCTGTTTCGTCGTGAACCGTCTAACTCGACGAATGGGACTTTCACCCACGAGCGCAACCACCTTCACGGGCTGCTGCGGCGCATTTCCCTTTTTTGGGTTGTCTTTCCTGATCTTAATCTTAATCTTGCTCCTAATCCGCACGCTGGAGGGGGGATGAGATTAAGATTAGGAGTAAGATTAAGAGGGGAACCCAAAAAAAGTGAAATGCACCCCCGGATTAGGCGGCGGTTCAAGACCTGCTTGACTCCCCTTCATTCGGACCCTAAGTTGCCTTCGTGAGCCGGCATGATCGTCCCTTCTATGACTGATTCATTCGTGCAACATCTGTTCGCCGCCCGCATCGGCGGGAAGGAATACGGAACATCCACCGCCATTTATAAGTTCGAAAAAATCAAGCGGGCCAAGCGGGCGGCGCTGGCCGCGCATCCGGGCGCGGAAATTCTCGACCTGGGCGTGGGCGAACCGGATGAGATGGCATTTCCAGAAGTGGTGGCCACCTTGGCGCGGGAGGCGGCCAAACCGGAGAACCGCGGCTACGCGGATAATGGCGACGATGTCCTGAAAGCCGCCGCCGCGCGCTACCTGGACAAAGTCTGCGGCGCGCCGGGCATGAATCCTGAAACGGAAATCATCCACTCCATCGGCAGCAAGGCAGCCCTGAGCCTTTTGCCGGCGGCCTTGGTTGACCCCGGCGATTACGTGCTGATGACCACGCCGGGCTACCCCGTCTTTGGCACGCACGCCAGATATTACGGCGGGCGGGTCCATCAACTGCCGTTGTTGGAACGCCACGGCTTCCTGCCGGACTTGGAATCGGTTCCATCCGAGGTGTTGCGCAAGAGCAAGGCGCTGGTGTTGAATTACCCGAACAATCCGACCGGGGCGGCGGCCACGCCGGAGTTTTTCGCCAGGGTGGTGGAGTTCGCGTTGAAGAACCGGGTGGTGGTCCTTCACGACGCCGCCTATGCCGCGCTGGTCTTCGAGGGCCGGCCGCTGAGTTTCCTGGCCACCCCCGGCGCCAAGGAAGTCGGGCTGGAACTCCATTCCCTGAGCAAGAGTTTCAACATGACCGGCTGGCGTTGCGGATTTGTCGCCGGCCACGAGCGCCTGGTGCGGGCCTACGGCGACATCAAGGACAACTCGGATTCGGGGCAGTTCCTGGCCATCCAGCACGCGGCGGCCTTCTGCCTGGAACACCCGGAAATGACAGAGCGGATCGCGGCCAAATACTCGCGCCGCATGGACGGATTGGCGCAAGTGCTGCGCACAGCCGGCTTCGCGGCGGCCAAACCCAAGGGTTCCTTTTTCCTCTACGTCCAGGCCCCCAAAGCCGCCGTGGAACACGGGGCGCGCCGCGTCTTCACAAGCGCGGAGGACGTTTCGCAATGGCTCATCACGGAAAAATTGATTTCCACGGTGCCCTGGGACGAGGCGGGGGCCTACTTGCGTTTCAGCGTCACCTTCACCGCCCAAGACCCGGCGGACGAGCGGCGGGTGCTTGCGGAAATCAGCGCGCGGCTGGACGGGGTGGCGTTTGAGTTTTAACGGGGCTTGGAAAACTCCAGGTAGTATTGTTGACGGAATTGGCGTTCCGCCGCCAGACTGGTCAGGCAGGCGTCCCAATCCAGCTCCGGGCGCGGGCCGGGCTGAGTCGTCCGCGAGACTTTGCCCCGGTGGCTGGCGGCCAGGGAACGGAAGGTCCGGCCCCAGGCCTTGACGCGCCCATCGGACGTCAACAATCCGATCCATTCGCTGCAATCCTTGGCCTCCGGGTCGTCGAACAACCCCCAGTTAAGCCAGCCGCAGACGAACGGGCCGGAAGTTTCGACCGCCCGCCGGTCGTATTCCTCCTGTTGCGCCTCGGTGGCGGGCGGGAACGAACCGTGGTCGAAATGGGCCGCGCCGCCGCCATACCAGCCGAATTCTCCCAGCACGACCGGCTTGCCCGCCAGCGCGACTTCGCGCACGACGCTCTCGAGGTAGGAAAGGTTTCGCGCCAGTTCTTCCGCCGTGCGGTACTTGTAACCGCCATTTTCCAGCGGGTAGAAATGGACCGTCAGATAATCCAGGTAGCGCGCCTGCCGCCGGGGCCGGAAAGCCGAGTATTGACTCAACCCCGGCAGCAGCGAAGGCACCGACCATTGAAGCATGCCCACGGTGGCCAGGGCCGCCGGATCGGCTGATTTAATGGCCGCCACTTGACGCCGCGTCCATTCGTCGGCGAGGTGTTCCCGGAAAGATTGGAACTCCAGCAGAGTCGCATTGGTCAGCGCGTCCGAGGCGGCAGGAATGGGCGCGGGGCGTTGCGCCGCGTCGGCGCCGTATTTGTCTTTGAGCCATTGGTTCCACGGCGTTTCCAGGCCGCCCCATCCCACCGACGGCTCGTTGCGCAAGTCGTAGGCAAAGATCACCGGGCGCGCCCGATAGCGCGCGGCAAAAAGTTTCCAAAAAGTTTCCAGCGCCGCGAGTGTCTTTTCGTCCTCAATCCCGCCGGCCGGCCAGTCCGGCGGTCCTTCCCAAAGGTCCGGGCCTGTCGGGTGGACATAGATGCCCGCCGCTTCGGCGATGGACAGGAATTGATCGAACTTGGCCATCCCGTCGGCCTCCAGCCGGCCCGGCTCCTTGTAAAACGAGCCGTAGCTCAGAAACACGCGCGCGCAGTTGACGCCCAGGTCTTTCATGCGCGCGAAATCCTGGCGCGTCGCTTCCGCGTCGAAGTCCTTCCAGACTTGCGGCGCCCAGCCCGTGCCGGGCCGATAGTAAGTCACGCCGAAAGGGACAAACGGTTTGCCGCGGGCATCCACAAAGCCGGGGCCGTGCGAAGCGGGGCGGATTTTGGAAAGGGCCGCGGCGGCGTCGCCACAAACAAAACTGAACGTCAAGGCCGCGGCCAGGCGGCAGCTAATGTTTGCAAAGCTCAACGGAGGAAGAAGCAAACCGAAGACGCCGCGATGGCTGTTCCGGCCCACCGCAGAACGCGCGGCTGCTCTTGCAAGCCAAGCCCGGCGGCGATGCCCAGCCCATGCAACAAGGCGGTCGCCAGAACAAAGCCCATGCTGAACGGCAGGGCGCTGGCAGCCGCCGGCATTTCGTGGCCGTGCGCAAAGCCGTGAAAGAGCGCGAACAGTCCCACCACGACCATGCTCAGGCTTGGCGTCAACCGCGTCGCGGTCGCCACCAAAACGCCCAACGCCAGAACGGAGATGGCAATGGCCAGCTCGGCTCCCGGCAAATAAACGCCCGCCACTCCCAAAATTCCCCCCAGCAGCATGACGCCCAGAAAACTCGCCGGAATGAGCCAGACGGCCCGTCCGCGATGTTGCGCCGCCCAGAGGCCGACGGCGATCATGGCCAGCAAGTGATCCCAGCCGGTCAATGGATGAAAGAAGCCATTCTGGAACCCGTGGGACGTTCCGGGCAGGATGTGGGCGGAAGCCAGATTGGGCAGAAACACCAACAAACTCAGAACCAGCAGCGATTTCGACAGATTCAATTTCATAAAAATAATTTGCCTACTCCAAAATTTTCAATGCTTTTTATCAAAGCCGCGCGAAAGTTGCAACAACAACTCAGCTTTTTTTTTGCCGTCAGACGCGGCCCTTCGCGATTGCCCCGCTACCCCTTTTGCCGCAGCGCATCCACGCTGATGGGGCCGGCCCCGGCCGCCGCGAGCCTCGATTGGCCGTGTTGAAATGCCATTCCAACACGCCTAAAAATCGCAAGGCGTGTTTAGCTTCGATTAGGCGTGTGGAGGCGTGTTCACGCGCCCCCCAACACGCCTTGGCCAACTTGCCTGCCCCACATTGGCCTGGGACGGTTTTTTCCCTTTTCCCGCACTGCAAAATGTCAAAGAGCAGAGGCGCCTCGGCGCCTCAAGGGCACAATTATACCACTGTTAGATGGGAATACAAGTTGATATATTCAAGGAGATTCAATTTATTTTCCGCGCACGCGATTGTTCCGCCAAACCAAGGAAATGGAACCACGGATGGCAGGGACATTACGGCGTGACGCATGGGAATGCGCCAAAGATCGCAAAATCATTCGCGTTTGTCGTGAGCAGCGAATTAATTCCCGCGCTTTTGACGATCCTCTAACATCTCGCCCAGCACATCGTCCTCCGTGCTCAAGGCGCGGATGACCCGGCCAAGACTCACCGGCGCAATGTCCAGCACGCTATGCGGTGCTGCGCTCTTGGGACGCCTTCGGCGCGTCCGCTCGGAAAGCCACTCCAACAAGTTCTCCTGTTGATCCAGTGGCAGGGCATCGGCGGCCCGTTCGATTTCCGTCAATGTTGACATGGAGCTTTTATAAGCCAACCAAAGGCGATTTTCAAGCGTTTTTCTTGCCGGTCGGGTTGTCGGCGCCTCCCAAGACGTTTCCGCATACAACCTCATTTTTTGATGGCGCGGATGGGAATCCCGTCCTTTCTTACCTGCCCGTCCGAAGCCCCCGGCGAAGGAGGGTCCGTGTCATCCTGAAATCCGTGGTTAATAAAATAAAACTCAGCCAGCGCGTCCTTGCTTGCCCCGGCCCATGACACGATCCGCCGCCCCGGCCTGATTATCCCGCCCGCCGGCGCCGCACTTTCGGGGACAAGGTTCTGCCAAACGTGCTCCTGCTCGCTTGCGCGGAAGAACGCGGGTGAAAACCTGCCGGCCCGGGTTTGCGTGTGGGATGTCCGGTTTTGGCCCGACGGTTTCAGCGGGGAAGAAAAAACTTGTCAAGTTTGCCCAAACCGGCTAAAAGCAAAATGGCGCTGGCGCGCCGGTGGCGGCGAGCAACCATTCCCAGCCTGAAATGGATGGCGCCAAGGCGGGGTCAATTCAGTTTGGACATGCTTCGCCAATTGGGGCATGAAAAATAACAACGCTCAACTTGTGTCAATAGTAAGGACTGACGCCGGCAGATTGTCACAGTTGGAGGCGACCCAAATAACGCGGCTTCTTGGAAGTACAACCTTGTGTTTGGAGCCAATGGAAACCTAAATTATTACCTCAAAGGACGATAGAATGAACCGTCAATCACTCGGCAAGTGCCTCCAAATTGCAGGCATAGTTACGGTGGTGTGCGCGCCGATTCCGAATCTGTATATATTGTGCGTAACATTGAAGCCTGCCCTTATCGAGCAAATTGCTTTGAGCAATTATCATGTATTTTCTGATCAGTTCTTACGGTTCATTCCATTTTTGGTCGTGGCAGGTGTGGCTCTCTTCCTCACGGGCAGGAAGCTCAAGCGCGGCCGGCAAGTGAACAAACAATGAAACGGGCATTGCTTGGTGATGAATAATCACCGTACAGGCCACAGTTCACGACACGGTAATTCTGCCTTCGCGTCCGTGTTTAAACCGGTGGATGCAGCAAGACAAAGAGCGTTTTTCTCAAGATTTTGAGCGACTTGTGGAAGGCGGGATGGCTCAAACTGAACAGGCGCGCGGCACTTATCAAGGGCGAAAAAAAGGCGGTTTTGCAACGTCCTGTTGCCTCTTTTGGGATTTCGGCTAGTCTGTGGCGCACGAGAATGCGAACATACTACTTCTTAACCTGCGGTTTGGCCGTCCTTTGGGCGGGGTGCGGCACGAAGAAGGCCGCCGTCAGTCCTCGGAAGTTGGTATTCATCCCGGGATGGCACTGGCAGGGGGATGCGGCGGGCCGGATTCTGGGCGTTTCTGTGGATTGGGTGTTTGAAGAAGGCCAAAGAATTCGTTGAGTAAACCTTTGCTGGCCAAAGGGGCGGGATTGTGTCATTTTTTGGCATGAATGCGTTCGAGGAAGAATTGTCTTCACGATTGAATGAGATCCGCCAGCAAGGGCTTTACCGCGAATTGCGCCGCATTGATTCGCCCCAAGGCCCCCATGTCGGGATGGACGGGAAATCGTATCTCAATTTTTCCTCCAACGATTACCTCGGCCTGGCCAATCATCCCGCCCTGGTGGAGGCCGCGGCGGAGGCTGCCAGAAAATTCGGCGCCGGCGCCGGCTCCTCCCGCCTGCTGTGCGGCTCGCTGGCGCCGCATCACGTGCTGGAGGAAACCCTCGCCGCTTTCAAGGGGGCCGAGGCCGTGCTTTCCTTTTCCTCCGGTTATGCCGCCGCCGCTGGCGCCATCTGCTCGCTCTTGGACAGCAACGATGTCATCGCGGTGGACAAGCTGGTTCATGCCTGCATCGTGGATGCCGCGCGGCTTTCGGGCGCGAAGTTGCGCGTCTTCGGACACAACAATCTGAACGATCTGGAAAAAATCATGCGCTGGGCCGATCGCCGCCACGCCGCGCCGGCCCTGTCCCAAACCGGCCGCCGTCCCCGCACGCTGATCGTAACCGAAAGCATCTTTTCCATGGACGGCGACCAGGCGCCCCTGCGTGAAATGACGCGCTTGAAGGAACAATTTGGCGCGTGGCTCATGGTGGATGAGGCCCACGCGACCGGCCTTTATGGAAAAAACCGCCGCGGCCTGGCCGAGGAGTGTGTGGTGGATAAGCAAATCGAAATTCAGATGGGCACGCTGGGCAAGGCTTTTGGTTCGGCCGGCGGCTACATTTGCGGCTCGCGGTTGCTGATGGATTACCTGATCAACCGCGCCCGCCCGTTTATTTTCTCGACCGCGCCCGTGCCGGCGGCGGCGGCGGCGGCGGCCGCGGGCGTGCGCCTGGTCGAAAGCCGGGCCGGCGAAGAACGCCGCAACCAACTTTGGACCAACGTGGCGGCTGTCGCTCGTCACCTCCATGGCCAGGGCAGCGCCATTATTCCGATGCTGATTGGCGACGAAGGCAAGGCGATGCAAATCACCGCCGCGCTGATGCGCCAGGGCGTGTTCATTCCCGCCGTGCGCTTTCCGACCGTCGCGCACGGGCAGGCGCGCTTGCGCCTAAGCGTGACGGCGGCCCATAGCCGGGCCGATATCGAACAGTTGCTGGCCGCGTTGCGCGCCTTGAACCTCGTCACCCAAGCCTGATTTGCACCCCCTCGCCCAATTGGACCGCCGGTGTATCTGGCATCCCTTCACGCAAATGCGCGATTGGCGCAAACGCGAGCCGATTGTCATTGTCTCCGGCCGCGGCCCGATTCTGCGCGACGCCCACGGCAAGGAGTACCTGGACGCCAATTCGTCCATCTGGGTCAATTTGCACGGCCATGGGCATCCCGCCATCAACGCCGCCATCACCCGCCAATTGGGAAAAATCGCGCACTCCTCCGCCCTGGGCTTTGCCAACGAACCCGCTTCGTTGCTGGCCGCCAAACTGGCCGCCCTGGCCGGCTATGCCAAAACGAACAAGCTGAAATGGGTCTTTTTTGGCGACGACGGCTCGACCTCGATAGAGGCGGCGCTCAAAATGGCCTGGCAATTCGCGCTGCGCACCGGACGCAGCCGGCGTCCCAAATTCCTCTCCTTGCAGTCCGCCTACCACGGCGACACCGTCGGGGCGATGAGCCTCGGCCACATTGATCTTTTTCACAAGACCCACGCCGGGTTGATCTTCAAAACCGACAGCGCGCCGGCCCCGTATTGTTATCGTTGCCCGTTCAACCGCGCCCAACCCGAACGCGCCGACGCCCGCCTCTATCGCCAATGCCACTGGGAATGCCTCGATGTCCTGGAACAAAAATTTGCCCGGCAGAAGAAAAAGGGAAATCCGTACGCGGCCTTTGTTTTTGAGCCGCTGATGCAAGGCTCCGCCGGCATGGTTCCCCAGCCCCAAGGCTGGCTGGGGCGCGCCGCCCGCGTTGCCCGCGCCCACGGCGCGCTCCTCATCGCCGACGAAGTGATGACCGGCTTCGGCAGGACGGGTCCGATGTTTGCGTGTCAAAAAGAAGCCGTCTCGCCGGACCTGATGGCGCTGGCCAAGGGCATGACCGGCGGTTACCTGCCGATGGGGGCGACCCTGGCCACGCAGCCCATCTTCGACGTTTATCTGGGCCGCTACGATGAGTTTAAAACCTTCTTCCACGGCCACAGTTTCACCGCCAACCAACTGGGCGCGTCCGCCGCGCTGGCCAGCCTGCGCCTGTTGCAATCCGCCGCCTCCGTCCGCGCGCGCGGCAGACTGGAAAAGGCGCTGGCCGAAGCGCTGCCAACCTTATGGTCCTTGCCTAACGTCGGAGACGTCCGCCAAGTCGGACTGATCGCGGGCGTGGAACTTGTCAAGAATTGGAAGACGCGCGAACCGATCCCGATGAAAGAGCGCGCGGGCATCCACGTGTGCGATGCGATGGCCCGCCGTGGCGTGCTCACGCGCCCGGTCGGCAACGTCATCGTGCTCATGCCGCCGTACTGCACGACGCCTGCCCAGGCCCGCCGGATCGTTTCGGCGCTCCGCGAAAGTGTGCAAGAGGTGCTTTTCTTGTAACCAATCCCTCCCCTTCCGCGTATTCTCATCGGATAGATTAATTTTTATGTTTATGAAACGAACCATTCTGAGTCTGGCCGCCACGGCGGCTTTCTTCGCCGGCGCGTCGGTTGTTGTCGCCGCCCCCTTCACCCCCAAGGATGTCGCCGCCGATCCGGCGCTGCTCTTCCACGTGGATTGCGACGCAATCCGCGCCAGTTCCATCGGCCAATGGATTCTTTCCCAACAGGAGGTGCAGGATAAGCTGGCGGGGGTGGGCGCGCTCTTCGATTTTGATATCCGCACGCAGTTGCATGGGTTGACGGTCTATACCACCGCGGCGCATCCCAAGGATGGCGCGCTGATCGTCTATGCGGATTTCGACCCCAACCGCCTCATCACGCTGGCCAAAGCCGCCGACGGCTTCCACGGCGTGACCAACGGCTCGCATGTCATTTACTCCTGGCTGGATGACAAGAAGAAGGCCAAGGATGGCGAGCGGCCGCGGGTGTTTGGCGCCATCGCGGGCCATCGCGTCGTTTTCGGCCAGGATGAGTCGCATCTGGCCGAAGCGCTGGATGTCATTGACGGGGCGGCGCCGGCCCTTGCGGGCGAGAAGGCGCTCCCGGCGGCGGCGGCGGGCGAATTGATTTTCCTGCAGGGCGTCATTCTGAAATTTGATTTTGATACCGCCGACCCCAACGCGGCCATCTTCAAAATGTCCAAATCGGTGCGTCTGAAATTGAGCGAGGCCGCCAGCACCATGTCCGCCACCGTGCGCCTTGAAACCGCCGACACCAACACCTCGACGCAAGTCGCCTCCATCGCCCAAGGGCTGGTCGCGCTGCTCAAACTGCAAACAGGCGACGCCAACGCAACAAAGCTCGCCAACGCCATCGCCATCAAGCAGGATGGCTCCACGGTGGGACTGTCGCTCTCGGTGCCTTCCTCCGACCTGATCTCCATGATCAAGGAAGGCCAGGAAAAGGCGGAACAGAAAAAGGCGGAAAGGCACGCGGGGAAAACCAATTCCCAGTCCGAGAACAAATAATCAGGCCGTGGCGCGGGAATGGCAATTGATGTCCGACGAAGATCTGGCCCGGCAAAGCCAGGGCGGGGACCTGGTCGCGTTCGAGGAATTGGTCCGCCGCTACGAAAACCGCATTTACTCGTTTGTCTATCAATCCTGCGGACACGACGCCGACGCGCGCGAAGTCACGCAGGATACGTTTGCGCGGGCGTTCGAGGCCATCGCCCAATTCGATCCCGCCCGGCCATTCGCCTCCTGGCTTTTCACCATCGCGCGGCGCAAGGGCATTGATTGTTTTCGGGCCAGGATTCCGGGCGACGGACAGGCGGCGCCGGAGGAGGCTGACCCGGACGATCCCGCCGAACTGCTGGCCCGGCGGGAAGAGGCGCGGGAATTGTGGGGCCGCGCGCGCCAGTCGCTGCCGGAGAGCCAATTCCAGGCGCTGTGGTTGCGCTACGCCGAGGACATGGACCTGGCGCAAATCGGACGCGTCCTGGGCAAGACCCAGACGCATGTCAAAGTGCTGCTGTTCCGGGCGCGGCACAAACTGGCCGCCGAATGGGAAACCGCCCCCCGTCCGCTGGTTCTAAGGACGAAAGGAGCAAACCTATGAAATCATGGTTGGCAAAATTCAGAATTTCCGCCGCGTTGGACGCGGGCAAACCTCTCCCGGAATCGTTGCGGCGCGCCATGGCCGCCGACCCGGACTTGGAACGCTTCGCCCGTCGAACGCAGGCTCTTGGCCGGGCCTTGCGCAATCCGCCGCCGTCACATCCGGCCCCGCACGAGGCCATCATGCGCGCCGTGCGGGCCAAGGCGGCGGCGCGGCGGGAGCAACCGCGGCGCGCGTCGTGGGCGGTCTGGCTGGCGGCGCCGGCGTCCGTGGCGTTGCTGGCGGTGGTTTGTTATTGGAAGGTCGCGCCTCCTCCAGCGCCGGCAGACGGGCCGTCGCTGGCCGGAGCGGTGCAGGTTTTGGAGATGGGCGAAACCATGTCCGGCGCCATGCCCTCGGCGGTGATGGCCCCGCTGACCCAGGAATGGGCGCGGGTGGACCACGACTTGCAAAACACCACGCAGGTGCTGCTGGCCAGCTTTCCCTGAGCAGAGTCAGACCAGCGCGTCCCGGCAATACTTGATGGTGCGGGCAATCTCGGTCATGCGATCGGAATTGGGGGGCACCTTGTATTCAAACTCGATGGTGGCCTGAAGGTCCCACTTGTTGTCCCGCAGCAAGCGCAACACCTCGACGATGGGCGTATCCCCCTGGCCGAAGAGCGTGTTGGGGCCGTCGTGCATCTTGCGGTCCTTGATATGCACGTGCGTCACGCGGTCGTGATATTCTTTGATGAACGGGACCGGGGACGTGTTGTTGCCGGCCACGAAATGGCCGATGTCCACGTTGGCGCCGTTGAACTTCGCCAGGGAAAAGGCCTTGATCCAATGCTCCGGCCCGGTGCTGGTATGGCCGTGATAGCCCACCATGAACTGGTGTTTGTCGGCGAACTTGCCCAAGTGTTCCAGGTCCTTTTCCTCGTGGGAAATCTCCGTGGAAATGGCTTTCGCCCCCAGCGTCTTGGCCAGCGCAAATTCGTAATCAATCTCCTCGTCGGTCATTTTGAATATCCCGTCCACCTTGACGATTTGGATGAGAACGCCCGCCGATTCATATTTCTGGCGGAACTCCTTCACCTTGTCCATCGAGACGGATTTGCGCCAGCGCGCCAGTTCGCCGGCATTGGCGGCCGGACTTTTGGCGCTCGTCAAGTAGCCGGGCAGACCGAGAAACGCCTCCACCGGCTGGGTTCTTAACTCCACCGCGCTGAGGCCGAGTTGAACGCATTTTTGAAGAATGTCGTCGCCGCTCATCAAAGGACTGGCGAAGCTGTAGGGCACGTTCAGGCCCACCTGGACGCCGGCGAAGACCGAGTTGGGCTTGGGCGGCGCCTCGGCGGCGCCGAGCCGGTTTAAAACTGGCAACATACCCGCGCCAGCGCAGGCGGCCAAAGACCACTTGGCAAATTCACGGCGGGTATAACGCGCTGGATGGCAATGGGAGGATGGCAATTGGCTTCCCGCGCTTCGGGCCGTGAGACAGACTTGATTTTCGATAGGGTTCATAAAGGGCAAGTATATACATTTGCGGCCAAGAAGCAATCCAAATCCGACGCATGAAGTTTACGCGCCAGCAGGATTTCATCCTTCATCCTTCTTCCTTGTCCTCCCGGTGTCCATCTCGTAATTATGCGTATCATGGAAACTCAAAACTCTTTTCTCCGGCCTCGGTTTTTCCGGCCAACCCCGGCCGCAGTCACGAGGTTTGGAACTGGAGTTCCTTGAGGTTGAGGCCCGGCGCGCGCCGGGAAAGGTGGAGCATCTCGACGCCGACCACCTGGTTCTGTCCGTTAAAATCCAACACCACGCCTGGCGACACTTCCTCGGACTCCATAATGGGCGAGTCGTCAAGGCGCAAATAAAGAGCGTCGGCTTCACGGTCAACTTTCAATCTCATAATTTGCCTTTCGTAGTTCGGTCAGCTTCTCCGGCAAACGCAAATTGCATCTCGCGGGTGTGGTCCACCACTTTGGAAGCGTCGAGCAACTCAAAACGCACCAATCCACCGTCATACCCGAAATCGACGATGACGCCGGGGCGAACCTCGTCACTCTCCCGGATGCGCGCTTCGCGCAGGGTGATCGTGAGCGTGTCCGTGTCCGCGTCGTAATCCACTTTCATGTCGTTTCCTTCGGCAAATATTTTTTCAATTTCGATGTTTTAGTATGGCTTTCATTTGGCCGCCTCCTCCACGACGGCCTTTTCTTCCTCCGTCAGCCCGTAGAGTTCGTAAACGCGCTCGTCAATCTCGCGGTCCAGTTTTTCGATTTCCGCTTCCACGGCGGCCAGATCGGACGCGCCTGCTTCGGCGGCGACGGCTTTCATCACTTGGCCGATGGCGCGAAGATTGTCGCCGGCGGTTGGCTCGAAATAGACCAGAGGTTCGAGCCTGTTGACCAGCAGCGGATAAATCTCCTCCGGCTTTTTGCCTTTGGTCCATCGCTTCTGCCGCGCATGTTCCGCCAGAAACCGCCGCCAGCAGGCATAGACGAATTGGCGCAAGGAATCGTCCTTGAACGCGAGCCGCGCCACCGGCATCTGGCGCGCCGCGCCCTCCGGCGTGTCGGAAACGGTGGCCGTGAGCGTAAGCTCCCTGGCGTGCGATTCCACGCGGATTTCGTGGACGAATCCCGCGCGTTGCACGTCGTCAATCAGGATGTCCGGCTTGACTGCCGCCGCGAAATCCGCTTGCAGGTAGTGGGCGAGGGTGCAGGGCACGCGGTTTTGAGAGTGCGCGATTTTGAGACGCAAAACTTCCGGCAACTTTGCGTGCTGGCGGTGCGCGGTCTGAATGAATTGGACCCGCTCCACGATTTCCCTTTCCCATTTAGCTTCGCGTTTGTTTTTCGCGTCTATGCGTTTGATCGGCAATTGTTCAATGAACTGCGTGAAATAGCGAAAGTAGCCGCCGCGCATGGTGGTGCTGACTTGTTTCAGATAAAAATCCAGCAGGCGGCTGTTCAACAAACCGAGAAGATACGCGGGCGATTCCCGGGCCTCCGATTTCAAGGTAATGCCATAGCCGGAAGCAAAGGCAAAAACGCCGGATTCATCCAAAGCGAATGAACCACGAGCCGCGATGTCAGGCACCAGAATCTTGGGAGAGGACATCAATTCCAAATTCTTTGGATAGATGAAGGCATGCCATGCGTCGCCGCGCATCCGGCCTTCTTCGCGCTCTTCGAGAACACTTTTATTCCGGTGTAAATAATCCCAGGCCAGCGGGAATTTTTTCCGCAATGGCGTTTCGGCGATCAATTCCGCCCGCCCGGTTTTCATTTGATATGGGAAGACGACCACTTTGCCGCAAGTCTCCAAAACATAACGCCGGATGTTCTGCCCTTGCAAAAAGGGCAAAACGGCCTTGCGCTCCAGTGTGACTTCCCGTTGCAGTTGCTCCGAAAATGCCGTGACCGTTGAGTCGTTCATGGAAACCACGTCCAGAACGTAAACCGGATTCGCGCTGGTACGAATGCCTTGGGCGATTCGCTCGGCCACATCGCGAAGCCGAACCGCGGTTTCATTCAGTTTGGCAAAAAGCTCCGCGCCATTGCCCAACACGAAATTCCATGGTTCCCCTGTCATGCTTGCGGGAGCGATTTTCCCGATGGCCGCTTCGCCCGTGCCGCGCCAGGCCTCGATGTCATCCACCTTGATATAAGTGGATTTCTCCGCCGGCGGGCGCTGCAAAAAGAGCAGGCACGTGTAGGTTGTCGCTTGCGGAAACACTTGTTGATCGCCGAAAGATAGAATCTCCTTCACGTGCCGGCCTGCCGTGAGCGCCGTTCGCAGTTCCCGTCCGTATTCAGCCTGGAAAAACTTGTGCGGGCAAATGTAGCCAAAGACGCCATGAGAATTGAGCAGTTGCAGCCCGCGCTCGATGAAGCAAATGTAAGCATCAAAGTTGCCGCTGGCAGCGGAGCGGTAATTGGCCTTGAGGAACTCCACCACCTGGGGCGCGCTGCTCATCATGGTCTGAATGCGCTCGTAAGGCGGATTGCCGATGACCACGGCGAAGCCGCCAGCCTTGGTGATTTCAGGAAATTCGTTTTCCCAATCGAACGCGGCCTCGCCTGCGACCTGCGCGTCGCCAATGAGCGAGTTCCCGCGTTTGAGATTGCTGGTAAGATTCGGCAGCAGGTTGAGCGGCCTGCCGCCGCGCTGCTTGCGTTGCAGGCGTTCGAGAAACGGGTCGCGGTTGACGGTCATGTAACGCAGCCAAAGGTTGAGCTTGGCCACCTCGATGGCCTGCCGGTCCAAATCCACCCCGAAAATATTCTCCGTCAAGACGTGGAGCGGCGCTTCCAGGACTTCCTCGGCCAGCGCAAAATCGGCGTCGAAAAGCGCGCCGTGGCCGTTGCGCTCTTTTTTGATGCGGCGGCACTCGGCGTTGTAGCGGCTGTAGGCGTCAACCAAGGTGTCAAACGCCACAAGCAGGAACGAGCCTGATCCCATCGCGGGGTCGAGGACTTTGATTTGCGAAAGTTCGCGGATTTTGGCCAGCGCCCCCTTGAAGTTCTTGTAGCCGAGCAGAGTGGTCGCTTCGGCCAGGATGGGTTTGATTTTTTCGCCCAGCGTGTGGGCCACAATGTAATCCACAATGTATTTGGGCGTGTAATAAATGCCCTCCTTCTTGCGGAGTTCGTCGGTTTCCTCCACGACGATGCACCCGCCGTCTTGGATCAATTTGTGAGCCAGGAAGCGTTCATAGACCGCGCCCATCACGTCCTGCGACATGAGGCTGAAGTCGTAACTGTAGAGATGGCGGAAGGCGAGCAGTTCGCCCTGCCCCGTTTCAAAGCCGCAGGTGGCGGCCAGTTCGGGCGCGATGGGTTCGTGGCCAACCACGGCCGCGAGGGCGGCGTTGTCAATGGCCAGCCCATCGCACAGCAACGGCTGCTCAAACAACTCCGTGTTGAAATCGTTTTTGATTTCGATGAACAGCGACTCGCGGATCACTTCGGAAAAATTCTTGTCCGCGCGGGCGTAAAGCGCCCAGTACTGGCTGTAAGCTCGCGCCAGCTTGTTATATTCGACGAGCCGGCGCGTCTCCAACATCCGGCAGAAGATGAAGCGGTCGAGCAATTGCTGGCTAGCAAGCGTGATGTCCTCCAGCGAGCGCGCCGGCTGCCGGAGGGCGAAACCATTGGCGATGAGTAGGCGCCATCGTTTTAGGTCCGCCAGAAACTGCTGGTCGAGGAGGGCCTTTTTCTGCTGGTCGTAAAGTTCGTCAATGCGGTTGGCTTCGACATTTTCCAGCGCCAGCAATTCCCACAACTCGTCGCGGCGCGGCCAGAGGTCGTCCAGTTTGAAGGAGTAGGTGGGCGTGGTTTCGTTGACGCGGATGAAGTGAAGCTGCGCGAAATTCGTGAGCAAAATCCAGGCCACGGGCCGATCCATGCGCGTGACTTCCGGGCTGAGGCGGTAATTCTGGATGTAGCGCAGGACCTGCCCCCGGTGCTTGTCGAACAAACTCGCATTCAGGCAGTCATGGAGGCTCTTGGCCTCGGCAAACAGGAGCGGGCGGTCGGACTTGAGCAGGTAATCAACCGAATCACCGAGGATTTTGAATTCGCGGACTTGATTGGCATTGGGCCGGTAGCCAAGCGCCTGGAAAAGGGGTTCCAACAGCAGCGTTTTCGTTGCTTCTTCCGGCTCCTGCTCGCCGAAGCCGGAAACCAGCAATCGTCTTGCGCTGGCGATCAGCGCCTCCAACTGCAAATAGAAATCCTCTTTCTTCATCTATGGCTTCCCAATCCCTCCGGCATCCGCTGCGCCTGCCGTTGGCGGCTGCGGACCATGTCCGGCGGATGCTCCGGGATTGATTTCGCTCATGTTTTGACCGGCCAGCAATACCAAACCTTGCCCTCCAAGCGAGACAAAAATACTGCCGGACTGGACACGGCTGAAGCGCCGGACTGGACATGGCTGGCAGGTTGCGCGAAAATGGCGGCGTGTCAGCGCCAAACCAGTTTGCCGGGGGCCAGCGTTCTTCGCCGCGCGGGCGGGGCGCGGGCGGCAATCCGCCCAATCGGTTCGAGTCCATCACGCTGGAGCGCGACGCGGATTGGAACCCGGAGGAGGACCCCGCGCCGCGAACCTGCTTTTTGCGCGATCTTTCCCAGACGGTCATCAGTTACAATACCAGCCCGGACATTGGCTATCACGCCACCTTGAACCCGTATCGCGGGTGCGAGCACGGATGCGCTTATTGTTACGCGCGGCCTACGCACGAGTATCTGGGTTTTTCGGCGGGCTTGGATTTTGAGACGCGCATCATGGTCAAGGAAAACGCGCCGGACTTGCTCCGCCGCGAACTTTCGTCCAAAAAATGGCAACCGCAAACACTGGCCATGAGCGGCGTGACCGATTGCTACCAACCCATCGAGCGCCGGTTGCAATTGACCCGCAAATGTCTGGCCGTGCTGGCGGAATTCAGGAATCCGGTCGTCATCATCACCAAGAATTATTTGGTCACGCGGGACATTGACCTGCTGGCGGAGCTGGCGGCGCACCACGCGGCGGAGGTCAATCTTTCCATCAACTCGCTGGATGGCGAACTGGCCCGCATGCTCGAACCGCGGGCCGCCTCGCCCAAAATGCGTCTGGCAGCCGTGGAGGCTTTGGCGAAGGCGGGCGTGCCGGTGGGGGTGCTGGTCGCCCCGGTCATCCCGGCCCTGAACGACCACGAGATACCGTCCGTCCTGGCCGCCGCCAAAGCGGCCGGCGCGGGGTGGGCCTATACCGAAATCCTGCGCTTGCCGCTGACGGTCGCGCCGATTTTTGAAGAGTGGCTGGAGCGGAACGTGCCGGGGAAAAAGGACAAGGTGTTGAACCGCATCCGCGCCATGCGAGGCGGCAAGCTCAACGACGCCCGTTTCGGCTCCCGCATGCGCGGGGAGGGGATTTTCGCGGAGCAGATTTCGCAAATGTTCCACGTCGCGCGCCGCAAGGCGGGTTTGCCTGATGACGGCCCTGAATTGTCCACCGCCGCCTTTCGCAGGCCGTCGGGGGCGCAGTTGGGCCTTGCGCTGTGAGTCCTGGAACCTTCCCGAGTCGGTGAACGCATCCAAGGATTCGACGCCGAATCGGTTCTACACTTCGAGGCGATCGTCGGAACGGGCGACCAGTTGATAGAGGGCCGGCATGAGGAAGATGCTTATCAAAAGACGGGTGAACAGCCCGCTCACGATCACCAGCGCGAAGGGTCGTTGGGAATCGGTGCCCACTCCCGTGGCCATCGCCGCCGGCAATAGCCCCAGCGCCGCCACTAACGCGGTCATCATTATGGGCCGGAGCCGCAGAATGGCCCCCTCCCGGATGGATTGGGCAATGCCGCCGCCGTCGCGGCGCAGTTCATTGACGCAGGAGATATAGACCACCGCCGTCTGCACGGAAACGCCAAACAAGGCCAGAAAGCCGATGCCCGACGAGACGGAGAACGGCGTGTGCGTCAGCCACAGCGCCACGATCCCGCCCACCGGCGCTGTCAATAATACTCCAAGCACCGTAATGAAGGGGAATTTCAAATTGCTGTAGAGGGCGAACAGGAGCAGAAAAATCAAACACAGCGTCAGGGGCAAAATGATGAGGAGCTGGTCGCGCGACGAGGTGTATTCGGTGTATTCGCCGCCCCAATCCAGGTAGTAGCCCTCCGGCAAGGGCACCGCCGCCTTGACCTGCGCCCTGGCGTCGTTGACGGCACCGGCCAGATCGCGCCCTTCCACGGAAAATTGCACTCCGATGTGGCGGGAATTGCCTTCGCGATAAATGAAGGCGGCACTGTTTTCCACCTGGATATCGGCGAATTCCCGAAGGGGGATCTGCTGGCCGTCGGGGGTGGCAACGAGAATGCCGCCGATTTTTTCGGGCGTGCCCCGGTAGGGTTCGGCCAGCCGGACCACCAGATCGAACTGCTTTTCGCCTTGCACCACCTGGGTGGCCGCCATGCCGCCGATGGCGGCCTGGATCAACCCGTTGATGTCGGCGACATTCAAGCCGTAACGGGCAATTTTGGCGCGGTTGATGTTGACCGCCAGACTCGGCTGACCCAACTCCTGCACCAGCGTGACGTCTTTGATGCCGCGCACTTGTTCCACGACTTTCTTGATAGCTTTGCCCTTGCTTTCCAGCGTGTTCAAGTCCGGCCCGAATACCTTGACAGCCAGCGAGCTTTTCAAGCCGGTTTCCGCCTCGTCCACCGCGTCCTCGGCAGGCTGGGTGTAGTTAAAAATGATTCCCGGGAAGGCCTGGAGCTTATGGTTGATGGCCTCGATCAATTGGGCCTTGGTTCGGCAGGCGCCCTTCCATTCGGCATAGGGCTTAAGGCCCACATAATACTCGCAGTTGAAAAAGCCGGTCGGGTCCGTGCCGTCGTCCGGCCTGCCATGTTCATCGGCGACGATGGTCACTTCGGGAAAGGATCGGAGGATTTTTCGAATTTGCGGGGAAATCTTCGCCGATTCCTCAAAGGAAATGGTGTAAGGCATGGTGGCGCGCACCCAGAGCGCCCCTTCGTCCAATGACGGCATGAACTCCGCGCCGACCGACGGGATGAGCAGAAGGGAACCCGCCAGCACCAGGGCGCAGGTGATCGTAGTCAACCACGGGTGGGCCAGGCAAAAATCCAGGCCGGTGACGTAGGCCGCTTTGACGGCCTCAAACACGGGATTGCGCCGTTCGCGCACTCCTTTGCGCAAGGCCCAGGAACAAACCACCGGCAGGAAGATCAGCGTGACCACCAACGAACCAATCAAGGCGAAGATCATGGTGTCCGCCATAGGAGTGAACAATTTGCCCGACGGCCCCGACAAAACATAAATCGGGAGAAACCCCGCCACGATCACAGCCACGGCGTAAAAAATCGGGCGATCCACCTCCGCGGCCGCCTCCACGATCACTTCCCGGATGCGGAGAGGCTGGCCCGCGCGCGCCGCCACCCGACGGAAAATATTCTCCACCATGACGACCGAGCCATCCACCAGAATGCCAAAGTCCACCGCCCCGATGGAAAGCAGGTTGGCGGAGACATGTTTCAGATCGAGGCAGATAAAGGCAAAGAACATGGCCAGCGGGATGGCGGTGGCCACAATCAACCCGGCACGAATATCATAAAGGAAAAAGATGAGGATGATCACGACCAAGGCCATGCCGCGCAGCAGATTGTCTTCCACCGTTCGGGTCGTCAGAGCAATCAAATCGCTCCGGTCATAGAAGGGGAGGATCTTGACATCCTTGGGCAGAATTTTGTCATTGAGTTGCTTTGTTTTGGCCTCGACGGCGCGCAAGACGGTCTGCGTTTTCTCGCCGGTGCGCATCAGGATCACCCCCTCCACCGCGTCATCCTGGTCCATGTAGCCGAACTGGCCCAGCCGGGGCGCGCTGCCGATCACCACCTTCCCGATGTCCTTCACCAGCACCGGGGTGCCGTTATGCTCGGTCAACACGACATTCCCGATGTCCTCCGGCGTGACCAGCCGCCCCAGGCCGCGCACATAATAAAACTGGCCGCCTTGCGAATAAAATCCGCCGCCGGCGTTGCCATTGTTGGCCCCCAGCGACGTGGCAATGGCCCCGACGGAAAGCCCCGTTCCGGCGACCTTCACCGGGTCCAGCACCACTTGATACTGCATGGTCTCGCCGCCCAGGCCGGAATCATCGGCCACGCCGGGGACCGATCTGAACTGACGTTCCACCACCCAGTTATCGATGGTTTTGAGTTCCATGGGAGAACGGTCAGGGCTTTGCAGCACATAGCGGTAGATCAAACCGGAGGGCGCAAACATGGGAGCGACCGACGGCGTCACCCCGCCGGGCAGGCTCAGATCGGCGATCCGCTCATAAACCCGCTGGCGCGCAAAATAAACATCCGTGCCGTCCTGGTAGGTCAGAATGACGTCCGACAGTCCGTAAAGAGAAATGGAGCGGACCACACTGATGCGCGGGATGCCGGTCATTTCCAGTTCGATGGGCACGGTGATGAGCCGTTCCACTTCCTCAGAGGCCTGTCCGGGCCATTGAGTGATGATCTCGACCATGGGCGGAGAAAGATCGGGATAAGCATCCACTGGCAGCCGGTTGAGCGACCTGACCCCGACGCCCACCAGCAGCCCGGTCAGGAGCACGACCAGAAAACGCTGCCGCAACGACGAGGCTACGATCCGGTTGATGATCGAGGCCGTGCGCGGCGGGGATTCGGGCGGTGGCAGAGTGTCGCTCATTGGTTTTGCATGAATTGGACGAACAGCCCGCCCTCCACGACAACCCGGTCCCCAGCTTTGAGACCGGAGGGGATGTCGTACTGATCGCCGTCGCGATAGCCCAGCGTCACGCGCTGCCGCGCGAAGCTGCCCTTGGGTTGCGCGACATAAACGAACGGCAGATTCTCTTCGTTACGCAAAATCGCCGAAACCGGCGCCAACAGGCCGGGGGTTTCTATCTTTGAATGAATCAGGACGCGGACATACATCTTCTGTTTCAGAGCGTCGCGCGGATTATCCGCCACCACGCGGACCGCAACGGAGCGTGTGTCCGGGTCCACCACAGCCGAAATATTATTAACGGTCCCGGCGAAGTGCTCTGAACCCGTGCCCGTCAGCACTTCGGCCGGATCACCGAGGTTGACCGAAGCAAGCTCCGGTCCGAACAGGTGTGCCACGACCCAGACCCGGGAGAGATCGGCGACTGTGAAACATGGCGTGGCGCCCGCTTGCAAAAGTTCTCCGGGGGTGACAGACCGGTCCACGACGGTGCCGGCGATCGGCGAACGAATCAGGCCCTGGACACGCGAGGTTGTCTTCCCCGCTTCAATGGCCTTGATCGTCTCAGGATCCACTTTGAGCGCAACAAGCTGTTGCAGGGCGGCTTCACTATCGGCTTCAGCATTGGCGGCATCAATTTTGGCCTGCTCGGCTTCGCGCAGGCTGACGCCGTGATGCTCGAGCAGTTCCTGGTCTTGTTCGGCAAGTTCGCGAGTGATTTTCGCCGTGGCGAGGGCCTTCCGGCAAGTGCTGATGGCGGTGGCAAAGTCCGGCGAGTCCACCTCCGCCAAGGGCTGCCCCGCCTTGACCTGATCTCCGAGCGAAACCAACAGCCGTGACACCGGACCGGACATCGGCGCCAGGATGGTTGTGGCCTGGTCGTTGTCGAAGTCCACGGTGCCGGTCGTATCAACGGTCTTGTGGAACCTGGAAAGCTCAACGGCGGAGAGATGTATGTTCTGCTGTTGAGCTGCAGTTAGGGTGACATTGCTGGCTGTGATGGAGGTTATCTCTGTGTGGGTGTCCGTGCGAGGTGAACAGCCTGCGAACAGGAGCGCTGTGCAACTGGCGGCTAAAACGGTCGCGACAGCGCGCGCGAGCGCTTCGCAAAGTCGAGGCGGCCTTCGATGCGGGAGTGTGTTTTTCATGATCACTTTTCTTTCAGTTCCGCTTGATTCCACCATCCGCCGCCCAGAGCTTGGAACAAAGCAGCGGTGTCGGCAAAACGATTGGCTTGGGCCTGAACAAGGTTGAGTTGGGCTTGCTGGCAGGTTTGTTCCGCGTTTAACAAAGCCAGATAACCGCCATAGCCAACCTGCCATTGCTGGCGGGAGAGATCCAGTGTCGCTTTGGCGGCCGCCGCGGCCGCCGCGGCCGTCTTGAGTGCGGCGGCATCCTGTTCGAGTGCGTTGAGTGTGTCGGCGACATTTTGACAGGCCGTCAGGACCGTGCTGCGATATTGTTGCGCCGCCTGGAGGTACGCGGCCTTCGCGGCGCGTTCCTGGTGGAGCAGAGTGCCTCCCTCAAAAATGGGCTGCGAAAGGGTGCCGCCTATTGCCCAAAAGCCCGAACCGGACGTGAACACCTTGTCGAGACTCAGAGCCGTGCTGCCGGCGTTGGCGGTAAGGGTGACGTTGGGAAAACGATTTGCGAGGGCGACCCCAATCTGAGCGCTTGCCGCATGCAAGTTCTGCTCGGCCTGGAGAATATCCGGGCGTTGTTCCACAAGCTTGGAAGGGAGGCTCACCGGCAGTTCGTCCGGCAATTTCAGCTTCGAAAGATCGAAAACCTCGCCGTTCTGATCGCTCGGAAAATCGCCGGCCAAAACCGCCAGAAGATCGTGTTGCAGGGCCAATTGTTTGAGCAGTGGCGGGAGCGTGGCGGTGACCTGGTCGAACTGCGATTCCTGGGCGGCAATATCCAGCCCGCTGGCATGCCCCTTGGAGTACTGGTATTGCACGATTTCAAGCATATTGGAGTTAAGGCCGATGATCTGTCGTGTCGTTTCAATCTGCGCGCGCAACGACGCCTCCTGGATGGCCGCGACAACCACATTGGCGCTCAAGGTGAGATAGGTCGCCACCATCTGAAAACGCACGCCTTGTTCCTGCGCCTGGGAAGCTTCGACGGCTCGGCGGTTCAGGCCAAAAACATCGGGCACGTACGACACGCTTACCTGGGGAGTGAACAGATTATATTGAAACACATTCGCGTTGGGCGTCGGCGCGAGTAAATCGGATTGCTTCTGGCGGCTGGCGGAGAATGATCCGTCAACATGGGGAAAATAAACGCCGCGTTGAGCCCGCAGGTTTTCCATCGCTACGATCAACGCCGCCTGCGCCGCCTTGAGGTCGGGATTGTTCGTCAGGGCGCGCTTGATCAGCTCGTTGAGCGGCTCCGAGTGAAACAAGGCCCACCACTGTTCCGGAATGGCCAACCCTTCCACGAACCGTTGGGCTTCCCCGCCGGCCACATTTGGGGTGCCGGGGGCGCTCCGGAGCGGCTGACCCGTATAATTTTTCCCGATCGGCGGCGCAGGCCGCTTGAAATTTGGCCCCGCGGCGCAGCCAGCCACGACCAGGAAAGCCAGGAGGAGAGGCTTAGCCGTGACTTGTGATTTAGCAATGAACCTCATTGGGGCGGAACGTATCGGACTGCGGGCGCAGTGCGGTCACGCCGGAAATCCGGGTCACGGATTGTTAAACTGTTGTTCTGTTTCGCTGACGCCGCGACACTCAAGGCGCAGGTCGGCTCTGAAATTCTCATGTCTTTTCCATAAAGGGCTTGTTGATCCATATGACCCTGTGCCGCGAAGGCAACGAGGTCACCCAAAAAGTTAATGGCAGAATTGCCTATAGCCGCGGTGGAGCGCGGTTGGGAGAGAAGTATAAATCCAAGCACGAAGCCAAAGGAGTCTCTCGCGGGGGGATGACGCAGACCAAGATGACGCAGGCAATGGCAACCGCGAAATTGGTCTCCGTCCATCTCAATTGCCCTGTGGCGAAAGCAGAAATGACGCAGAAATGATCCGGATGAGCGCTATCCGCATGAAGACGCTGGTGCAGGGATGGGCTGACCGCAAAAGCGCCTAAAACAAGCACCAGTACAATCGCGAACGTCGTCGTGACTGCTTTGGCAATCCGGCCTAAACCCAAACAGATGCGGATCCGATGCATAGTCTTGCCAAAAGACAACCACCAGCCCGGCTTGAATGCAAGCACAGAGAATTTGACTTGCCGCGGCAGCCAGGCCATCACCTGTGTTTGGCATGGCCCAGCAACGTGGGCCTCGACGGACCATCTTTCCATCCTGTCAAGTTCTATGCCGTGGCACGTTTCCCTTGTCCAGGATCGCGGTCGGTGTTGCCGTGAAGCCCGAATGTGTGTTTACCGCGTTGGGTATAGAGCGATGACCTTTTTTAGTTTCATCGAATCGACCTGTCCCATCTGACGTTGAAGGATATGGCCGCCGGGCGCCACCAGAATGGTGTAAGGAAGACCTCCGGGCCAATCCGCATCCAAGGCGTTGGCAAGGGCGTCCTTGTCATTGCTGTCAAAAATATAATTTCGCGCGGCCACGCGCTTTTCCCGCAAGACGCCGAGGGCTTTGGCCTGCCGGTCCGGCGAGTCCGCGCTGATGGTGACCAGTTCGAAGTTGCCGTTGCGATACATTCTGTTCATGGTTACGAGTTCCGGCAGTTCAAGCAGGCAGGGGCCGCACGTGGTGGCCCAGACATTGATCAAAATTCTGAATCGTCAATCCGCCCCGCATACTGGAGTTTGCGGGCTTGATCGAAGAGGAACACATGGGGAGTGGAGACCGGCCCATAAGCGCGGCTGACTTTTTGGTTTTCTCCATCGTAGAGATAGGGAAAATTGAATCCCCGCTCCTGGGCGCGGATTTTCAATTCATCAAACGAATCGCTGAGGTCAGAGTAAACCAACTCGCTCAGGCTGAGGGCCTGGGGATCGTTCGGGGCGATGGCCACGACGGCCACGCCTTTGTCTTTGTAATCCTTGACCAGTTGCATGATTCGGCCTTCGTAGGCTTGCGCGGTTTTACAATGGTTGGCCGTGAAGATGATCATCAAAATCCGGGCGTTGGCGTAATCTTGCAGCGAGTGGCTACGGCCATCCATGCCGGGGAGAGTAAAATCCGGGGCGTCGGACCCGATGGGCAGGGTTTTAGTCAGGCCGTTGTCGCACCTGGCTGAATTGACGGCCAACAGCAGCGCAAACAGGACAAGCGCGAGGCCGAGGCTGAATCGCTTGCTTTGACCATGCTTTTCCCATCGGCTCATAACAGGCATAATATGGCTCCAGACTGCACCTTCCCATGCGAAAATCAATGAGGAAGCCAAAACGGAGATTGACCGATAAGTGCCTGGCGGCTTTAGATTCTCCCGCGCGGCAGACGTTTCTGTTTCGCGGGCAAGTCAGGGACGGCTTTTTCATTCCGCACGAAAACGAGAGCGGCTGGTGGTGGCAGGGAGAAAATGCGCGTCTGGCATCGCTGGCGACATCTGCTATCGTGGGCGGCCGGTTGGTTTATCCCGATCCCGGCGCGTTCGGAATCAAACCCGATTTGGCCAAATTCGCCGGTGACCAGATCACGTGGATATTGGGTGGAAATCCCTACGATATGTGTTTTATGTTTCATTTCGGGAAAAACAATGTGCCGTACATGAGTTCGAGTTTTGGCCACGGCTCCGGACGGGGCGGGATTTCAAACGGCATTACGGGCAAAGACGGCAACCCGGACGGTTCCGGGATTGATCTTAAAATGCACGCGAACGGCAACGAATGGCGCTGGACTGAGCAATGGCTGCCGCATTCAGCGTGGTTTCTGCAGGCGGTGGCCGCCATGTCCGCAAAATGAAAACAAAGATTCTTAAGGCAACCGCCGTGATCAAATTGGCGGCTGGGTTTTTGGCCCTGGCTGCCTATCCAGCCTTCGCCCAGGACGCTACAAACCGGTTTCACGCTCTTGTCTTGGCGGAACGTGGAGACCAGCACGAAGCCTTTGTCGTTGCGGCGCTGGCATGGCTCAAGGGCACAGCGGCGAGCGATCATTTCGCGATGGATGTTGTTGAGAATCCGAATCAATTCAACAAGGCGTTCCTGGCCAGGTACCAGGTGTTGATTCAGCTTAATTATCCTCCTTACCGGTGGAGCGATGAAGCCAAGGCGGCCTTTCAAGATTACATCGAGCAGGGAAAAGGAGGATGGGTTGGATTGCATCATGCCACATTGCTGGGCGAGTTTGACGGTTACCCCATTTGGCCTTGGTTCTCCGATTTTATGGGCGGGATTCGTTTCAAGAGCTACATTGCCGGGCGCGTCTCGGGGACGGTCGTGGTCGAGGACGCGGCTCATCCGTGTCTGATGGGACTGCCCGCAATGTTTGTGGTCAAAGAGGAAGAATGGTACACGTACGACAAGGACCCACGGCCCAATGTGCATGTTTTGGCCCACGTGGATGAATCGTCTTATGAACCTTCGTCGGACATCAAAATGGGGGACCATCCGGTAATTTGGACCAACGAAAAGATGAAGGCCCGGAATATTTATATCCTCATGGGACACCATCCCAGCCTGTTTTCGAACGAGGCCTACAAAACCCTGCTGCGCAAGGCCATTCTGTGGGCGGGCGGGGATAAGATCCCTCACCAGAGTGGCGCAGGGGAAACGAACAATGTAAGCAGATGATCATGACCACAGTCACATCCATCGTCCGGCGGGGAATTGCATTCGGCGCGGTCGTCTTGTGTTCCGCCAGTCTCAACGCACAAAGTCCTGCGCCCCAGTTCAAGGTGGTGGCCTTCTATACCGGCAAAAACGATTTGGCCCATGTCAGTTTTGTGCAGGAAGCCAACCGTTGGTTTCCGGCAATGGCTGTCAAATATCATTTCACCTATGAAGCGACCACAAACTGGAATCAATTAAACGCGGCCTTTCTTTCGCGGTATCAAGTGGTGGTTTTTCTGGATAGCCGGCCGGATGATTCTGCCCAGCGCAAGGCCTTTGAAGATTACATGGAGCACGGCGGGGCGTGGATGGGATTTCACTATGCCGGCTTTGCTTTAACGCCCTCGGACGATCCGCAGAATTGGGATTGGTATCATCAGAGATTTCTGGGATCGGGCGAGTTTCTGGGCAATACTTGGCGGCCCACCTCGGCGGTGTTGCGAGTCGAAGACGCCCATCATCCGGCCACCACGAATCTGCCGGTCACATTCAAGTCGGCTCCGAACGAGTGGTATCGTTGGAAGAATAATTTGCGCGCCAACCCGGACATCAAACTACTCCTGTCAATTGATCCGGCCAGCTTTCCTCTGGGGACCGGCCCCAAGACCAATGAAATCTGGCGCAGCGGTGACTACCCGGTGGTGTGGACCAATCAGAAATATAAAATGATCTACATGAACATGGGCCATAACGACATGGATTGCGAGCACAAGACAAACAAGGAGTTGTCGTCCACATTTGAAAGCGAAACGCAAAACCTGTTAATTGTGGACAGTCTCCTGTGGTTAGGTGGCGGCAAAAAACAATGACGGCGCGGGGCTTATGGTGAACGATAGACTCACATTCCCTCTCTATGCGAGCGATGAAATCTGAACTCGCTGACAACCATGAAAGCGAGCGCTTTTTGTGTGCTCCTACTGCTACGAACGGTTCAGCGTTTAAGGTTTTGCGGGCATTCCGAGTTTGGCCACGCTCGCCTCAAAATCCAGCACGAAAACGCGGTTTCCTTTTTTGAGGAACTGGTGGCCTTCGCCCGAGAGTCTGCGGGTCAATTCGGCAATGCCGCCCGGATATTTTGGATTCAGTTCGCCCTTTGTTTTCAAGGTGCGCCAAAACGGCGTGACGCGCTTTTTGCCTTCGGCGGCGGCTTCCGCCGCGGCATGGGCGGCAATCCAGGCAAAAATACCGGTGGTGATCGGACACGCGAGGTCCGCGCCGTGTTGCCGCGCCAGGATTTTACGGAGTTCATCAATGGTCGTCAGCTTGCCCCTTGGCACGCGGCGCATCAAGGCGTCCACTTCCATCGGCGCGGGAATGACAAATGTGCCCGTTCCCCACCGTTTGCTTTTTGTGCTGTTAATCGGACAGACTTTGGGAAAGTCCTTGCTGTCCGCCAATTTTTCCCGCCAGGATTTTTTCACGTATTTTTTCATAGGGGGCCTTGTTGTTGTTCGTCTCCGCCGCCAATCGGCAATGGAATTTCAGCTTGCTCATCCCCACACTCCGGCAATTGTCGTCCCGCAGAAACGGCATTTGCCCCCGGTAATGTCCATGCGCGTGACGGCGAAGATGTCGCGCTCGACGACGGCTTTCTTGCAGTTGGGACACCACGTCGTCTCCGCGCCTTCCAGGCCGGGCACGTTGCCGATATAGACGTAGCGCAGGCCCTCGGCGCGGGCGGCGTCACGGGCTTTGACCAGCGTCTCGACCGGCGTGGGCGTCAGGTGGGCGAGTTTGTGTTGCGGCTGGAACCGCGAAAAATGCAGCGGCCGGTCCGGCCCCAATTCCTTGACAATCCAGCCGCACATGCGCCGGATGGTGTCGGGGTTGTCGGTGTAAGTCGGCACGACGAGGTTGATGATCTCAAACCACAGCCCAAGACTGTGGAGCGTTTTGAGGGTGGCCAGGATGGCGGCGAGCTTGCCGGAATTGAGCTTTTGATAAGTGTCCTCGTCGAAGCCTTTCAGGTCCACGTGCGCGGCGTCGGCGAATTGATACAGGTCGCGGGCGGGCCGCTCCTCGATGGAGCCGCAACTGACAACTATATTTTTAAGCTGGCGCGCGCGGGCCGCCTTGCAGGTGTCCTGCGTGTATTCGTAAAAGGCCGTCGGCTCGGAGTAGGTGTAGGAAATGGACGGGCACCCCAGCGCCTCCGTCACGGCCACGACGTCGTCGGGGAACAAGCTCAGGCGGGAGATTTCTTCCGCCGTCAGGCCCGGCGGCAGCGGCGGTTGCAAACGAAGCTCCTCCCCGCGCGGGTTCTTGGTTTCCTCCGGTTTTTTCTGCGAGATTTCCCAGTTCTGGCAATTGAGGCAGCGGAACACGCAGCCGGAGGTGGCAATGGAAAAACTCAACGTGCCGGGCATGAAATGGAAGAGCGGTTTTTTCTCGACCGGGTCCACGTGGAAGGCGCACGGGTTGCCATAAACCAGCGTGTAAAGCGCGCCGTCGCGGTTGACCTTGTTGCGGCAATGGCTGCGGTCGCCCGGTTCCAAAATGCAATTGTTGGGGCAGACTTTGCACTGCACGTTGCGGCCAAGCTTGAGGTAATGCCGCGCCTCTTTCACCCAGCCGCGCTTTTGCCACAATTCCCACACCTCGCCCGTGGGCGCGTCGCCCTTGAAAATGTCGGCCGGGGCCTCGGACTGGCGCCATTTGGCAAAGAAATCGAAAAACGAAACCGCCCCTGCCAGGCCGATCACTCCCGTGGCGCCAAGACCGATGGCGGCGCGCCGCGAAATTCCGCGCGATGTATCGTTGGGGTTCACGTTTCCGGGCGATGTTTGATCCAGCCCCATCGCTGGAAGGCAAGATACACCGCCGGCAGAACGTGCGCCAGCCCCAAAACAATCAGAGGCAGGTGGAACATGCGGTGGCACGTCAGGGCGGTTTTCTCGTCCATGAGTTTGCCCAAGCCGTAGCGTCCGTCCATGATGTAGCCGGTCAGCAGGAAGGCCAACACCAGGGGCAGCAACAGCCAGCCGCTCCAGCGCATGGTTTTGATGGAAATCACGTTAATTTTGCTCATAGCATGGCGCGTGGCCTTCTTGCTGTTTTTTCAAGGGCGGTCCTTTCCGCATTCGACAGCGGCTTGCCAATTGGCTTGTGCTTGAAGACAGAGATCGGTTTCATGCACTGTCGGCAGTATGCGCGGGCTTTCGCGTCGAGATCAAGGACGGTTCACAGGAGTGGAAGGAACCGGAACCAGGGGCGTGAAACAAAATTCTTCCAGCCCGCGGAATTTGCCGGGAAGAAGCTGATGGAGGCGGGAAAAAATAAAAAAATCGGTCATATTTGGTTTAATTTGGTTTAATTTGGTTTAATTTGGTTTAATTTGGTTTAATTTACTTGAACTTTTTCAGCCGCGTCACTCAATTCCGAGGGCTTCTTTCATCATCCTTTGGATCAATTCCACGCCTTTGCGGCCATCTTGCAGGCGTTGATTGAGTTCGTCACGAACGGCCTGGGGCAGGCGCGCGATTTTTCCGTTTCTTGTCATAAGATTCCTTGGGTTGGGTTTTTGTTTATTTTTTTAGAGCATCCGCCATAGCGGCTGCTTTCGCGTCCCTTTTTCCCCTTGTTATGAAACTCGTTTTTTTCATATCGCGGGCCATATTACCAGAAACCGTGGAAAAACGAAAACCTACGGTAGGTTTTTAGTACGCTTTTTCTGCATAAAAATGCAATTTCGCGCGTTTTTTTGGGGCTGATGGCGATCACGGCCGCGCAAGTGGCGCGCCCTCAAGCACTTGCGGGGCTGTTCAAAACCTGCGCGCTTATATGACAGACCTGTTTTTTTGCGCCGGGGGCCTGGGCGCTGTTTTTCATCATAACTCTTTGGGCATCAATAGGATCGGAGGTAAAAACGTCCCGGACGGACACCCTCCGTTTTCTGTCAACCATTTTAACAGTCGTTTTCAAAACGCGAAAAAAGGCGGTTTTCCGGCCTGGCGGCGGCGGGTTGGTTTTGCGCGTTTTTAGCAATTCCCATGCCACCCATCGGCGCCGGCGCCAAAGCGGAACTGCGTTCCGCATTCCATGACGCGTCGCGCGCAGCGAACGCGGCCGGTGAGGCGCCAGGTCTTGGACTGCGATTGCCGGTGTCAAAACACTTGCGCATATTACTGTTTCGTTTTTCCTGCCATCCGGTGGTTCCCTCATTGGCCTCTCCCTTGCGATCTTCGCAATGCTCGTTTCGGATGGGGCGACCTTGCGCCGGACTCAGTTGTACGACCTGCTCAGAAAGCCGAGCCCCTCTACGAAACCAAAAAAAAAGGGAAATAGCGATAACACCAGCGCGGCCCACCGATGCGCAGCACGTTTGGAGAAATACAAGGGCAACATGCATAACAAAATCACCAGCGGCGTTCCAAGAACCGCACACACCCACGGCGGATTAGCGGTCAGGTGCGGATAAAGCGTTATGTCCCCCATCCGGCTGGCGCGGGGTGCTAAATAAATTGCCAGAACGCCATTTCCAACAACACCAACCATGATACGGGGCACCGCGCATAAATGGCTGGGAAGAGGTACAATCCAGCGTAGAAAAGCCGTCCATTTTAAACATCGATTCATTTGACGCCAATTATTTGCTGCAGATCATTGCACCTCGAATCTGTTGACAGTTCAACACAATTCCAAACCGTAGCCTGCCAAAATCAAGCCATTGAAACCACCACCCTTTCTCGAACGCGGGTCCCAATGGCATAAACTCTAATGATGCGCAATTGTGTCCACAGCGCCCCAAAGTACTAAGAAAGGTTGCAACAATAGTACAAGGGCTACGGCGGCCTGCCAAGGTTCGCCTCGCCAGAAGAGCGGCATTACGGTGACAAAGGCCGGGGCGGCAACGGCAATATCAATAAGCGCGAAATGGGCCTCTCGATCATAGCCGCCCCATCGCCCGGCAGGCCCTGCCGAAAGCACCAACAACACCAAGTTCAGAATAACGCCCGTGCCCAGCCTGAGCCATCCCTCTTTAGCGCGCGTCATTTGCATAGAACTGATTAGGCACCCATCAGAAAAGGGTCAGGAAAAGGGTCCTAGAAAAATGACAGTTTTGAGGTTTCATTCGGTCCTTTCTGTTTTTAAGAGGCGTTGTTTCAATATTCCCAGCTTCCTTTGCGGGTTCCGGTCCATGCGGCTCACCGCTTGCGTCACCCGTGTATAATGGCCCATCGCCAACACTTGTCCAATCCAGCGCAACGACGCCGTCGTCCGTTTCCGCAGCCACCACGCCAGCACGGTCTTCTCCGGCGCGCTTTTGGGCAAGTCCTCCAGCTCCGACTGGCTCAGGCCCAGCGCCGCCAAACCCTTTGCCAGCAGCCGTCGCGCCTCCGTTTCGCCATGCGCCTGCCGTGCTCCGCCGCTGTGCGATTCGCGTTTTTTCCCCGCCACGATGGCCCCCAGTTTGTCTTTCAGTTGGTCCAGAAAACTCTCCCCGCCGACATACCAACCCCGGCGCAAGGCCCGCCATTGGTCCTCCAGTTCCCGGCGTCCGGCCTGCAGGCCCAATTCCAGGACCCGGCCTTCCATGTAGGCTTCGTAGCCCCGGCGGTCTTTCTCCGTCAACCGCAAGGCCTCCAGCACGCGGTCGCGCCGCAGCCAGGGCGGCCCTTGCCCCGCCGGTTTCAAATACCAGGGGTAGCTGCTCCAGCGATAGCGGCGCAAGGCATCCTCCCCAACACGAAGGAGTCCCGCCCGCGCCGGATTCAAATGGATATAGGTCGCCGCCACCTCAAAGTAAGCGGGAGACCGGCCGTCCATGACCACCGCCTTATAGCGCCCCTGGAACAAATGCCCGCGGACGTTGTGCCGGCTGTTATGGCGCTGGGTGTAGGTGCCTTGCAGCCACTTCATGCCCGCCACCAGATTGCCTTCCGGCGTTTCCAGCAGCAGATGATAATGGTTGCCCATGAGCACGTAAGCATGCACCTGCCAGCCGGTTTTTTCGCAGGCCTGGCCCACGGTTTCCAAAAACCGCCCGCAATCCTTGTCGTCGCGAAAGACCGGTTGGCCCTGGTTGCCCCGGGCCATGACGTGGTAAAGCGCGCCGGCGTATTCAATGCGAAGAGGACGTGCCATTGAGGGCTAAGACTGACAGGCTCCCCGCCGCCTGTCAACCCCTTTGTGTCATTTTTCTAGGACTGACCCTTTTGCTTTTCTGACCCTTTTGCTTTTGCTTTTTGGGCATCAAGACGTTAGGAGGCAAAAACGGCTCCGACGGACACCCTCCGTTTTTTGTTAATCATTTTTGCAGGCCGTTTTCAGCGGGGCGCCCTTCGTGAACAAAGCCGCCGCGCCGCCCGCCAGATTCAGCGCCGCCGTCAGCAGGCAAACGCCCGTCACGCCAATGATCGGAATCAACAGCGTGCCGGCCAGCAACGCGCCCAGACACGACCCGGCGAAGTCCGCCGTGTAAAGGCGCGACGCGCCCGCCACAGTGCCGTCAAATTCCAGCCGGTTGGCCAGCGGAAATTGCATTCCCACCAGGGCCGCCAGAACCAGCGTCAGCAACGCAATGACCGCCTTGATGAGCGCCAGGGACGACGCCGTGTTGCCCAGCCGGTTCAACAGCGGCAACAAAAATCCGAGCAGGAAGGCGTAACCGGCGATGGCGAAGGCGAGAAAGGCCAGAGGTTTTGCGGCTGGAGCGGACGCATGACTGCCGGATTTGCCGCGCCGGTTGGCCAGCGCGGCCCCCAGCGCCAGACCGGCCATGAAGACCGTCACGATGATGCCCAGTTGATGATAAACCGAGCCGCAAAGCACCTGGAACGCCAGCAGCAGGACAATTTCCAAGGTCGTCCCCGCGAAACCGGAGGCGAAGAGGACAAACGCCGCGCCGCGCAGACGGAGCAGGTAAACGCCCAGCAGGGCCAGCGCCAGCGCCGGCACGACGCCAAAGCCGGTGTTGAATTGACTCATCCAGTGGCGCAGGTGGTAAAAGTAAAGCGCCGGGTTGAAGTCCTGGTTCAACGCCGCCGGTTGGGCGGCGGCCTGCCGCACGGCCGCCAGCCGGTCGGCCGTCAGCATGGCGTCGAGGTAATGCCGGTTCATCAATTTAGTATGGATGCCTTGCTGTTGGATGCGCGAGGCGATGTTGTCAAAGAGCGGGCCGTCCGAGGCGAGAAAGAAGACCCGCCCGCCGGGAATGACCAGCATGTTGGGGAAGACCTGCCGCAACGAGCGGCCAGCCGAGGCCAGCATGAGCGCCAGTTCGGGACTGACGTAGTTTTCATAATGGCCGAGGGCAAAGGACACCACGCCGCGCGGCGCCAGCGCCCGTTTGACCTCCGCCAGAAACTCCACGGTAAAGAAACGGTTGAGCTGCACGGTGGAGGGGTCGGGCAGGTCCACGATGACCACGTCGTATTTTTCGCCGGTTTGCTTGACAAACAGGCGTCCGTCGGCGTTGAGGATTCTGAGGCGGCTGCCGGCCAGATTGCCCGGAAGATATTTCCGCCCGAACTCCAGAATCAACGGGTCCAATTCCACGTAATCCACGCGGGTGACGTTGTATTTGAGGATTTCCTTGGCCGTGCCGGAGATGCCGCCGCCCACCAGAAGCACGTTGCGGGCGTCGGGCCGCTGGGCCATGGCGTAATGCACGGCCTCCTCGACATGCTGGTCGTCGTGAGTCGAAGTCAGCGGCACGCCGTTCTCGATGAAATCAAACTGGCCGTCGGATTCGGTGACGAGCAGTTTGCCGTAAGGGGAATTGGCCCGCGCCGCGATGTGCTGCCGCGGATACTGCCAGGCCGTCGAAACGCCGTCCAAGTCCAGCCCCACCGCGGCCGCCACGACCGAGACGGCCAGGACGCCCGCCGCGGCCGCGAGCCATAAGCGCCGCGCGCCAAAGGCCATCGCTCCGGCCACCAGCAGGTTCAAAACGGCGGGATACACCAGAATGCCAATATGGTCCAGGAACCGGACCAGCACGAAGCTGAACAGGACGCCGCCCACGATGCTGCCGAGGCTGTCGGCGACATAGACCTGGCCGATGCCCGAAACGCCGTTTTCGCGCGCCAGCAAGGAACACGCCAGCGTCAGGGCAAAGCCGGCCACGAGGCCGTACGGCAGCAGCAAAAGGAGGGCGCTGAGGAAGGTTTCGCCGGCGCCCACGACCGCGCCGCGGATGAAAACGACGTTGCGCAAAGCCCGCAGAAGGAACACCAGCGCCAGCGGCAGGAGGGCCGTCAACACTTGCGCGACGGCCAGGGCGGCCAGCGGATGGCGGAGTTTGTCGGAGGCGCGGCCCAGCCAGGCACCCAGGCCCATCAGAAGGAGCCAGTTGCCCAGCGTCAGGCCGAGCACCAATTCGTTGCCGCTAAAGGCGTCGAGCAATTCGCGCATCAGCGCCAATTGCGTCATCACGCAGGAAACGCCCAGCGCGCCGACGGCCAGCAGGACAAGCCGCCGTTGACTTGGGAGCGCTCGCGGGATCAGCTTCCGGTCGGACATGAGACATTAGTTTGACTCCGCGAAGGCCTCGACGTGGTAGATGGAGACGCCGACATTGCGGCCGCGCCAGTCGTCCGGCGCGCAGCCGGCTTTTTGCGCGAGGTGGTTGAGGAATTCGACCTTGTCCGGCAGTTGCTCCCAGACTTGGGGCAGGAAGGTCGCCCTGGCGGAGCCAATGCGCAGCACCACGCCATCCTCGCCCGGCTCCAACTTGTTCAGGAGGTCTTCGGGCGACTTGAAACTCAGCGGCTGGGGTTCGGTCAGCACGCTGATTTCGATTTTGATTTTGGCCACCTCCTCGGGCCGCACCGGCTGGAAACGGGTGTCGCGGGTGGCCGCGTTGCGGGCGTTGTCCACCACCGCGCGATAAAGGGCCTCCAGCGGCACGATATGGCCGATGCAGCCGCGCAACTCGCCATTTTCGGTCAAGGTCACGAAGCAGGCTTTGGTTTCCGACAATTTGGGCGGCAGGTCTTTAGTACTGACTACTGGGTCCGGCGCGCCGGCGTTGGCGGCCGCGCAGGCCAGGGTGCGGCGGGCCAGGTCCAGCAGGAACTTCCGCTCGCCGGCCTCAAAATTTTGCGGCGGCGGCTCGTAAAAGGCGATGGCGGAGTACCCGACCACGGCGCTTTTGTCGCCGGCGGTATCGCCGCTGTTGCGGTAATCGAGCAACTGCGGTTTCCAGCCTTTTTGGCGGCCCAGGTGCATGAGCGTCAAAATGGGCAATTTGCCGCAAGCTTCCTGGGTTTTCATGTCCTCAATGTTCAGGTCGCAAATCGCCTTGACGCATCGGTGGTCCAGTTCTTCGGCCTTGGCGTAGGGGTAGTAATGACTCAGATCGGAGCTGGCCACCACGATGGTTCTGGCATCAATAACGCCGGCCAAAACCTTGGCGGCCTGTTCGGGGTCAACGTCGCCAAAGACCGCGGGCAGGATGGCGAAGTTGGCCAGGGATTTTTGCAGGAAAGGAACCTGGACCTCGATGGAATGTTCCCAAGTGTCGGGCGTGTCCTGCCCGTCGGCCGGGGCGGCTCTTGAGGAATGGGTCCACCATTGCGGACGCTGGACCGGGCATGGCGATTCCAGGACAAAAGGCGCGGTTTGGGCGAGTTGCCGCGCCTTGGCTGAGATGGGGACGGTTCCCAAAGGCGTTTGGTAAGCGTCCACGTTAGGAACCGACGCGCCCTGAAACAGGGCATAATGACTGGGGCCGAGGATGATGACGGTTTGGAAATCGTGACCAGCCAGCGCCTTGTAGGCAATGGCGGCCGTTGGTCCCGAATAAGGGTAGCCCGCGTGAGGGCAAACCAAGCCCTTCAGGCGCGGTATGTGATGGGCGGGCGCGCCTGCCAGCAATTCGTCAATGGTTTTTGACAGAACCTGTTTTTCAGCCGGATAAAACAGCCCGGCAACGGCCGGCGGGCGAACCCGCGGTTGGCTGTTAGTCGGCGTTTCCGCCCGCAAGTGGCGCGCGGGGAAAAGCAAAAGCGACGCGACGAGGGCAAGCCGGACGGCGGCTTGTCTTCGGCCTTGTTTTGCCGCCGGGGCCGCGCATGGCCCGCTAATGTGGTTGGAACCCAAAGCATTCACACTGGTCTTCAATTTGCCCACCCTTTTGAAGGCCCGTCAATCCACCCTTTTTGTCCACCGGCAGGCAACAAAAGGCGGGATAATTCGTCCACTGGGGGATCGCTGGATTTTTTTTGGCCATAGGACGGATAGGACGGATGTTACCTAATTGTTGCTTAATCGTCGAATGTTCGTAACAGAATGGATGTTAGCCTTTCAGCCATGAGGCTTGCAGTAGAACCAAGATCAGAGCCGGCGTCCATTCGCGCGCCGGCTCGCCTTGTGAACCTTCAACAACACAACCATGCTTCCAATACACATCAGTCCCCTTTTCGCCGCCAACGCGCTGGAATTCGCGATCAAGAAAGCCACGCCCGAAGGCAAGATCACGATGGCGGCGCTGTTGGTGCTCTCGCTCTTCAGTTGGACCATTATCATCACCAAAGCCCGCCAACTGGCCATGGCCCGGAAATGGGCCAAAAAATTCTTCGCCGCTTACGAAGCCACGCGCGATCCGCTGGACGTGAAACGCAAGGGCGAGACTTTCGAGGGAGCGCCCGCCTACGAACTTTACATCCGGGGCGCTGACGAATTGGATTACCATTTGAAGACCTACCCGGTGCAGGTCAAAGCCCGCGCGGACAAAACGTCCGATCCCACCCTCGGGCATGGGGAGACGGAGGTTTTTGTCCGAACGAGCGCCACCCGGATCAGCATGGCCTCATTCGACGCGGTCAAGGTGGTGATGGAGGAAAGGGCGGCGGCGGAAGCGATGGCGCTGGAGAAAGGGATGATTGTGTTGTCCACGGCGGTGGCGGGCGGGCCGTTCATCGGTTTGCTGGGCACGGTCTGGGGCGTGATGGAAACCTTCTCGGGCATCGCCAACGCCGGGTCGGCCAGCCTGACGGCGATGGCGCCGGGCGTGGCGGGGGCGTTGATCTGCACGGTCATCGGCCTGCTGGTAGCCATTCCGGCGATGTTCAGCTACAACTTCATGGTCACGACCATCCGGGCCATCACGCAGGAATTGGACGGTTTCGCCAGCCGCTACGCCAACCAGATCGAGCATCGCTACGTGGACAACCGCCCGCTGGCGGAGGAGATTCGGGATGCCAATGAAATGCTGGCCGCGCGCATTGTCAGCGCGTTGCAATCCAACGGGGTGAGGGTCACGGAGATGGCCGGAAAGACAGCATGAAAAAGTGCTCGCATTCGGCGCATCACTCCCTGACCGAGCTGAATATCACCCCCTTGCTGGACCTGGCCTTCGTGCTGCTGGTGATTTTCATCATCACCACCACGCCCATTGTCAACGACCTGGACCTCAACCTGCCTTCCGCCGCCAAACACCAGAAAGACCCGCCGCGCAAGGCCAACTACATCACCGTGCAGGCCAATGGCACCTTGTGGATCAACAAAGCGGCGGTGACCATTGCGGGTTTGCAGGAAAAGCTGGTGGAGTTGCGCCTGGACGACCCCGATCTGAGCGTGATCGTGCGCGGCGACAGCAAGACCAAGTACAGCCAGATTCGCGCCGTGCTGGACGCCTGCCAGCAAGCCAACGTGGCCAAAGTGGACCTGGCCACGGAAGCGGCGGATCAAAAATAAACGGGAGACGCGCCGATGGTTCCGCAGACACAGCAACGCAAAGTCCGAAATTCGACGAAAATCAACCTGCTTTTCTCGCTCGTATTTCACGGGATCATTGTGATTTCGCTGCTGTATTTCGCCGCGCGCCAGGGATTGCTGGGCAGGCAAATCAAGAAAATCGCCGTCGAGATGGTCAAGGAGAAAAAGCCGGAGAAGCCCAAGGAACCGGAAAAGCCCAAGGAAGAAGCGCCCAAAGTGGAGGCTCCGAGAGCCGTTGAAGCCCCAAAAATTGAAGAGGCGAAGGCCTCGCGGCAAGCGCCGCCGCCTGCGGTGGCCGAAGCGCCGCCCGCGGTGGCGCCGCCATCGGTGGACGTGCCTTCGTTTGTGTTCGAGGGCGGCAAGGCGGTGGAATCCACGTCCGACCCGGTGCAAATCTACAAGAGCCTGGTGGAGTACTCGTTGCGTTCCCGGTGGGAGCGTCCCGATGACATGGAGGACCACGACTTTGTGGCGGAAGTGGAGGTTGCGGTCACTCCCTCCGGCCAGGTTGAGTATCCGGTTTGGAAAAAGAGTTCCGGCAACAAGCGGTGGGACGAATCGGTGCGCCGGGCGCTGGCCGGGGCCAGGAGCATGGATCGTCCGCCGCCGGCCCATTTCCCCGCGCGGGTGGTGGTGCGGTTCGATGTGGTCGCGCTTGAGGCCATCCCCCAATAAGCCATGAAGAAAACAACCCGCCGCGGGCACAGCACATTGAACGAGTTGAACATCACGCCGTTGCTGGACCTGGTGTTCGTATTGCTGGTCATCTTCATCATCACCACGCCGCAGATGGTCAACAGCCTGGAAATGGCGCTGCCGTCGGGCAAACCGCCGCCGGCCAATCCCAACGTGCCCAAGCCCAAAATCCACCGCCTCGTCGTGGACGAGAAGGGACAGGTATTTCTGAACGACGAGGCGATTGCCGACAGCCAGCTTAAGGACCGATTGCGCGGCATCAAGGCCTCCGACCCGGACCCCAAATTCGTGGTCAAAGGGGCGGACAACGTGGATTACCAAGGCATGATCAAGGTGCTGGACGCGCTCCAGCAATTAGAGATCACCAAAATCGGCCTGGCCACGCAAGCCGGGCCGTAAAAGGAGATGTCAATATGATGGGAATAGTTCGTTCCAAAATCTTAACACTTCCGCCGTATGATTGCCACACGCGTCCATAAAACTGCCGGGTGCATGAAAACAAGACCGCATCACGAGCCTCATTTGGTGGTCCATGAAATCCGGTTGCAAAGGGGTGGAGAATGGGCGCCTGATTTCCACGGTTGGTGTCTGTCGCACGTTGGCAGCGGCATCAGCTATTGGCAGGAGCCGGGCAGGACGCGGGAAGTGGCGGCGGGGTCTCTGCTGGTGTTCTCGTCGGAGGCGCGCGGGGTCTTGCGCGCCAGCCAGTTGAACGAGGTGGCTGTCACGTATTATTGCGTGGAAATCGAGAAGCTGCTGGGACTGCTGAGTTTGCGCGAGCAGCACTTTTTCAGCCAGGCCGCCGGACGAAAGAGCCAGGCCGCGCGCGTGGTGCCCCCGGACAGCCCGATGCCGGAGCGGTTCAAGACGCTTTGTTCCCAGCCCGGGGCCTGCGCCGTTTCGACGCGCCTGCGCCTGCTGCAGTTTTTCATGGACCTCTTCGAATGGGATGGCGACCGCGACCAGGCCGCGCCCGCCGTCTGGATGGATGGGCGGAAGCGGTTTCGCAAGATACTCAATCAAATGGCGGCGGCGGAATTCGTGGAGATGTCGGTTTCGGAACTGGCGCCCATGATGTCGTGCAGTCCGAGGCATTTGAACCGCCTGTTCCGGGAGGAGTTGGGGGCGTCGTTTCGGGAGAAGCAAATCGAATTGCGGCTGGTCAAGGCTTGCGAATTGCTGGCCACCTCCAACGCCAAGGTGGTGGAAGTCGCGCTGGAAAGCGGCTATCAATCCAGCAGCGTTTTCAGCGAATTGTTCAAGAGGCATTTTGGAGTCAGCCCGGGCCAGTGGCGGCGCCAGTGTCTCCACCCGCGGGGCGCCGGGCGCGCGCATTTCTAAACGACCGCCATCCTCCAGCCCAAACATGAAACAACCAAGACCGCGGGAATTTGCTTTCAAGCGCGCGCTGGCGCTGGCCGGCGTGGCGGCCGGCCTCTGTCTGGCGGCGCGGGCGGCCGAGACCAACGCGGTTTCCACCAACAGCCCGTCCGCCGGCGCTTCGCCCGCGCCCGCGCCGAACCCGACGCCGCATTTTCTGGTCAGCCGCTATGAAGTCACAGGCAATACGCTGCTGCCGGCAAAGATTTTGGACGGCATCCTCTCCCAGCATACCGGGAGCAACGTCACCTTCGTGGACGTGGCCGCCGCGGTGAAGGAATTGCAGTTGGAATACCACAACCGGGGCTACGACACCATCAGCGTGACCATCCCGCAGCAGCGGCTGACCAACGGCGTGTTTAAAATCCGGGTCTTTGAAGGGCGGCTGGCCCGGATCGTGGTCACCGGCAATCGTTATTTCAGTTCCAACAACGTGATGCGGGCCTTGCCCGGATTGAAGACCAACATGTTGATGAACAGCAAATTGCTCCAGCCCCAATTGGACCTGGCCAACGCCAATCAGGATCGCCAGATTTACCCGGAAATTCATCCCGGCCCGGACCCCGAAACGACCGAGCTTATGTTGCGGGTGAAGGATCAATGGCCCCTGCACGCCAAGGTGGAGGCCAACAATGCCAGCACGCCGGGCACGCCGGACATGCGCCTGGCCACCTCCGCCGCCTATGACAATCTATGGCAGTTGGAGCACGCGATGGGCGTCCAGTACACGTTTTCCGAGGAAGATTACAAGCAGGGCGGCAACTGGAATCTCTATGACAAACCGATGGTGGCCAACTATAGCGGCTTTTACCGGCTGCCGCTGGCCGCTCCCGAATCCATGGCGGACACGGCGGCCCGCAGCGCGGGCCGATTTGGCTACAACGAGGCGACGCGGAAATTCGTGCTGCCGCCGGCCACGGGCGCGCCGGAATTGAACCTCTACGCCAGCGGTTCGACCATTGACAGCGGGTTGGCGCATGGGTCTGTCAAGACCATCTATGCCGGGACCAACGGCAGCACCATCGCCCAGCAGACCCTGCACCAGGATTTGACGTACAACGACGCCCTGGGATTTCGTTTGACAGAGCCGTTGCCGGAATGGGCCGGCATCCGCAGCCATTTGCAAGCGGGGCTGGACTACAAGGATTACAAGGCGGTGAGTTTTGAGACCAATAATTTCATTACCACCGAGTATTTGCAGAACCTCAACGGCCAAACTTACCAACAGGTGTCCACTGTGCGCTCCCCGGTGCCGGCCACCCGAAAATCGCTTTCCTATCTTCCGCTGGCGCTACGCTGGGACGGCGCCCGCGAAGACGCCCGGGGCGTCACCGGGCTGGGATTCAACTACAGTCCCAACGTGTGGCATTCCGGCAGCGCGGCGGGCGTGGACGGCATTACGGGGTCCACGGAATCCAGCGGTTTTTGGCATATTGTCACGGCCAACGTGAGCCGGGAACAATTGCTGCCCGGCGAATGGCGGCTGGCCTTGCGGGCCGACGGACAGTGGGCCAGCGAACCGCTCATCAGCAACGAGCAGTTCGGCGGCGGCGGCATTGCCGGCTGCAGGGGCTATCGCGAAGGCGAAGTCTTTGGCGACTCCGGCTGGCGTCTGACTTCGGAATTGAAGATGCAATCCTACCGGGTGGGCTTCGCCGGGCAGGGAACAAGTTCGCCTTTGCTGGTGCGCGCTTCGTTTTTCATGGATTACGCCGACACCTATTTGAGCGACCCCAACGGCCGCCCCGCGGCGACGGCGTTGTGGGGGACGGGTTTGGCCGGCGCGGCCGCGCTGGGGTCCCATTTCAACATGATGCTCTCGTTTGGCTGGCCATTGCTCAATACCCCATCGTCGGAAGCCTATCACGTGCGCATTGCGTTTTCATTAAGCGCGCAATTCTGATTTTCCATGAGGGAATCCCATCATCCTTTTCGTCACCTAAAATTAACATTCCGGGGCTTTCTGCGCTGCGTGGCAGGGTCTAACGTGCTGGCCGGGCAAGCAAAACGACCATGAACAAATTGCTGTACGCGATTATAAGGAGAGGCTGCGGGCGCTGGCTGCGCGCGGCTCTGTTGCTGGCGCCGGGCCTCGTTTCGGCCAACCCTTCGCATCCGGTGGTCGCGCAGGGTTCGGCGACTTTTTCCACGCAAGGCCCGCAATTGACGATCCATACCACCGGCAATGCGGTCATCAATTGGTCCAGTTTCAACATCGCGGCGGGCCAAACCACCGTTTTTATCGAACCGTCCGCCACTTCGGTGGTGTGGAACCATATCACCGATCCCAACCCCACGCAGATTCTGGGACATCTGGACGCCAACGGTTACGTGGTGTTGCAGAATCAATCGGGCATCTACATCGGCGGCAACGCGGTCATCAACGCGGCGGGATTGGTCATGACCACCACGCGAACTGTGCCGTTGGATGTTTTCGGGGGCGGCGCCTGGGAATTCACCGCGCCGGCGCCTACCGCCAGCATTATCAATTACGGAGAGATCAACGCCGGACCCGCCGGCTCGGTTTTCCTCATCAGCCGTGACATCCAGAACCAAGGGAGCATCACGGCCCCGGCAGGCAACATTGGCCTGTGCGCCGGGGAAAAGGTGTTGGTGTCCAGCCGCGCGGACGGGCGGGGTTTCAGCGCCCAGGTCACTTTGCCGCAAGGCTCGGTGGACAATTCGGGCAAGCTCATCGCCGACGCCGGCACCATCGCCCTTAACGCGCAAGTGGTCAATCAAGGCGGGTTGATTCAAGCCAACACCGTGCAGGAGCAAAACGGGGTCATTGAAGTGGTGGCCAGCGACAGTGTGAATCTTGGGGCCGGTTCCACCATCTCGGCCAAAGGGGACACGCAGGGGGCAAGTTCCGGCGGCCAGATCACGATCAAATCGGGCCATACTTTCAGCGACACGGCGACTTCGGTCATTGATGTTTCCGGAGGCGCGCAGGGGGGCGATGGCGGGCAGGTGGAAATCTCCGCCCCCAACATGAGCGCGATCCAGTCTCAGATCAATGGACACGCGGACGACGGCTGGACCGGCGGCAAGTTGAGCATTGATCCGGTGAACATTATTTTGAGCACTTCGGGAGTGACCGCCAGTTCGGGAACAATTAACGAAGGCGATTCGCCCTCCACCTTGACGCTGAACCCCAATTCGCTGGACTCGTTTTCACAGATTCTGCTGCAAGCTTCCGGGAATATCACCCTTTCCACCCAATGGACCGTGCCCGACAGCGCCAGCGCCACCAGCCTGACGTTGCAGGCGGGCGGCAATATAACCTTCAACAACAACGACCGACTCACGGTGGGACAGAACTGGAACGTCAATCTGATTGCGGGCGCCAATTTTAACACCCCCACCGGCGTCACTTCGGGCGCCGGCACGATCACCATGAAGGGAGGCGCAAGCGTGCAATCCGCCAATGGCGACATCACGCTCATCGCGGGAAACGGCATCTCCGTTGCCACCGGCAGCATCACCTCGACGGCTGGCGGCTCCATTCTCCTGCAAGCCATGTCCGGCAATATTACGGCGACAGACCCCTCCGCCTGGAATCTGGCCGACAGCGCCACGCCGGCCTCCTTCACGATGCAGGCCGGCGGCAACATCACCATGAGCGGAGGCATTACGGCGGGCCAGGATTGGTCCGTTGACCTCGTGGCTGGCGCCACCTTTGCTTCGGCCACCAGTGTCAATACGAAAGGCACAGGCTCCGTCACGCTTTCGGGGGGCGCCACGGTGCAAACCCAAAACGAGGACATTGATGTGACCGCGGCCAATGCCGTGACGGTGGGCACTGGCGCCATCCGCACCATGAATGGGGGCAACATCGTCGTGGATGCCGTGGCCGGCAGCGTCAACGCGGGCCAGAATCAGAATGGTTACTCGTTCGTTACCGGGGATTTTTCCCTTTTGGGCGGCATCAGCACGGCGGCGGGCGGCAACGTCACGATCACCGCCGGCGGCGATGTCACCAGTTACCTGCCGACGGGAACCAGTGCCAGCCAGTCGGACGCCGGGACGGGCGCGTTCGGCCCGGAACCGGGGGTGGTGACCATCACGGCGGGGGGCAGCGTCTATGGCCATTACGTCGCGGCCGACAGCGTGGCAAACGGGGTGGACGCGCCCAGCACGATCACGGCGGAGACCGGCAACGCCGGGTCCGCCATCAGCACGCTTTTGGCTTTGAGCCTGGCCACGGGCGGCTGGGTCGTCAACGCCCCCAACGGCAGCATCAACCTTCAGGAAGTGCGCAATCCCAACGGCGCCCTCAACGCCAGCGGCTACGGCGCGTCGGCGGCGCAGAACAACGTGTTCAATTACGATCCCTTCGCCTCGGTCACCTTGAACGCCGGCTACGCCGTCAATTTGCTGGGAACGGACATCCCGCGCTCCAGTAGCGCTCTTGTTCCCATCATTTACCCTCCCACCCTGACCATCAACGCCGGCGCGGGCGGTGTCTCCCTGGGCAGCGACGTGACGCTCTTTCCCTCGCCTTATGGCGAGTTGACCGTCACCACGACGGTCCCCGCTGGGACCCCGGCCAGCGCCGCGGGATCGCCGCCGCCGGGCAGTTTCGAGGGCAACGGTTTTACTCTCGCCATGTCCGACAGCAGCGCCACGCGCTGGATTCAAGGCACCACGGATTTCGCCAACGATCACGCGGCCACGCCGGTGCAATTGAACAACACCCAACCCGTGGTCTTCAACATCGCCGGCAATCTGGACGACGTGACGCTCATCACTCCCAAGGAAACCCAGGTCACTGTCGGGGGCAGCATGAACAACGTCAGCTTCACCGGCCAGAATTTGCACAGCGGCGATGTGAGCTTCTTTAAAGTGGCCGGAGAAATCTTCGACCAGAACACCTACGCCTTCGTCAATTTGAGCACGGCCCTGACCCTGCCGGCACCGCTTTATCCCGGCGCGGTGCAGACTTACTTGCAGCTTCTGCAAAACGCGGTCGTGCCCGGCTCCGGGCCGAGTTCAGCCGACGCGGGGCAGCTCTTTCCCAGCCTGAACTTCTTCTACCTGCCGAACACAAAGCAATTGGGCTACGACGGCATTATGAGCGCCGCCACGGAAGCTTTGCTGTTAGGCACGCTCCAGGAAAAAACCTACACGCTGGGGGGCAAACCCCTTCTTGACACCCAAGGCAACTACATCACGACCACCGTCACGTTCGCCAACACGCCGGCGCTGGTTCAGGCCATCCAGGCCCTTTATGCCGCCAGCCAGAATTCCATCAACCTGGCCAACGCTCCCCAGGGCATTATCATCGGCGGCCCCGGCGAGTTGGACATTACGGCGCAGTCCATGGACTTGGGCGTTTCCGCCCAGGGCATCAGCTCCGTCGGCCCGGCCATCAACAGCGCCTTGGCCAAAATCGCCACGCAGGGCGCGACCATCAAGATCAATCTGGCCGCTGATTTGGACTTGTATGCTTCCATGATCAGTTCCTGGTACGGCGGCGCCATTGACATCAATGTCGGCGGCGCGATCAACGCCGGGCTGGCCGATCTGCCTTTTCAACAGGCCGATGTGCCTCACGGAATATGGACTTCCAGCGACAGCGACATCAGCGTCATTGCCAAGGGAGACATCAACATCCAGGGATCCCGCATCGCCGCCTTTGACGGCGGAGATGTTTTTGTGGAGTCGCTCACAGGCAACGTCAACGCTGGCACAGGGAACCTGAGCGAAATCCTGGTCAATGAGGTTATCGTTAATCCCAAAACAGGCGCGGTCACCACGCCGCAACAGCCCATCGCCGGCAGCGGAATTCTGGCCACGACCCTTCCTAATGCCCCCAAGAGTCTGGCTGTGGGCAATATCACGGTGGAGACCCCGCAGGGAGACATTGAGGCCGGCAACGGCGGCATCACGCAGCAACCCGAAAACAAAAACACTTCCCTGGCGCCAACGGTCACCCTGACGGCCGGAACCTTTGGCGCCAACGGCGCGGTGCTCGATGAGGGAAACATTGACGCTGGAGACTCCGGCGTCATCTCCATCAACACGGTGGCCAAAGCCACCGGCAAGATCAATGGGCTGTTTATCTCCAGCGGCAATTCCACCATCTACGGCAACACCCTCAATGTCACGGACGTGGCTGGAGGGATGGCCACGGTCAGCGCCAGCGGCGGCGCCATCACCGGAACGGTCATCGCGGGCGGCGGCATCAATGTGGCGGGCGGCACTTTCGCGGGCGTGGCGCTTTCGCAAAATGTTTCCGGCGGCGGCGCGCAATCCGCCCTGGCCACCGCCGCCACCGCCACTGCCGGCAGCCAGACTGCCGCCGCCGGGGAAGCCGGCTCGCAGAAGGCCCAAACATCAAGCGAGATCGCCTCCACCGATACGGACGACGAAAAGAAAAAAGCCCGCGCCCATCCGTTGCTGGCCAAGTACACCGGCCGCGTCACCGTCCTGCTGCCGCCAAAACCATAAAGACGTTCCAAGTTACGTCTTTGCAACAGAGCGTCCGGCGGCGGGGTTTCCAGCCTTTGGTGGTTTCATAATTCACGTAAAATCAACATGCCAGGCGCTTATTCGCCCATGTCCCAAGGGAGCAGAAGCATGTCCGAAAACAGGAGGCGGGGGCATGGGTTGGCTTGGTAAGGTTATGGACTCGCAAAAACTGCGAGGCAATAGACATAACGAAATCGAAAATAAACACTTATGAAGGCACCAAGAATTCTACTGGCGGGCTTGCTCGCCCTTTCGACCTCGGGCGTGGCCCAGGCGCAATCAACCATCACTCTTCACTTAACCGGCTCCACCGCGTTTCGCACGGCGGTTCAGAACGCCATTATTCATATCCTCCAACCTGGCTATTCTGCTGCTTTTGTGGGCAGTTCCTTTACGGGCGCGGGCGAGGCGATCGTCTCGGGGACAACCATCAGCAACATCAATGGCAGTCCCGCCTCGGTTACCATCCAGACTTACTGGTCCGGTTCGCTGGCGGGCATCCAGGCGGTTTCGACGGAGTTATCCCTTCCTAATTTTCTCTCCAGCGGCAACTCCACCAGCGGCGGAACCACCACCGCGCTCAGCAGCCCTGTCTTTGAATCGGACATTCCGGAAGTTTGCATGTCTGACGGTTTCCAGAACACGACGCAATTCTCCCCTCCCAACCCCCAATATCCAGCGCTCTCGCACCAAAACGTCGGCGTGGTCGTCTTTGATTTCGTCAAAAATAACGGCGCTCCCGCTGGTTTGACGAACATGACCCCGCTCCTGGCTCAAACCTTGTGGGAGAATAATGGCACTCTTCCTCTTTCAATGTGGACCGGCAATACAAACGATGTCACCAACACCATCTATGCCGTTGGCCGCAACCCGGATTCCGGCACCCGCAAAACCGCCTTCCTCGAAACCGGCATCCAAACTTTCATTAGCGCCGTGACTCAGCAAGCGGTCTATCAATACGCGCCCAGCAACGCCAATGGCTTGGTCACCTCAGCAAATAAAGGCCAAATCACCAAACAGGGATTTTGGCCCCCTTCCACGGTGGACGGTCTCTCATTTGTTAAAGGTAATGGCGGCTACAGCAGCGGCGGCGACCTGGCCGCAGCCATGGGACAGGTATCTCCCTACAACTACGTAACTTATTTGGGCCTTTCCGACACCGCCACCGCCACGGGTCTCGGCGCGACCGTATTAACCTACAACGGCGTTGCTTTCAGCCACACTGCCGTCCAAAACGGGACCTACACCTTCTGGACCATAGAACAAATGGACTGGCTGCCTGTGGGCACAGGAATAATGACTCAAAACCAATTGGCCCTGGCTGAATTGCTGGCCACACAGATTGCCAACGAGAATCTGTCCGGTGTCGGCGAGTCACTAACCTCCATGAATGTCACCCGTAATCAAGAGGGTGGGCGCGTGATCCCCGGGACTATGTCATCCACAACTCCATAAGCCACCGAGCACGTCTGATGGTCTGGTTCTCTTGATTTTGGAACCAGGATGACCAAAATATTTCTTAAAGACGATCAATTATATGAAATTAAACTTACACAGGATGGCAGGAATTCTGTTATCCATTGCCGGATCCTGCGCGCTGGTCCAAAGCGCGCAAGCCGGCTCCGCTGCCTTCACGGACAACAGCCGTGATCTGATGCTTGTTTTTCGCAAAACTGGCTCCGACGGAACACCCACATCAGCCCCATACGTGTTCGAGGTTGATATTGGCCAGGCTTCGATCTACTACGGCGCAACCGCGGGAAGCATCATTCCCATCACTGCCTATACCACCAACCAACTGGGAAGTCTTTTTGACGACCTAAACGACTTCAGTTGGTCCGTTAGCGGCTGTGTGCCCAATATCGGCGACTCGGGGGATCCAAGCAGACCAATAAGCACGTTGTGGCTTACCGATCCTCGCACTCAAGACCCCGGCACGCCAGCCACCGCTTGGCCGCGCGAAGGCATCTACTCTCAAGCTGGCGTGGCCTCAGAAATCAACAACATCATGCAAGGCGCGGTGAATTATGCCGCTTTGCCGAGCACGAGCAGCTCGGCGGTCAACACCGCAACGACGTTGGCCATACCGGCAGGCGACGGCTATGATGCGGACGGTTACTTGACCGCGCTGGGAAACTTCGACGGCAGCTTTCCAGGTGACGTGGAAATCACCACCCTGCCGACCTTCACGACCGACGGATTGCCCTCGCGCTCGGACTTCTACGAACTCCAGCCGGGCAGCGGTGAGGGCGCCTACTTGGGGTACTTTGAGTTGTCCACCAATGGAGGGCTGACGTTCTACGCGGGGCCTTTGTCGGTGTCTTACCCGGCGCCAACTCTGACCGTCAGCACGGCGGGTTCCGGCGCCGTCAGCATCGCGTTTGCGTCCACGGCGAACGGAACCTACACGCTCTATTACACTAACGCGGCGGGATTGAAGGCGCCCGTTTCGACTTGGGCGAGCGTCAGCACGAACATCGTCGGCGACGGAACGGTCAAAGCGTTCCAGCAGCCCATCAGCGGCGCGGGCACGTTTTACAGTGTAGGTGTGCATTGAAGCCCCCCCGCTAAAAAAAGAAAACCATCGGCGGGCCTTGCGGAAGTTCATCCCTCGAACGATAGCAAGGCCCGCCCTTTTTGAACCCGCTTTTTAAAGTCACCTGTTTGTAACAATTCCGCCCTTGATTTGAGGCGGACGGCAATTAGCATCCCCCCCATTAATGTTCAACCAGACACGAACGCTCTTGGAACGGCGGCCCCATCGTTTCGCATGGCGTGCTCTCCGTTGCGCTCTTGGCATCCTTGCTTTCTGCTTCGTGGCCGCCGCGGCTCGCGCGCAAACCAACGCGCCGACCAACGCCCCGTCCCATTCCCAGCCCGATGATCCGCTGGTGGACCTCCTTGTAAGAAAAGGCTTTGTGACCTTGGATGAAGCGCAACAGCTAAGAAGCGAAGCCGACGCCCTCAAAACCAACGGCAACGCCTCTTTCACGAAATGGAAGATCGGCGACGGCATCAAGAGCGTGGAGCTTTACGGCGACATTCGACTGCGCTACGAAAGCCGCGAGGTTCGCACGCCCATCGCCGGCCGGCTGGACCTGGACCGTTATCGTTATGCCGCGCGGCTGGGTTTGCGGGGTGATTTGGCGGACGACTTTTATTACGGGCTTCGCGTGGAAACCTCGCCCAACCCGCGTTCGCCCTGGGTGTCGTTCGGAACTTCCTCCTCCTCCACCGGCGTCCCATATCAAGGCCCCTTTGGCAAAAGCTCGGCCAGCCTCGGTTTGGGCCAGGTGTACTTGGGCTGGCATCCGATAGACAACATTGACGTGACCGTGGGCAAATTCGCCAACCCGCTCTTCACCACGCCCATGGTTTGGGACAGCGACATCAATCCCGAGGGCGCGGCGGAGCATTTCAAATACGACATCGGCCCCGCCGAGTTTTTCGCCACTTTCGGCCAGTTCATCTATCAAGACGACAATCCCAGCACTTCCACGGTTGGCCTGCAAGGTCTTGGCGACACCGGGCACAACGGCAACACGCCCTTTATGATGGCGTGGCAAGGCGGCCTGAAATACCAGCTCACCACCAATGTCTCGTTCAGAACGGCCGCGACGCTTTACAATTACCTCGCTCACGGCACCAACAACAACGTCGGCGCCACCGGCTCCTACCCGGGCACTCCCGGTTTTTCCGACGTTTTCGTCGGCCAAGGCTACGGCATTCCGGTCGTCGGCGCCAGCGGTTATCCCGCGCAAACCGCCGACGGCTTTTATTACAACCAAACCGGCGTCAACGACCTGCTGGTGCTGGAAATTCCCTTTGAAGTGGATTTTCGATTGATGAAGCAGCATTTCAAGGTGTTTGGTGACTTTGCCGAGAACCTCGATGGCGCCTCCCGCGCCGAAGCCGCCGTGGCGGCCGCCGACAACTCGCTTATCTACCCCCAAACCCTGAAATTCCCCTTGCAGCGGAACCAGTATAAGGCCTATCAATTTGGCGTGGCCGTTGGCAATGGCGATGACTTGGGACTGGTCTATGGATCGGCTCTGAGAAAGGGCGCCTGGGAGGCGCGCTTCTATTGGCAGCACGTGGAGCAATACGCGCTGGACCCCAATCTGCTGGACTCCGACTTTTTTGAAGGCCGCGGCAACATGCAAGGTTTTTACGCGGCCTTCAGCTATGGATTCACCAGCGCCATGATCGGCACCGTCCGTTACGGCTACGCCTCGCGCATTGACAATAAGCTGGGCACCGGCGGCAGCAACCAGGACATTCCCCAAGTCAATCCGATAGACCAATACAACCTGGTCCAATTGGATCTGACCATGAAGTTCTAACGGGCTAAAACGAACGCGGCGTGGACACACGTCCACGCCGCTTACCCTTGCTTGTCTCCCAAAACGTTTTACACGTCGTAGTACAAGTGCAGTTCGTAGGGATGGGGGCGCAGGCGCAGGGCGTCGGCCTCTTTGCGCTTGTGGCTGACCCACATCTCCAAAAAGTCCACCGTGAACACGTCCCCTTTCAACAAAAACTCATGGTCCTTCTCCAGGCAGTCCAGCGCCTCCTCCAAACTGGCCGGCACCTGCGGCACCTTGGCCAGCTCCTCCGGCGGCAACTCATACATGTTCTTGTCCATCGGCTCCCCCGGATCCATCTTGTTGAGCACCCCGTCCAGCCCCGCCAGCAGCAGCGCCGTGTAACACAAATACGGATTGGCCGACGGGTCCGGCGGACGATACTCCACCCGCTTGGCCTTGGGACTCTCGCTAAAGGTCGGTATCCGGATGGCCGCGCTGCGGTTGCGCGCGCTGTAAGCCAGGTTGACCGGCGCCTCGTAGCCGGGCACCAAACGCTTGTAGGAATTGGTCGTCGGACTGCACAGCGCGCACAGCGCCTTGGCGTGCTTGAGGATGCCCCCGATGTAATACAACGCCATCTGGCTCAACCCCGCGTACTCCTTGCCCGCAAACAACGGCTTGCCCTTCTTCCACAAACTCTGATGCGTGTGCATGCCCGACCCGTTGTCCCCAAACAACGGCTTGGGCATGAAGGTGGCCGTCTTGCCGTGCTTCCGCGCCACGTTCTTGATGACATACTTGTAGAGCATCATGTTGTCGGCCGTCTTGACCAACGTGTCAAACCGAAAATCAATCTCCGCCTGGCCCCCCGTGGCCACCTCGTGATGCTGCCGCTCGATCTTGATGCCCAACTGCTCCATGATCAGGCACATCTCCGTCCGAATGTCCTGCTGCGTGTCGTTGGGCGCCACCGGAAAATACCCCTCCTTGTGCCGAATCTTGTAGCCCAAATTGGGCTGCTCCTCCCGCCCGCTGTTCCAGATGGCCTCCTCCGAGTCTATCAGGTAAAACGTCCCGTTGCTCTTGCTGTCATACTGCACGTTGTCAAAAATGAAAAACTCCGCCTCCGGCCCGAAGACCGCCTCGTCGGCCAGACCGGTGGAGGCCAGATACTTCTCCCCGCGCTGGGCGATGCCCCGCGGATCCCGCGTGTAGGCCTCCTTGGTCCCCGTCTCGGCGATGGTGCAGGTCAGCGAGAGCGTCGGCACGGCGCAGAACGGGTCTATGAAGGCGGTGGCCGCATCCGGCATGGCCAGCATGTCGGAAGCCTCGATGGACTTCCAACCCCGGATGGAGGACCCGTCAAATCCGTAGCCGTCGGTGAAAACCTCCTCCGTCAACTCGGCGATCGGCACGCTGAAATGCTGCCAGACGCCGAAGGTGTCAACGAATTTCACGTCAACCATTTTGGCCCCCTGCTTGCGGGCCATCTCTATCACGCTTTTGGGTGTGTTCATACTTATCTTATCTTTTCTTATGGTGCATTATTGACTGTTTATACTGACGCACCGTTGCGCCAACCGCGTCTCCCGTCCACGATTATTGGCGCAACGGCGCGCTGAATTATCCGTGGTACCCCTCCTCCTCGTGTTCCGACAGATCGAGGCCGATGGATTCCACTTCCTCACTTGGACGCAGCCCGACAAGGGCCTTGACGATGTACGCAATCACGATGGTGCCGGAGATCGCCAGCGCGAGCGTCAGGCCGATGGCCTTGAGCTGCTCGAAAACCAGCGGTTGCAGCGCCTTGTCCGTGACGAAGGATTTCAGGTTGGTGGCCAGGTTGCCGTTGGCGGCGTTGCGGGCCAGAATGCCCGTGAGCAGGGCGCCCATGGTTCCGCCGACGGCGTGGACTCCAAAAGTATCCAGCGCATCGTCGTAACCGAACCAACCTTTGACTTTATAGCAAAAGAACCAGGGGATCAGACCCGCGCAAATCCCGATGATGACCGCGCCGCTGGAAGTGACAAACCCGCACGCCGGCGTTATGACCACCAACCCCGCCACCGCGCCGGAACAAAAACCAAGCACACTGGGCTTGCCGCGCGTGATCCACTCGGCCATGGGCCAGACGAAAGAAGCCACGGCGGTGGCCAGGGTGGTGGTGGTGAAGGCGTTGGCGGCGATGACATCGGACGCCACCGCGCTGCCGGCGTTAAAGCCGTACCAACCGACCCAGAGCATGCCGGTGCCAACCATGCACAAGACCATGCTGTGCGGAGAGAAGTTCTCTTTGCCGAAGCCCGCCCGCTTGCCCAGGATGATGCACAAAATCAGCGCGGACCAACCCGACGTCATGTGAACGACCGTTCCGCCGGCGAAGTCAATGGCGTGAATTTTGGCGTCGCTGTTGGAGACCCCGTTCATCAGGCCGTCAATGCCCCAGATCATGTGGGCTTGCGGGAAGTAAACGATAAACATCCACAGCGTCATAAACAGGAAGACGGCGGCGAACTTCATGCGTTCGGCGATGGCGCCCAGGATCAACGCGGGCGTGATGATGGCAAACATCAACTGGTACATGGCGAACACATTCTGCGAAACCCAGTAGGAATAATCGCCATTGGGACTGGAATCCACGCCATTGAGGAACGCGTAGCCCAGGTTGCCCAGAAAGGCGTTGCCTTTGTGAAAAACCAGGCTGTAACCGCAGATGTACCATAGGATCGTGACCAGGCCGGTAATCAGAAGGCATTGGGCCAGGACCGACAGGACGTTCTTGCGCCGGACCAGGCCGCCGTAGAACAAGGCCAGCCCGGGCAGGGTCATGAACAGCACCAAGGCGGCCGAAGTCATTTGCCAGGCATTGTGGCCGGGGCCGGGATTGGCCGTGAACGTATTGGCCTTTTCATCGTAGGAGCCTAATTTGGAACTGACGGTGCTGTTATTGGTGTCGGCCCCGCGCGCGCTGTTGTTGATGTAGGCCTCCAAATCCGCCACGCGCTGTTCCAGGGTCGGTTCGGAGCGTTTGACAGCGGGTGTATCGGCCGCTGCGGCGGAGGTTATTCCGGCGGCGAGGGAGGCGGTGAGAAGAAGCAGCAAAAGAGATTTTTGCATAAAGGAATCAAAAGGGATTGCGATGTTGGGGTTTAATTAAATGGCGGCATCGCCCTTTTCTTCGGTGCGAATGCGGACGATTTCCTCGACATCCGAGATGAATACCTTCCCGTCTCCGATCTTGCCGGTCTTGGCCGAGCTGACGATGGCCCCCACGGCGCCCTCCACGCGGGCGTCCGGGAGAACAAGCTCAATCTTGATCTTGGGGAGAAAATCCACTTTGTACTCGCTGCCGCGGTAGATCTCCGTGTGGCCTTTCTGGCGTCCGAAGCCTTTGACTTCGCTCACCGTCATGCCTTCGATTCCTATTTGATTTAATGCGTCTTTTACTTCTTCTAGTTTGAATGGTTTGATAATCGCTTCAATTTTTTTCATTGGATGACAAGCTGGGTGTCCTTGATTGGACAAACTCCGTGGAGCAAAGCCGATGCCATGGCCATCGAAAAAGGCAAGTATTAAACCTTAAGTATCTGTCTATCAACATGTAATATTCCTAATGGCATCGGCCTCTCAACAAGAAAAAAGGAGGTTGGACGGCGATTTGCTGTCGCTTTCTGCGCACAATGCTTAAAAAACCGCCATCAAGCCTCATTGGCTTGCGGCGCGCGCGAAAGTGACGGAATCCTTGATGCGCTTGTTGTCGGCGCGTATCCGGGCGGCCAGGGTCTTGCTGATGGCAAAAAGAATGGGAGCGGACAATTCGGGCGCTTCACGGCGGAGTTTATCGAAGGCTTCGGAGGAGATTTTCAACAGGATGCTCTCTTTGTTGGCCACCACGTCGGCCGATCTGGGGCCTTGGTCAAAAAGAGCGATTTCGCCAAAACATTCCCCGGGACCTAACGTGGTCAGGATGGTTTCCTTGCCGCCAATCATCAGCCGCACGCGCAACTCCCCGTCCAGCACCAGGTACATCCCGTCGTCGGGGTCGCCTTGCTTGACGATTTGCGCCCATTGGCGGACGGAGTGCGGCTCCATGAAGTTGACAAAGCGCCGGAGTTGATCGTCACTGAGTTCGGCCAGGGCTTTGACACGGCGCAACATGCCGGGAGTGATCTCCGAGTTGCCGATGGCGACACCCGTCGTGGCGCCGGCGGTGGCGGGATCGCCCTTCTTGCGAAAGAACAGCGCCAATTCAGGAAGACTGGCGGCCTTGCGCCAACGATCGTTCTGGCCGTCGAACACCCAGGTGTCCGCCAACACCCGTTCGTCCTTGACCCAACTGATTAAAGCCGGCAGTTCCACCGGGCCATAGACAACATTGTCCGCGGCCCAAATGCTATAAACGACATTCTGGCTGGTCTCAACAGGCACGAACGCATGTATAACAAAGGCGACGCCAAAGGGAAGAGAAATATCATCATCGGCAAAGTTCACCCCCGCCGCACTCGGAGGTTGAATCCAAGGGCGATCCAAGGCACATTATCATGCGTGCCAAAGATTCCGGTCATTTCGGTCGAGCAGATGCGCCAATGGGAAAAGGCCACTTGGGCCGCCGGCAAAACCGGGCCGGAGGTCATCCAACAGGTAGGCCGCCTCCTGGCGCAACGCCTTCTCCAACTGACCCGGCCCGGCGACACCCTCTGGCTCATCGCCGGCAAAGGCCATAACGGCGACGACGCGCGCGCCGCGCAGCCCTATCTGCCGGATCGCAAGGTGCTGCTGACCAATGTGGACGACCCTCGGAAAGGACTGGCTGAGTTCGCGCAACTTCTCCCAAGCCGCGGCGGGCCGCCCGCGCGGTGGATCGTGGATGCCCTCTTTGGCATCGGCCTCAATCGCCCGCTCAATGAGGATTGGCGGAAGCTCATCGAGGCCATCAACGGCTGCGGCCTTCCGATCCTGGCGGTGGATGTCCCCTCCGGCTTGAACGCCCAGACCGGCCAAAGCGAAGGAGCGGCCATCAAGGCGGCGCTGACGCTGACTTTGGGCGCGCCGAAAAAGGGCCTGCTGGCAGCGCCCGCTTTGACCGGACGCCTGGAAGTGGCGCCGGACATCGGCCTGATTCCCTGTCCGTTCGAGGAGGAATTGAACTGGACATGGCCCGGGGAATTCGCCGGTCTGCCGCCGCGCCGCGAGGTCACGGGCAACAAAGGCGATTATGGACAGGTGGCCATTGTGGCCGGCAGTTTTGGCTATCACGGAGCGGCCGTGCTGGCCGCCCGCGGCGCCCTGCGCGCCCAGCCGGGGCTGGTGACCGTCTTTCCGCAGGATTCCGTCTATGTTCCGGTGGCCACCCAACTGCAATCGGCCATGGTGCATCCCTGGCGGGCTGGCGCCCCGCCGCCCCGGAAGTGCGGCGCCATTTTGTTCGGCCCCGGCCTGGCAGAGGAAGGCTTGCCGGACACCCTGGCCAAAGAATTGCGTTCCCTCTGGCGCACCTGGCCGCTGGCCATGATCGTGGATGCCAGCGCGCTGGATTGGCTGGAGACGGTCCCGGCCCCCGCCGGCTCCGTTCGCGTCATCACGCCGCATCCCGGCGAAGCGGGCCGGCTGCTGCGCTGTTCCGCCGAACAAGTCCAGGCCGGGCGGGTCGCGGCCCTGCGCGCGCTGTCAAAACGATTTTGCAATTGCTGGGTCGTGCTCAAGGGGCATCAAACGCTGGCGGGCCGCGCCACCGGGGACATCTTTGTCAACAGTTCCGGCAACCCGCATCTGGCCCAAGGCGGGAGCGGGGATTTGCTGAGCGGCTACCTGGCGGGCCTGCTGGCCCAACCGGCCTGGCGCCAAGACCCGTTGCTGGCCCTGCGGTACGGCGTCTGGCAGCACGGCGCGGCGGCGGATTACCTGCAAGAAACCCAGTCAAGCTGGACCATCGAGGACCTGGCAGCATGCCTGGGACGAATCAGTCCGGCTCATTGATTCGTGATCGAGACGCTGCCGCTTTGATCGCCGTTCAGGAACAGACCGTAGCCGTTGGTTTGCTTTTGCAACACCGCGCCGCTGATGGAAATGGTCTTGCCTTCCGCGTTGGTCGTGGTGCCTTGGAACAGGCCAGTGGAGGTGGCAAAGGTCAGATGCAGTTTGTTGCTGCCTGTCACGACATTGTTGGCCCCCAGGACAAACGGGTTGGTGATGTCCTGGGTTAAGCCGCCGTTCGTCAGTATCACGTTCCCATTCGTCAGGTTCAACATCGCCACTCCTTTCTTGTAGGAATAGGCCGAGCCGGCCGCCCTTATTTCGTTGGTAAAACCCGCCGGGTAAAGCGTCGTGACCGGCTTGATAGGTTTGAACCAGAACAACTGCCCGTCAATGTCCCGGTCCGGCTCATTGGTGATAAACGACAGCCAGCCCAGCATCATGCCGTTGCCGCTGTAAAGTGAAAGGTAGAACGGCCATTGCGATTGGCTGGCTTCGGTGGCCGAGGCCGTCACCTTCGTGCCGTCCCCCAGCGCGCCGCTGAAGGTCACGCCGCCGCTGGTGTTGACTGAGACCGAGCCAAAACCGTTGCCACCGGGCAGCGCGGCGGAATTGGTCCCCGGAGGGAGGATCATCGTATATTTTTTGCCTGCCTGGGGCGCGTGGTTGGGGCCGGAAAAGACCGCGCGGTTGGCGCCCAGTTCCGCTTCCGTCCTCCAGGCGGCGTTGCTCAAACTGCCTTCCAAAACATCCCCGTTGGTCAAATTCAATTGCAGGGATATGGCCGTGCCGTCCCAGGATTTCAGCGAGTTGGTGGCCCAGCCGCCGGTGAGGGAAAACTGCCCGGAAACGGGGAAGCTCTTGCTGCCTTGCTGAAACTTGGCCGTGAAGCTGCCGTTGGCATTGACCTGCGCGCTGAAAAAGCCTGAACTGGCCTGCGCCACGCCGTTGGTATTGGTATTGTAAAACAATCCTTGATACGTCCCCACCGCCGGAGTGAACGGATTGGTGATGAAATTGAGCGTGTAACTCAAATTGCTGACCATGGTGAACTTCAAAGCCGGGCGGTTGCTTTCCACACCCGCGTTGGACAGCCAATTGGAGAAAACAAAACCTTTGCCCGCCGTGGCGGTCAGCGTGTAGTTGTTGCTGATTTGCAGCAGGACGTTGGTGTCATCCGGGCTGATCTTGCCCAGGCCGTTGATCTGCACCTTGAAAGGCGCGCTTAACACATAGATGAAACGGACGCTGTTGGTGGGCGAAACATTGCCCGCCGTGTCCACCGCGCAGGCTTTGAAGGTGTTGGTGCCGGGGGTCAGTGTCACCTCCGCGTTCCAATTGGTCCAGCCGTTGGTCGTGTTGATATTGCGCGCCCGCCGTCACATTGAATTTGACCGAAGCCAATCCGGTGCTGAGTTTGTAGCCATTGCAGTTGGTCACGACGGTCAGATTGCTGATGGAAGAGCCGGTATAAACGCCCAGCAGCGCATAAAAATCAGCATCTGAAGTAGTGATGGTGACCGTGCCGATGGCCGGCGACGTCCACGTCCACCACAGGGAGTGGCCGCCGCCCTGCTTGGTGACAATATCGGGTTCCCCGGCCTCCCTGGAGGCGTAGGTCGTCGTCACGACATTGGTGATTCCATCCGACGGAATCATGATCGCGTTGGTAAAATCATCGTTGGCCGGAATGTCCGCTGTGGTTCCCACCACCAGGCTCACGTCGTCCACGTTAAACGAGGTGAGGTTTCCGTAAGTCGAATCGGGAATTACATAAAAAAGCAAATCCACTTTTTTCCCGGCGAAGGACGAAAGAAGGTTCGATCCCTGGTAGGTGATAAAATTGGTCGAGCTGTAGCCCCAGGACGCAGTGGTTGCGCTGGTGGTGGATGCCAATTCCAGCAGAGGATCCAAGGCGGTGTCCGTCAGGAAAATCGAAAACGAATCGTCCCCGTTGGGGTCACTGCTCACGGTTTCGTTAGCCAGGGTCAACGTGGCCCCGATGAGGTTGGTGGGGAAGGTGAAGGTTTGGTAAACCTCCTGCACTCCGCCCCTGGCATTGCCCATGGATAAGTATTGCGAGCCGTCATAAGCGCCGGAACCGGTGGCGATTTGCACCCCCGTCCCCTGCAGCACCCACGGGGCGGAGCTGGTGGATTCGAATCCTTCGTTGCCAAGCAATTGGGTTTGGGCGAAAGCCGTTTGCAAACAGGCCAGCCACAACATTCCAATCAGAGTAAATTTCCCCCTCATAATGAGGGGTACATCCCACATCTCCGCCGGTTTTGCAATTACAAAACGAACACCACGGTGGCCACTGGGCTTGTCTGAGGGCCAAAGCGGCGCGGGCGCGCCCGCACTGGCCGCCGTTCTGAAAAACCTGCCGCTGGATGGGCCGGACGCGCGGACGCCAACCCGGTGTTGTGGCCAGCGGTTCCTTCTCCCTGGGGGAGAAGGTTAGGATGAGGGCGAGCCGCCAAGAATTTTGTCCTGCACCCGAATTAGCCGCGAAAAAGCAAAAGTCGCAAGACCACATAACCTTTTGCACTGCAATCCGGCAGAATCACACATTTCCGAAAAGAACTGCCGGGGGAATAGGAGGCAGACTAACTTCAAAATGTTGTCTTTTGCCCATTCCCCATTCCTCTAAAGCACGCCCTAAAGGCTCTTGATTCTTCCTAATTTGTTCCAAGTGCTTGATATACAAGGCAATATTCGTCCCAGTTTTCCTTGCCTGAAAAGCAAAAGGGTCCTAGAAAAATGACAGAATGAAGTTGACCCGCGGCGTGGATTGGACACTGTCTGGCGATGGGCCACTATACGTGCGCGGCGCAAGCGGTGAGCCGTCTGGGCCGCAAACGGCGACCATGCTTATCTTCTGTGCGTTTGGGATT
>Ga0224555_1000488_pt1 | contig 60147 bp, 66 predicted proteins | sample 714S23034metaG_FD_180687 | JGI IMG/M metagenome (GOLD analysis project Ga0224555, IMG submission 180687) | Peat soil microbial communities from Stordalen Mire, Sweden - 717 S2 30-34 | ecosystem: Environmental > Terrestrial > Soil > Wetlands > Peat | place: Sweden: Norrbotten County, Stordalen... | reverse complement strand
ATGTGAAAGCACATGGATGAAGATAATCGGAAAGCCGTATTCGGGAAAACCGAACGTACGGAATTGACGAGGGGGAGCTGGAGATAGGGCAATCAGGCCACTACGCCAGTTCTCTACTCTACTGAAGTCTTGCATTTTCGTTGAGGTTGTTAGCTTGCGGACTTCAAAAAGGCGTCAGTATCACACTCGACAATATTTTTATCAACTATCCCCTCCTTTTAATTCCATATTCACCTTGAAAAAGGGCAATCTCTTAGGCGTCACTAAGATTTGCCAGAGGTTGCGCGGAGCGGCAAATTTTTTGAGTGTTATCCGCAAATGCCGCTGATAGCGGTAACTGATTTTTCCGGAAGGAGGATGAAGCTGGGAGTAATCGTTACGCCAAATTTTCCCATTTGCAGCATATCATAAATTGCTCTCTGATTTTCCAGATTAAAGTCGGCATAGCCGGCTGAAAAGCGTCGCGGCAAAAGAGTTTTTCCTTCGCGGCGAAGATGCTGATTTAGATAATCCATAATCCAATCCAGGCCTGCGTCTGTCATTTCACTGGCCGTGGCGTCATAAACGACCGCGGCGGCTAAATCGTCCTGACGGGTTTTTTCTTTAATTGCTTCCATGATGGCGCTGCCTGCCGTCGCGCCCATGAGGACGGTTTCCCGGCAATCGCGCAGTAAAGCGGACAACTTCTTACTTGCAAAGATCAAACCTCCGGCCAGAATTATTTTCTCGCCATCGTTATGCTTAATGGCCAGACGCAGGAACGATCCCTTAAGTGAAATAAGAAATGAAGCTTCATTGATAAAACGATCGGTTTCTTTTTGCTGTATTTCCGAAATTCGGGTTGTTCTTTTTTTAAAACCGAGACGCTGATATATTTTTTCGCAAGGAGGATCAATTGATATCTTTTCCAGAAAAACGATAGATCCCATCTTTTCCTTCCCCACTAAAGCCGCTTACAACAGGTGTTTCATAAGACGTTCGTTAATTTAGAAGTTTACGTAGGTTTTTGGCAACGGCATCGCCCATTTTTCCCGTGCCGATGAGTTTCTTGTCCTTCTGATGAATATCCTGCGTCCGGAAACCTTCTTTTAATGTTTGCGCAACGGCTTTTTCGATCAAACCGGCCTCCTGCGGCATGGACAAAGAGTAGCGTAACATCAGAGCCACCGACAGAATTGTGGCCATTGGATTGGCAATATTTAATCCGGCTATATCCGGGGCCGAACCATGAATAGGTTCATATAAGGCGGTTTTTTCCCCCAGACTGGCTGAAGGAAGCATGCCGATGGAACCGGTCAGCATGGCGGCCTCATCGCTTAATATATCTCCAAATAAATTGGTCGTGACAATCACGTCAAACTGCGCCGGATTGCGGATAAGCTGCATTGCACAGTTATCAACATACATGTGTTTTAGGATAACGTCGGGATAATTCCGTCCGACTTCTGTTACCACATTCCGCCAGAGTTCTGTACTTTCAAGTACATTAGCTTTATCTACCGAAAGGAGATTTTTTTTACGCGTTTGGGCAATTTCAAAGGCGCGAACGGCAATTCTGCGAATTTCATCTTCAGAATAAACCATAGTGTTAACGCCTGTGCGTTTGCCGTCTTTTCCCTTTGTTATGCCGCGCGGTTTGCCGAAATAAACATCACCGGTCAATTCGCGGACAATCATGATGTCAATGCCCCGCACGACATTTTTCTTGAGCGGGGATGAGTCCAGAAGCTCGTCAAAGGCAACAACCGGCCGCAAATTGGCAAAAAGGCCTAATTTTTCCCGCAAGCCCAGAAGCGCTCTTTCCGGCCTCAAACTATAATCGAGCCCCTCCCATTTGGGGCCGCCCACAGCTCCCAGTAAGATAGCGTCGCTTTGCAGTGCAAGTTCCAGACTTGAATCCGGCAGGGGGACACCGAAATGATCGTAGGCGCTGCCGCCGACAAGCCCTTCAGTAAGTTGCAGAGTAATATTTTTCTTGTTGGCGATCAGCTTTAAAATCTTTAAAGCTTCTTTCATTATTTCCGGCCCGACGCCATCACCGGCAAATACGGCTATTTTAAAATTGTTTTGTTTCATTCTTCCCTCATTTCCGAGAAATATGCTTCATCAAACCGCCATCGGCAATGAGTTTTTCCATGAAAGGCGGGATTGGATTAATCATGAATGTTTTATTTTCCTTAGTGACAGTGATGGTTCCCTTGGCGCTGTCCACAGTTATTTTTTCTCCTTCTCTAATTGCATCGCCAAGTTCTCTGGATTCGAAAATGGGCAGTCCCATATTGAAGGCGTTGCGATAAAAAATGCGGGCGAAACTTTTAGCCACAACGCAGGCAATTCCTGCCGCTTTAATGGCGATGGGCGCGTGTTCGCGCGAAGAGCCGCAGCCGAAATTTTCTCCTCCCAGAATAATATCACCGGGCTTCATCCGGACAACAAAATTTGGATCAGCATCTTCCATGCAGTGAGCGGCAAGCTCTCGCGAGTCTGATGTCGTTAAATAGCGCGCCGGAATGATCGCGTCGGTATCCACATTATCTCCAAATTTCCAAACTTTACCTTTAAATATCATATTAAGAAAGCCTTTCTAATGAAACTCCAATTTCGAAAGCGAAGCGCATCGAAATTGGTAAGTTGTAATGAGGCTTAAACTTCAAAAGCAACGCGCATTGAAGTTCTTTAGCCGAATTATCCAATCCCGATTAATCGGGATTGGGAATTATCCCACGTGCGAAGCTAAGTGGGACTTGTACATTTTGTTATAACTCCAACGGAGACGCAATTCTGCCTAATACAGCAGAAGCCGCTGCTACAGCAGGGCTGGCCAGATAGACTTCACTTTTGGGATGGCCCATGCGGCCGACAAAGTTACGGTTCGTTGTAGAGACAGCTCTTTCTCCTTCCGCCAGAATTCCCATGTGCCCGCCTAAACAGGCACCGCAGGAAGGCGGGCTGATTATGGCGTCGGCGTTCATGAAAATCTCAATCAATCCTTCCTTCAATGCTTGCTTGTAAATCGCCGGAGTTGCCGGAACAACAATCAACCTTACATGGGACGCGGCTTTACGTTTTTTCAGAATCTGTGCGGCAATTCTCAAATCTTCAATCCGGCCGTTGGTACAGGAGCCGATGAGCGACTGGTCGATTTTTACCTTGCCTGCTTTGCTTATTGGTTTGACATTGGAAGGCAAATGAGGGAACGCCACCTGCGGCTCAATATCGCCGGCGTTGATTTCGATAATGTCGGAATAGACGGCATCGGCATCGGAGGTATAAAATTTATAATCGCGCTTCGCTCTTTTTTTGACGTATTCTCTGGTAATCGCATCAGGAGCGAAAATGCCGTTTTTTGCGCCGGCTTCAATGGCCATGTTGGCCATGGAGAGTCTGTCGGCCATCGGCAATTTGCCGATTGTTTCTCCGGTAAATTCCATCGCCTTATATAGAGCTCCGTCAACACCAATGCGGCCTATGATATGCAAAATTAAATCCTTGCCGGAAACCCATTTTTGCAGTTTGCCGTAAACAACGAATTTGATCGATTGCGGCACTTTGAACCAGAGCTCTCCGGTGAGCATGACGGCGGCAAGATCCGTGCTGCCCACGCCGGTGGCAAATGCGCCCAGTGCACCGTAAGTGCAGGTATGGCTGTCCGCGCCAATGACTAAATCTCCGGGCAGAACAATGCCCTGTTCCGGCAATAAAGCGTGCTCAATGCCCACTTGTCCGCCTTCGTAAAAATGAGTTACTTTCTGTTTCAGCGCAAATTCGCGCACAGCCTTGCATTGCTGGGCGGAATTAATATCTTTATTCGGCGTGAAATGGTCCAGAACTAAAGCAACTTTGTTTTTGTCAAAAACTTTTTTCCCGCCCGCCTTTTGGAATTCATTAATCGCTATAGGCGCGGTGACATCGTTGCCCAAAGCGATATCCACTCTGGCGTTGATCAACTGACCGGCAGAGATTTTTTTCAGGGCGGTGTGTGCCATTAAAATTTTTTCCGTAATAGTGTTGCCCACGATTATGCTCCTTTTTGAAAGTAATACCAATTTGCTTTCTTTGGCTAACTTTGTTGGCAGCGTCGTCGGCTTCCTCAACGTATTAATAATACGCCTGCGGAGCCTCCTCCTTGCCACCGCGTTATCCTTTGAAAGCGAAATGGTATTAGAATTTTCCTTATACTGTTTTTAATGTTTATTCAACTTTAACCTTTTTGACGCTGTCTTTTAAAAACTCCAGGCGATTCAGCGCGTTGATATAGGCTTTCGCGGAAGCAACAATAACATCAGGATGCGCGCCGCGGCCCACAACCGAATGATTGTTATATTTGAGCTGAACAGCAACCTCGCCTTGCGCGTCACTGCCGCCGGTTATAGCATTGACGACATATTTCATTAACGGATAATTGGTTTTGGTGATGTTACGAATCGCCGCGAAAGTCGCGTCCACCGGGCCGTTGCCAAATCCAGCTTCCCGCACAACGTCTTTACCTACCTGAATTTCCATGGTCGCCGTGGGAATGGCCACATTGCCGCTGACCACATTCAGATAAACCAGATTGTATTTATCCTCTCCCCGGTAAATTTCTTCAGAAATAATCGCTTCCAGATCTTCATCATAAATATCTTTCTTGACATCGGCCAGTTCTTTGACTCTTGCCGCGACCTTGTTGATTTGCTCATCGCTCAGCGTATAACCCATTTTTTTCATATGGTGCGAAATGGCGTTACGGCCAGAGTGCTTACCCAGCACGATATGCGTATCGTTGATGCCGACGGATTGCGGCGTCATAATTTCATATGTGATTTTTTCCTTAATCAAACCATCCTGATGAATGCCGGATTCATGCGCGAAAGCGTTTGCTCCCACGATGGCTTTATTCGGCTGCACCGATATGCCGGTAATCTGTGTCAACAGACGCGATGTCTTGTAAATCTGGTCGGTATTGATTTTTGTATACAGACCATAAAGGTCTTTGCGCGTTTGCAGGGCCATGACGATTTCTTCCATTGCCGTGTTACCCGCTCGCTCACCGATACCGTTGATCGTGCATTCCACCTGGCGTGCCCCATGTCTTATCCCGGCCAATGAATTGGCTACAGCTAAACCTAAATCATTATGACAATGAGTGGCTATAATAGTGTTACCCATGTTTTTGACGTTAGCGAACAGATAGGCGATAAGTTTACCGAATTCTTCGGGAATGGTGTAGCCGACCGTATCGGGGATATTGACGGTACAGGCTCCGGCGTCGATAACCGCCGATACAATTTCCACCAGATATTCTTTATCCGAGCGTGTGGCGTCCATCGGCGAGAATTCGACGTTTTCCGTGTAAGAGCGAGCCAGCTTGACGGCGGCGATAGCTTCTTTGAGCACTTGCTCCCGGCTCTTTTTGAGCTGATACTTCAAATGAATATCCGACGAAGAGATAAAAGTATGAATGCGAGGATGAGCAGCGCCTTTTATCGCCTGCCAGGCACGATCAATATCAACTTTGTTGGCGCGGGCCAGACCAGCTACCTGAGATTTCTTAATCTCCCTGGCGATTTGGCGCACCGCGTCAAAATCTCCCTCGGAAGCGATGGGAAATCCCGCCTCGATTATATCAACGCCTAGTTTTTCGAGCTGCCGGGCGAGAATCAATTTTTCTTCCGTGTTCATGCTGCAGCCTGGTGATTGCTCGCCATCTCTTAATGTTGTATCGAAAATATAAACGCGATTTTTATCCTTTTTCATGATGTATAATCTCCTTTCAATGAGACTCTACTATTACAAGCGGTATTTCACGGACCCCCGCATACGCGAGGTTGTTCGGCTTATCAATTCTGCGGCACTCCGCTTCTCGAAGCTGCATCTCTTTACAATACACCCCCACTTGCTTCGCACGTGGGATAATTCAACTTACAGATATTACTTCACTGCGCTCGTAATATCTGAGTTTCATTAAATTGGAGCCTCACAAAAAAAGGCCGTGGGTTTTTTCGCCCACGGCCTTTTAGGTAATCAGTTATTTTTATATGCTAGCGATGACCTAAAAACGATGGGCAGGTGGCCTCAAGTAAAAGGCGCAACAGGGCGAAGCCCAGAAGCATGGGCAGAGTGTTGATTGCTAAATTCTTATTTTTCGCTATGTCCGACATCGTTTTTATATAGCCTTCACTTAATAAGTGATGACATCCTAGTGTAAAAATTAATTATTGTCAAAATATTTTTTCGATTTGGCAATTGTAATGAAACTCAAGTTTCAGGAACATAGTGAACTAAAACTTGTAAGTTGAATTAGTGAGACCCAATTTTCAGAAGCGAAGCGACCTGAAACTTGTTGGACGAACTATCCAGTATGCGAAGCATACAGTGGTATCCCGATAGCGCAGCGTATCGGGATTGACCGGTATACCCCTTGAAAAGAGATGATGAACAATGATTTAGAACCACTTAACAGGGCAAATAATCGGAACGCTTATGCTCTCGGTGAATTTGCCATTAGGCCATAACAAAAAAATATCTTCCATAATTGAAGTGTGGGGAAAAAGCTTTCGTGTATTCATGCGGTCAGTTAAGATTTCAAGCCTATCTATAAGATTTTTAAAAAATTTACTTGACAAAAACAATCATAAAAATTAGATTCCACAATTCGCATTAGTAGGCGTTTTTGTTTTTTTGCGCTCAAGATTGCGTAAATGCTGAATATTAAAAGATGATTAGAGCGAGATTTGCTGGTGTAGCTCAATCGGTAGAGCAGCTGATTTGTAATCAGCAGGTTGCGGGTTCAAGTCCCATCACCAGCTCCAGTTTAATTATATGTAAGCTGGTGGGGTTCCCGAGTGGCCAAAGGGAGCAGACTGTAAATCTGCCGGCGTAGCCTACGGAGGTTCAAATCCTCCCCCCACCACCAGGGATTTTTGAAGTTTAAATAGGCGGGAGTAGCTCAGGGGCTAGAGCGTCAGCCTTCCAAGCTGAGGGTCGCGGGTTCGAATCCCGTTTCCCGCTCCAAGTATTTTTGAATAGGGACAAAAAAGAAACATATTAAAAGATTGTGCCCACGTAGCTCAGTTGGTAGAGCACATCCTTGGTAAGGATGAGGTCACCAGTTCAATCCTGGTCGTGGGCTCCAGTTAAGGGGTGTTATGCGGAATAATATTATTTTGGCTTGTACGGAGTGCAAGCAGAGAAATTATACAACGACAAAAAACAAACGGACCATGCAAAACCGCTTGGAAATGAAAAAATACTGCAAGTTTTGCCGGGGGCATAAACTGCACAGGGAAACCAAGTAGTTAATATTGGTATAGGCCAGTAGCTCTAATGGATAGAGCGCCGGACTCCAAATCCGGATGCTGGGGGTTCAAGTCCCTCCTGGCCTGCCATTTTTTCCGTTATTAAGGATTTTAAAGTATGGAAAAAGTAAAAGAAGTAATGCAAAAGATAATCCAGTTTATCAAAGAAGCTAAGATAGAACTGAAGAAAGTTACTTGGCCGACTCCGAAGCAGACGTTAGCTTCGACGGCGGTTGTAATAATTATAGTTTTTATAGTAGCAATTTACTTGGGCTTAGTTGATTATGTCCTCGCTAAATTGGTCAAATTTATATTAGGTTAGCAAAATGGCTTTTAAATGGTACGTTGTTCATACCTATTCCGGGTATGAGAACAAAGTAAAAATGAGTCTTCAGGAAAGAATTGAGATAACAGGCTCTCAGGCTTATTTTTCTGACATTCTTATTCCTGAGGAAGATGTTGTGGAATTGATTTCAGGGGAAAAGAAAAATTCCAAACGTAAGTTTTTCCCCGGATATATTCTTGTCCGAATGGAAATGAATGACGATGCCTGGCATATTGTAAAAGACACTCCTAAAGTTACCGGTTTCATTGGCACTAAAGACAAACCTTCGCCCATACCGGATAAAGATGTGGAAAATTTAAAGTTCAGAATTGATGAAGGAACTTTAAAGCCCAAGCCTAAGTTCAAATTCGATGTTGGCGATCATGTAAAAATTATCGATGGCCCGTTTACCAATTTTGATGGAGTTATTGACGAATTAAAACCGGAAAAAAGTAAATTGAGAGTTATAGTAAGTATTTTTGGCCGACCGACACCGGTGGAGTTAGATTTTATTCAGGTAACGCAGGGTTAAGGTATTAAGAGGCAGACTAGCGAAGTTTTAAAAATATTTAGATCAGGGTGATCAACATGGCAAAAAAAATTATTGCGAGCATAAAATTGCAAATAAAGGCGGGCAAGGCGACGCCTTCACCTCCTATCGGTCCGGCATTGGGACAGCACGGCGTCAATATTATGGAATTTTGCAAAGCGTATAATGCTATGACGCAAAGTCAGGAAGGAATGATTATTCCTGTCGTGATTACCGTCTATGCTGACAGGTCGTTTACATTTATAACCAAAACACCTCCGGTATCTGTGCTGCTTAAGCAAGCGGCCAAAATTGCTAAAGGAGCCAGCGATCCGAAAAGGGAAAAAGTTGGAATAGTTACGGCCGGGCAAGTGAAAGAAATTGCCGAATTAAAGTTTAAAGATTTAAATGCCGTGAATATTGAAGGCGCTATAAAGACAATCGCCGGTACGGCAAGGTCAATGGGAATTGAAATTACAGGTTAATAAATACACGAGGTTTTATCATGTTAAGAAGAGGCAAACGTATGTTGGCGGCAAAAGCGAAAGTTGAACCAAACAAAAGATATTCGCTTAAAGAGGCTACGGAAATTGTTGTATCGACGGCTGGCACCAAATTTGATGAAACTGTGGATGCTGCCATTCGTTTAGGCGTTAACCCTGCTCATGCCGATCAAATGGTCCGGGGCAGCGTGGTTTTACCCAATGGTTTGGGCAAAACGGTGCGTATTTTAGTATTCGCCAAAGGGGAAAAAGAAAAAGAAGCTCTGGACGCCGGTGCGGATTTAGTCGGCAATGATGAAGTCATTGAAAAAATTAAAGGCGGCTGGATGGAGTTTGATCGTGTTATTGCCACGCCGGATATGATGGGTGCCGTGGGAAAGATTGGTAAGATTTTAGGTCCACGCGGTTTAATGCCCAATCCCAAGGTAGGAACAGTTACTTTTGAAATTGCCAAAGCAGTGAATGAACTTAAAGCGGGTAAAGTTGAATTCCGCGTGGAAAAAGCGGGAATCGTGCACTCTCCCGTGGGGAAAGTGTCCTTTGGCGCTGAAAAATTAAGTGAAAATGTTAGCGCTTTGTTGGAAACAATTATTAAGTTAAAACCGGCATCCAGTAAGGGAATTTATATTAAAAGTATTTCTATTTCCAGCACAATGGGTGTAGGTGTGAGAATTGATCCTCTAGAGATTAAAGCTGCTCAATAGAAAAATATTGAGCGTTTGATATAAGAAGGTCGAAGACAGCAGGTACGGAAGTTTAAACGTAAGATGGCCTGCCGAGACTCGTAGAATAAAAATAGTTACTTTATTTTTTGTAAAGGTAAACAATTTTTGGAAAACGGGAATCGGAGTCAGGCAAGGTTACCGTTTTTCGTTCTGTATGTGGCTAGATTCTCCGGCCTCAGGGAAATAAAATAATTTTGAAAGGAGGCTGATAGATTGGATCGGAGAACGAAAGAGCAAATTGTATCCGAACTGCAAAAGAAACTCAAAGAGGCCAAGCTAGGCGTTTTGACCAGTTTCAGCGGGATGAACGTCGAGAAGATGGAAACTTTAAGAAATGCGTTGCGCAAGTCCGATGCTGAATGGAAGGTTGTAAAAAACACTCTTTTGAGGATCGCCTCAAAAGAAACCGATTTCAGTATTCTTGCCGATCATTTCAAATGGCCTGTTGCCATTGTTTTGGGCTATAAAGATCCGGTTACGCCGACTAAGATTCTAATTGATTTTGCGAAGAAAAATCCGGAATTGGAAATCAAAGTCGGGATGCTGGATAAAAAGCTTTTAACTAAGGGTGATATTAATGTTTTAGCGGAATTACCCAGCAAAGAGGTTCTTTTAGGCAAATTAGTTTCGGTAATGGCAGCGGTACCGACATCGTTCGTGACCGTTTTAAGTGGCGTTCCGAGAAGCTTTGTGCAAGTGCTCAATGCCTATTGTGATAAGAAAAAAACTTTAAATTAATAAAACATACAGAGAGGAATAGAAAATGTCAGAAATTACTAAAGACGACGTAGTCAAATTTATTGAAGGAATGACAGTATTGGAGCTTTCTGCCCTGGTGAAGGAATTGGAAGAAAAATTCGGCGTTTCCGCTGCTGCCCCCATGATGGCCGCTGTTGCTGTTGGTGGCGCCGCTCCTGCCGCTGCTGCTGAAGAGCAGACTGAATTCAACGCCATCCTGACCGGATTCGGCGCGGAAAAAATTCAAGTAATTAAAGTTGTTCGTGCAATTACCAATTTGGGACTTAAAGAAGCAAAAGATTTGGTGGAAGGTGTGCCCAAGCCTATTAAAGAAGCTGTTTCCAAAGATGAAGCTGCCGATATTAAGAAGAAAATTGAAGCAGTCGGCGGGACCGTCGAGATTAAATAACATAATCTCTAATATATTATTTTATTAAGGACGCTATGGGTGACTTTAGAAAATATTTTGGTCAGATAAAAAAAGTACTGGATATTCCCAATTTAATTGAGATTCAGACGCAATCTTATGAAAAATTCCTCCAGAAGGGATTTGCGCCGGCAAAGCGGGGTAATCTTGGTTTGCAGGGTGCTTTTAAGAGTGTTTTTCCCATTTCTGATTTTAGCGGGAAATGTTCTCTGGAGTTTGTCAGTTATAAGCTTGGTGATATCCGGTATGATGTGAAGGAGTGTGTTCAAAAAGGCATGACTTATGCGGCTCCTTTAAAAATTGTTGTCAGGCTGGTGGTTTTTGACGTCGATCGCCTTGCTGACGGCAAAATCAACCGGGAAGCAGCCGAAACAAAGCAGATTCGCGATATTAAAGAGCAGGAAGTTTACTTTGGCGAAATCCCGCTGATGACTGAAAATGGAACTTTTATCATAAACGGAACGGAGCGGGTTATTGTTAATCAACTCCACCGTTCGCCGGGCATCTTTTTTGATCACGATAAAGGTAAAATCGTCGCCAGCGGTAAGTTAATTTATTCAGCACGAATTATTCCCATCAGAGGTTCCTGGCTGGACTTGGAATTTGATTCTAAAGACATCATCTATGTCCGGATCGACCGACGTAGAAAAATGCCTGTCACTATTTTGTTGAAGGCGCTGGGTAATGCGACAGATTTTATTTTAAATTATTTTTACAGCATCGATAAAGTTATCATTGAAGGTAAAAAGATTTTTTTCGCCGTTGACGATGCTCTCGCCGGTCAAAAAGCACCCGAAGACATAAAAGATCCTAAAAGCGCTGAAGTGATTGTTAAAAAAGGACGTAAGCTGACTAAGCCTCTTTTGAAGAAAATAATGGATGCCGGTATTAAGCGTGTTGCAATCGATGAAACTGACCTTGCCGGTAAGATTCCTTCTTCGGACATTCTTGATCAGAAAACAGGAGAAATTATTTTCCGCTGTAACGAGGAATTGCCGCTAAACTGTTTGGAAATAGCCCGGGAAAAAGGTATCAAAGAATTAAATCTTATCCATCTTGATGAAGATATGGATAATGCTTCCATTCGGGATACTTTGTTGATGGATCGCATTGATACCTCCGAGGACGCGATAATGGAAATATATCGCCGGTTGCGTCCCAGCAATCCTCCCACTCCGGAGACGGCAGCGAAATTTTTCAAAAGCCTCTTCTTTGAACCGGAGACTTATGATTTATCGAATGTCGGTCGCGCCAAGATGAATTACAAATTACATCTGAATGTATCGACTGATCTGACTGTATTGCGTAATGAAGATATTTTATCCGCGGTTAAATATTTGATCGATTTGAAAAATGGTGTTGGGGATTGCAGTGTCGATGACATTGACCATTTAGGAAACCGCAGGGTGCGATCTGTTGGTGAGCTTATTGAAAACCAGTACCGTATTGGTTTGGTGCGTATGGAACGGGCGATCAAAGAAAAAATGAGTTTGCAGGATATCGAAACAATGATGCCGCATGATTTGATTAACGCTAAGCCCGTTTCTGCAGTTGTCAATGAATTTTTTAATTCTAGCCAGCTTTCTCAGTTTATGGATCAGACTAATCCCCTTTCTGAAATTACGCACAAGAGACGCTTGTCAGCATTAGGGCCTGGCGGTTTGACGCGGGAAAGAGCCGGATTTGAAGTCCGGGATGTACATCCCACTCATTACGGCCGTATTTGTCCGATAGAGACGCCAGAAGGACCTAATATCGGCTTGATCGTTTCTCTGAGTACTTATGCCAGGGTTAACGAATTTGGCTTTATTGAAACACCTTATAGGATAGTAGAAAATGGTCACGTGTTAGATGAAGTCCGTTTCATAACAGCGATTGAAGAAGAAAATCAAAATGTCGCGTCGGCAGACCGTCCCCTTAATAAACATGACAAATTTGTTGAAGAATTGATATCTGTTAGAAAAGGTGGCGATTTTATTTCAGTTGTGCCGGAAGAAATTAAAATGATGGACGTTTCGCCCACCCAGCTTGTCAGTGTAGCGGCGGCATTAATTCCTTTTTTGGAACATGATGATGCCAATCGTGCGCTGATGGGGTCAAACATGCAGAGACAATCTGTTCCTCTGATGACTCCGGAAGTGCCGGTAGTAGGGACAGGTATGGAATCAATTATCGCCCGTGATTCCGGGGCAGTTCTCTCCGTCAAGAGGGCGGGGGTTGTGGAAAGCGTTGATGCCTCGCGGATTATTGTCCGGGTTGACCATCCCGAAGAAGATGGCATTGATAGCGGCGTTGATATTTATACTTTAGCTAAATATCAACGCTCTAACCAGGATACTTGTTTTAATCAGAAACCTATAGTCGCTGTTGGTGATCATCTCCATAAAAAAGATATACTGGCCGATGGGCCGGCAATTGATAATGGTGAGTTGGCGCTGGGCAGAAATGTTATGGTTGCCTTCATGTCTTGGGGTGGTTACAACTACGAAGACTCTATTTTGGTTAGCGAAAGAATAGTTAAAGAGGACATTTTCACATCAATTCATATCGAAGAATTTGAAACCATGTCCCGTGATACCAAATTGGGCAAAGAAGAAATTACACGTGACATTCCCAACGTTGGCGAGGAAGTGCTTAAGAATTTAGATGAAAGCGGAATTATTTGCATTGGCGTTTCGGTTAAGCCCGGAGATATTCTTGTCGGTAAGATCACACCTAAAGGTGAAACTCAGTTGTCTGCCGAGGAAAAACTCTTGCGGGCAATATTTGGCGAAAAAGCCAGCGATGTGCGTGACACATCTTTACATGTTCCTCCCGGTGTTGAAGGCACAGTAATTGATGCTAAAATATTTACTAGGAAAGGTGCGGATAGTGATTTGCGTTCGCAGGCCATAGAAATAGAAGCTATTGAACAAATAACCAAAGACCGGGATGATGAAATCCGTATCCTGACTGAAACAATTAAAAAAGATATTACAAAAGTTATTATCGGAAAAACTGCAGCAACAAAAATAGTGGATGCTAAAAAGAAAACAATTTTAAAGAAAGGCGATAAAATTACAAAAGAGGTTTGGGCGGATCTGCCTTTCTACTGCTGGAAAGAAATTACCATTGCTGAAAACGACGGCTCAGAAGAAAAGATAAATAACTTGATTGCTTCTCTGGAGAGAAAAATTGATTTTGTCCATGCTCATTTTGCGGAGAAACTGGATAAGATCAAAGCCAGTGATGAGCTTCCTCCTGGTGTTATTAAAATGGTCAAGGTTTATGTCGCTATTAAAAGAAAACTTTCCGTAGGTGACAAGATGGCGGGAAGGCACGGCAACAAAGGTGTTTTGTCGCGTATTTTACCGGAAGAAGATATGCCTTATTTTGCTGATGGGTCCACTGTAGATATTGTCCTGAATCCCCTGGGTGTTCCTTCGCGAATGAATGTTGGACAAATTCTGGAGACGCATTTAGGCTGGGCGGCAAAATCAATAGGCGAAGGTTTGAATGAACTGTGGAAAAAGAACTCTAATTTGAATAATATTAAAAGCGAATTGAAAAAAGCTTATTCTTCTCCGGATTTTGACAAATTTATTGATCAAGCTTCTGTTGAAGAGATCAAAAGATTTATGGGGCGTTTGAAAAAAGGAATGCTTGTAGCGAGCCCGGTTTTTGATGGTTGCCCTGAAAATCAAATTAGAGAGATGTTAAAAAAAGCTGATTTGCCGGAAACAGGACAATCAATTCTTTTTGATGGTAGAACCGGCGAGCCCTTTGATCAGGAAGTTACAGTGGGCATTATTTACATGATGAAGTTACACCATTTGGTTGATAATAAAATTCATGCGCGTTCTATTGGTCCCTATTCGCTGGTAACTCAGCAGCCATTGGGTGGTAAAGCTCAATTCGGTGGTCAGAGGTTGGGCGAAATGGAAGTCTGGGCGATGGAGGCTTACGGTGCAGCTTATGCTTTGCAGGAATTTCTCACGGTCAAATCCGATGACGTAGCAGGAAGAACAAGGATTTACGAATCTATCGTAAAAGGTGAACATACATTTGAGTCGGGTCTGCCGGAATCCTTTAACGTGCTTGTTAAAGAACTCCAAGGGCTTGGATTAGACGTGGAGTTGATTGAGGAAGCCGACGAATTGAGCTGACAAAGATAGCCCATTTAAGGAAACTTAACATAAGTAACTCAAAAATTTCACTTAAGCTTTTAATAGTACAGGAGAAAATCTGTGGAAGACGTTTTCAATTATTTTGAAAAACCAAAAAATCTGATCAGATTCAATGCAATGAAGATTTCTATTGCTTCGCCGGAGAAGATCATTTCGTTGTCTCGTGGCGAAGTTAAGAAACCGGAAACAATCAACTACCGGACATTTAAACCGGAAAAAGATGGACTTTTTTGCGCAAAGATTTTTGGGCCGGTAAAGGATTACGAATGCCTTTGCGGGCGTTATAAGCGAATGAAACACCGTGGAGTAGTTTGCGAAAAATGTGGTGTAGAAGTTATTCAATCCAAAGTCCGCCGGGAAAGAATGGGACATATTACTTTGGCGACTCCCGTGGCTCATATTTGGTTTTTAAAGAGTCTTCCCAGCCGTATTGGCAATGCCGTGGATTTGCCGTTGAAGGAACTGGAAAAGGTTCTTTATTTTGAATCCTGGATTGTTCTTGATCCCAAAGAAACTCCTTTGAAGAAAAAAGAGCTGCTTACGGATGAAGAATACGATGAAGCCAGAGAACAGTATGGTTCTAGTGGTTTCGTCGCGGGAATCGGCGCTGAAGCGATCAGGCAATTGCTGGAAGAAATGGATTTGGAAAAACTCTACGAAGAACTGCGCGCGGAAATTGTTACTTCCGTTTCCGATACCAAGAAAAAGAAATTGGTTAAAAGATTGAAGGTAGTGGAAGCGTTGCGTAAGTCAGGGAATAAACCGGAATGGATGATTTTAACAGTTCTGCCCGTGATCCCGCCTGATTTGCGGCCATTAGTTCCTCTGGATGGCGGCCGTTTTGCCACATCTGATCTTAACGATTTATATAGGCGGGTTATCAACAGAAATAACCGCTTAAAGCGTTTGCAGGAATTAAATGCTCCGGAAATAATTATCCGCAATGAAAAGCGTATGTTACAGGAAGCGGTAGATGTTCTGTTTGATAATGGCCGTCGTGGCAGAGCGATTACCGGAACAAATAAAAGACCGCTTCGCTCCTTATCGGATATGTTGAAGGGTAAACAGGGCCGTTTCCGCCAGAATCTGCTGGGCAAACGTGTTGATTATTCCGGACGTTCAGTTGTTACGGTCGGGCCTGATTTAAGACTTCATCAGTGCGGTCTGCCCAAAAAAATGGCCATAGAACTCTTTAAACCTTTTATTTATAATCGTTTGTTGGAAAAAGGATATGTCACCACCGTAAAAAGCGCCAAGAAAATGGTGGAAAAGGAAACGGCCGAAGTTTGGGACGCGCTGGATGAAGTTGTGCGCGAATATCCGGTTATTCTGAACCGGGCGCCAACCCTGCACCGTTTGGGTATGCAAGCTTTTGAGCCGGTGTTAATTGAAGGTAAGGCCATCCGGCTTCACCCGTTAGTTTGTACAGCTTTTAATGCGGACTTTGATGGCGACCAGATGGCTGTCCACATTCCACTATCCATTGAGGCGCAAACAGAAGCCCGTGTCCTCATGATGTCCACCAACAATATTCTTTCTCCGGCAAACGGGAGCCCGATTATCATTCCCAGCCAGGATATCGTTTTGGGCATTTATTATCTGACAAGAGCAAAAAATGAAGTTAAAGGCGAGGGAATGGTTTTTGCGTCTCCTGACGAAGTGCGTTCGGCTATTGATGCAGGCGCAATTGATTTGCATTCACGTATTAAAGTACGCATTGGTTCGGATTTAAAAGACACCACAGCCGGAAGAATTATACTTTCAGAAATAGTTCCTCAGGAAATTGATTTCAACATGGTCAATAAGTTAATGAATAAAAAAGAACTGACCAACTTAATAGATTATTGTTATCGTTTATGTGGCGACAAGATAACGATTCTTTTGTGCGACAGGCTCAAGGACCTGGGCTTTAAATATGCGACTATTTCCGGGCTTTCATTTGCTGTGGGCAACATGATTATTCCAGAAAATAAAAAACGCATTGTTTCTCAGGCCGATAAGGATGTGCTGAAAATTCAAAAACAGTATATGGACGGTTTGATTACCGATGGTGAGCGTTATAATAAAGTTGTTGATATTTGGGCACAGGCCACCGAGAAAATAGCTTCCGAAATGTTGAAAGGTATCAGCACTGAAGAAGTCCCTGCTGCTGACGGCAAAAAGCGTAAAATTGAAAGTTTTAACCCAATTTACATGATGGCCGATTCCGGCGCTAGAGGCTCTGCAGTACAATTAAGACAATTGGCCGGTATGCGTGGATTGATGGCCAAGCCCTCGGGAGAAATTATCGAGACGCCGATCACAGCTAATTTCCGTGAAGGCTTAACCGTTCTGCAATACTTTATTTCCACCCACGGAGCGCGCAAAGGTTTGGCCGATACGGCGTTAAAAACAGCGAATTCCGGTTATCTGACCAGAAGATTGGTGGATGTGGCGCAAGACTGCATCATTACGGAACATGATTGCGAAACAGTTGATGGAGTTTATGTTTCCGCGCTTATGGAAGGCGGCGAAATTATCGAAACAGCCGGGGAGCGTGTGCTGGGTAGAGTTGCCTTGCAGAAAATTAAGGATCCATTTACCGGTGAAGTCATAGTTAAAGCCAATGAAGAGATCGATGAAGCCTTGGCTGAAAAGATCGACCATGCCGGTATTGAGCGGATTAATATACGATCAGTTTTAACTTGTCGTTCCAAGCATGGCGTTTGCGCCAAGTGCTATGGCCGTGATTTGGCTCATGGCCATCTGGTTAATATTGGTGAAGCGGTTGGTATCGTTGCGGCTCAATCCATTGGTGAACCGGGTACACAGTTGACCATGAGAACTTTCCATATCGGTGGTACAGCGAAATTTGACGAACATTCCACTCTGGAAGCGCGTCATGATGGTGTGATCAAATTTGTTAATTTAACTACAGTGAAAACCAGAGAAGGTGATTTGGTGGTAATGAGACGTCATGGTGAAGTTCATGTTTTGGATGAACAAAAACGCAGTCGCGGCAAGTACCCCTTGTCTTATGGCGCCCATTTGAAAGTAAGTGATAATAGCACTGTTAAAAAAGGGCAATTAATTGCCGAATGGGATCCTTTCTCTATACCGATTTTGGCTGAAGTAGATGGCACAATTAAATTCGATGACATTATCGAAGGAAAAACGATGCAGGAGCAGGTTGATGAAGTTACCGGCCTGTCTCGTAAAATTATTGTAGAATTTAAAGGCGGAGATTTAAGGCCGCGTGTTTCGATCAAAGATAGCAAAGGCAAAACAGTCAAGTTTGCCGACTCGAATTCTGTTGCCCGCTACCTCTTGTCTGTAGGAGTTAACATAGTTGTTACTGAAGGAGATCAAGTCCGTGCGGGAGATATTATTGCCAAAATTCCGCGTGAAACAACAAAAACTAAGGATATCACAGGTGGTTTGCCTCGTGTTGCCGAACTTTTTGAGGCTCGTAAGCCCAAAGATTTTGCTGTTATCAGTGAGATTAACGGTGTTGTCTCTTATGGCAAGGATGCCAAGGGTAAACGCAAGATAATTGTAACCCCGGAAGTTGGAGAAGAAAAAGAATACCTTATTGCCAAGGGCAAACATATCAGTGTTCAGGAAGGCGACCACGTTATACCGGGCGACGCTTTGATGTCTGGCGTAAACAATCCCCATGACCTTTTAGCCATTAAGGGTGAGAAAGAACTGGCTAGATATTTGGTTGATGAAGTGCAGGAGGTTTACCGTTTGCAGGGAGTTAAGATTAACGATAAACACATGGAAGTCATTGTTCGTCAAATGCTCCGCAGAGTTAAGGTAAGTGATCCGGGCGATACGGCTTTTATCGCTGATGAAAAAGTCGAGCGTTACCGCTTTCAGGAAGAGAACGAAAAGGTTGTAACTCAAGGCGGCCGTCCAGCAATAGGTGAACCGATGCTTTTGGGTATTACCAAAGCATCGCTGAGTACCCAGAGTTTTATTTCTGCTGCTTCATTCCAGGAAACTACCAAAGTGCTTACTGAAGCCGCACTTTCAGGTAAATCTGATTATTTAAGAGGTCTTAAAGAAAACGTTATTATGGGCAGATTGATAACGGCAGGTACTGGTCTGGTGATGTACCGGAAATTGGGTATTAAGATTGCAAATGACAATCCTGAGGTGAACGTAGAATAAATTTAAATAAGCTCAGAAAAGGCTTGACATATTTAAGCTGAATTGATAGTTACCAGCGATTTGCTGCTATAGTCAAAATGAGGGCAGTGATTTAGTTTAGGAGGAAAATGCCGACGATAAGTCAATTGATTCGGAAAGGCCGAATCAAAGTACAAAAGAAAACAAATACACCGGCGCTGGCGGGTTCACCTCAACGTCGCGGTGTTTGCGTCAGGGTATATACGACGACACCAAAGAAGCCAAATTCAGCTTTGCGGAAAGTGGCCAGGGTTCGTCTCACCAGCGGGTATGAAGTTACTTCTTACATTCCGGGTATCGGTCACAATCTGCAGGAGCATTCCGTTGTTCTGGTGCGTGGGGGTAGGGTTAAGGATTTGCCGGGTGTAAGGTATCATGTCGTCAGAGGTACGCTCGACACTGTGGGGGTACAAGACCGCAAACAGAGTAGATCAAAGTACGGTGCAAAAAAGCCAAGCTAGACGGAGATGATTAAATGCCGAGAAGACGGGAAGTCGAAAAAAGAGATATTTTGCCCGATCCCAAGTTTAATAATAAACTGGTAGCAAAATTTGTTAATTCCTTGTTAAAAAAAGGTAAAAAAAGCGTTGCGGAAAGTATTCTTTATGGTGCTTTTGACATTATCGAAAAGAAATTGAAAGAGCAACCTGTTGAACTTTTCGAAAAAGCGGTAAATAACGTAAAACCAGTAATTGAGGTAAAATCAAGGCGTGTCGGTGGTTCTACTTACCAAGTGCCGACAGAAGTTGTGCCGGCGAGACGCACGGCGTTGGCAATTCGCTGGTTGATATCCAATGCTCAGGAGCGCACAGAAAAAACCATGCGCGAAAAGCTGTCCGGTGAATTGATCGATGCTGCCAACAACCGTGGTGGGGCGATCAAGAAAAAAGAAAGTGTGCATAAGATGGCTGAAGCAAATAAAGCTTTTGCTCATTATAAATTTTAACCCATAAGGGAATAATACTTACACGATAAGTGGATTAACCATTCAAAGTTAAGGAGGTAAATTGACATGGCTAAGAAGAAATTTGAAAGGACTAAGCCGCATTTTAATATCGGAACAATCGGTCACGTTGATCACGGCAAGACAACATTAACAGCCGCAATTACCAAGCATTTGGCGAAAAAAGGTTTTGCGGAATTCAGGCCTTTCGATTCAATTGATAATGCTCCCGAAGAAAAAGAACGCGGGGTTACGATTAATATTTCCCATGTGGAATATGAAACAGAAGCAAGGCATTACGCTCATGTTGATTGCCCCGGTCATGCTGACTATATTAAGAATATGATTTCCGGTGCGGCGCACATGGATGGAACGATTCTGGTTGTGGCCGCCTCCGATGGTCCCATGCCTCAAACAAGAGAACATATTCTTCTTGCCCGACAGGTGCAGGTTCCTTGCATTGTTGTTTATCTTAATAAAGTTGATTTGGTTGATGATCCTGAGCTTTTAGATCTGGTTGAACTAGAATTAAGAGAACTTTTAACCCAATATGAATTTCCCGGTGATGATATTGCAATCATTCGCGGGTCGGCGCTGAAAGCGCTGGAAGCCGAGGATGGCAATTCCCCCGATGTCAAATCTATTTGGGAACTTTTGACTGCTATTGATAAACTCCCACAGCCGAAACGTGATACCGATAAACCTTTCCTGATGCCGGTTGGCGATGTCTTTACTATTTCCGGTCGTGGTACAGTTGTGACCGGTAGAGTAGATAGAGGTATTGTCAAGGTTGGTGAGGACGTGGAAATCATCGGTATCAGGCCAACTATTAAGACGGTTGTTACCGGTGTGGAAATGTTCCGCAAAACCCTTGACGAAGGCCGTGCTGGCGATGATGTTGGTTTACTTTTAAGAGGAATTAAACGCGAGGATGTGGAAAGAGGGCAAGTTGTCGCCAAACCTGGCTCCATCACCCCTCATACAAAATTTGAAGCTGCTGTTTACGTATTGACCAAGGAAGAAGGCGGCAGGCATACGCCATTCTTCTCCGGCTATCGCCCTCAGTTTTACTTCCGTACAACCGACGTAACCGGAGTGGCAACTTTGCCCGAAGGCATAGAAATGGTTATGCCCGGAGATAATGTCAAAATGTCGATAGAGTTGATTATGCCCATTGCCATGGAAGAGCAACTAAGATTCGCCATTCGCGAGGGTGGAAGAACTGTAGGTGCTGGAGTCGTAAGCAAGGTTATTGAATAGAAACAGGGAATAGGTTATCCGATCAATGAAAGAACAAAAGATTAGAATTCGTCTCAAAGCTTACGATTATAAACTTTTAGATCGTTCCGTAGAAGAAATAGTGGAAACGGCAAAAAGAACCGGTGCGCGTGTTGCCGGTCCTATCCCTATCCCTACCGAAATTAATAAGTATTGCGTAAATCGTTCACCGCATGTGGACAAAAAATCTCGCGAGCAGTTTGAAATCAGAACACATAAAAGATTGATTGATATCGTCGGTCCTACTCAAGCCACAGTGGACGCTTTGATGAAATTAGATCTCTCGGCCGGAGTGGATGTAGAAATAAAAGCGTAGGCATGCTTTTTGAGTGTTGGGAGATGGTATCGAATCATGGCCATTCTTCAAAGTGAAGATTATTGACTTATATTTAAAAATTGGAATATTAGATGAGTAAGGGAATTATTGGAAAAAAATTGGGAATGACTCAAGTGTTTGCAGATGATGGAGCTACCGTCGGTGTGACTGCTATTGAAGTGGAACCGTCCGTTATCGTGCAGGTAAAAACAAAAGATAAGGATGGATATGATGCCATTCAACTTGGCTACGGCAGAATTAAACAAAAGAATGTAACCAAGCCATTGCAGGGTCATTTTAGCAAAGCTAATAAAGGATTTTTCCGTAAACTAAAAGAATTTCAGGCGGAATCGGAAAAATATGAAACTGGGCAGGAAATTACTGCGGACATTTTTCAAGCTGGTGATTTCGTTGATGTAGTTGGCACTTCCAAGGGTAAAGGTTTTGCGGGTGTAGTCAAGAGACATGGCTTTGCCGGTGGCAAGGCCACTCATGGTTCCATGCATCATCGGGCGCCAGGTTCCATTGGTGCCAGTGCCGATCCGGCGCGTGTATTTAAGGGCACGAAAATGGGTGGTCAAATGGGCAATGTACGTAAAACTATCCAGAATTTACAAGTATGGCAGGTGCGTCCCGATAGAAATTTGCTTTTGTTAAAGGGTTCGATTCCTGGCAGCGAAAACGGGTTTGTATTAATTAAAAAAGCTACGAAAAAGAGTGCTTAAGTCACATCTGGAGTTATAAAAATGGCAGTTGCAGATGTTTTTAATATTGAGAATAAGAAAGTTGCTCAAGTTGATTTGAATGATTCTGTATTCGGCGCTGAAGTCAACGAAGCTATCATATACGATGTAGTTAAAATGCAATTGGCGTCGCGCCGTTCCGGTACTGCTTCCACTAAAACGAGAAGTGATGTCAGTGGCGGCGGAAAAAAGCCCTGGCGCCAAAAAGGAACAGGCCGGGCCAGAGCGGGAACTACAAGATCACCTATTTGGCGGGGTGGAGGAATTGTTTTTGGGCCGCATCCTCGAGATTTTTCTTATAGCATACCTAAGAAGGTACGTAAAAGAGCTATAATATGCGCGCTGAGTATGAAATTCAAAGAAAATAAGATGTTGATTATGAAAGATTTTCCGATGGAAAAGATCAGTACGCGTATATTTAAAGGCGTTTTTGATCTTTTTAACCTGAAAAAGGCGCTTTTTGTTTTAGATGATGACAATGTGTTTTTGCTAAAGTCGTCGCGAAATATAAAAAATGTAAAGATGATCAGGTCAGAGGGTATTAATGTTTATGATATTCTTAATCATGAACATTTAATCCTTCTTGAACCCTCTGTAAAGAAGATTGAGGGAGCATTGCTGGCATAATGGAAATACATCAAATTGTTAAGAAAATACTGGTTACAGAAAAAAGCACTGTAGCACGTGATAAATCGAATAAATATTTTTTTGAAGTCAATCGCAATGCAAACAAAGTGGAAATCAGCGAAGCAGTGGAAAAGCTGTTTAAAGTCAAGGTTGCCGATGTTCGCGTTATGCACGTTTTAGGAAAAAAGAAGAGAACGGGCCGTACTATGGGACAAAAGAGTTCCTGGAAGAAAGCGATCGTGACTTTAGCTGCCGGCAGCCGTATCGAAATTGCTGAAGGCGTATAAGAACTGGTTTAAGGATTAGGCTAATGGGAATTATTAAGTATAAACCAACATCACCGGGCAGAAGATTTCAGAGCGTTTCTGATTTTGCAGAGATTACTTCTGCTGAACCAGTGAAAAGTCTGTTGAAACCTTTGAAGAGGACAGGTGGCCGCAATTGTCATGGCAGAATTACAGCCCGGTTTATTGGCGGCGGTCATAAACGCAAATATCGTGTAATAGATTTTTGCCGCAACAAGGCAGATATTCCCGCCAAGGTTGCCGCAATTGAATATGATCCGAACAGGTCGGCAAGAATTGCGCTGCTCAACTATCGTGACGGCGAAAAAAGATACATTGTCGCTCCGGCGCAGGTTAATGTCGGAGATGTTTTATTCAGTGGTGATAAGGCGGATATCAAGCCGGGCAACGCTGTTCCTTTAAAATACATACCTTTGGGTTCGTTAATTCATAATGTGGAATTGAAGGTTGGCCGCGGTGGACAATTAATCAGATCTGCGGGGGCTTACGGTCAGTTAATGGCAAAAGAAGAAAGTTATGCTCAAGTCCGGCTCCCGTCAGGTGAAGTGCGCAAAGTATTTATTGAGTGCATGGCGACTATCGGGCAGGTGGGAAACAACGATCACGAAAATATTAGTCTCGGTAAAGCTGGACGAAAACGGTGGTTAGGGAAAAAGCCGCATAATCGCGGTGTTGTAATGAACCCGGTTGATCATCCGATGGGTGGTGGTGAAGGCAAGTCATCAGGTGGAAGACATCCCTGTACTCCATGGGGTATACCGACAAAGGGTCACAAAACACGGAAAAATAAGAGTACGGATAAATATATTGTTAAGAGAAGGGGTTAAAGCGTGGCACGTTCGATCAAAAAAGGTCCATATATTGAAGAAAGGTTGCTTGCCAGGGTCAGAAAAATGGAAACCGAGAGTAGCAAGAATGTTATCAAGACTTGGTCGCGGCGTTCAACCATAACACCGGAACTAATTGGTTACACATTTGCCGTACATAATGGAAAAAAATTTATTCCGGTTTATGTGACAGAGAATATGGTAGGGCATAAACTCGGCGAGTTTGCGCCGACGAGGATTTTTTATTCGCATTCAGGTGATCGGAAGACGAAAGTCCGCGCTTAAAAACATGGCGGATACGTTTGGGGTTGATAAACATGGAAGCAAAAGCAGTTGCAAAATATATAAGAATGTCACCGCAGAAAGTCAGGCTGGTGGTTGATTTAGTAAGGGGGAAAAAGGTGCAGGAAGCACGCAATATACTTCTTTACACCAGAAAATATGCGGCAGGTATTGTTGCCAGTGTCCTAAAATCCGCTGTTGCCAATGCTGCCCAGAATCCTAACATTGACGAAAAAATTCTTTACGTTAAAGAAATCTTCGTGGATCAGGGACCTACATTAAAACGTTGGCGGGCAAGAGCTCAAGGAAGAGCAGCGGGAATTAAAAAGAAAAGTTCACATATTACAATTGTTTTGGAAGAAATGTAAGGAGGTACGATATTGGGTCAGAAGGTTAACCCGGTAGGATTACGATTAGGCTACATTAAAAAGTGGCAATCAGTATGGTTCGCCGATAAAAAATATAGTGAGTTGTTGCATGAGGATTTGCAGATCAGGAAGTACCTCAAGAAAAAGCTGTATCATGCAGGAATTTCCAAGATTGAGATTGAACGGGCGGCTAATAAAGCCAAGGTAAATATTTACTCGGCCAGGCCTGGTGTAATTATCGGAAAAAAAGGCTCCGAGATCGAAAAGCTGAAATCGGAAATAGAAAAGTTTTCGCAAGCGGAAATTATCATCAATATTTTAGAAGTTCGTAAACCGGAAGTCGATGCCCAGCTTGTGGCGGAAAATGTTGCCATGCAATTGGAACGAAGAGTTGCTTTCCGTCGTGCGATGAAAAAATGTGTTGGTTATGCTTTAAAATTTGGCGCTAAAGGAATTAAAATAGCCTGTTCCGGTAGATTAGGCGGTGCGGAAATGTCGCGGTCGGAATGGTATCGGGAAGGTCGGGTGCCACTGCATACTTTGCGTGCGGATATTGATTATGGATTTATCGAAGCACACACCGCTTACGGATTGATAGGTGTTAAGGTTTTTATTTTCCATGGAGAAGTTTTACCAACGAAGAATGAAAAAAAATAATGTTCTTCTCGCCTGCCGGTTTATTTGTCTGATTATACCGAGTAAGGAATTATGTAGTTGGGAACAACGGGAGTTTTAGCTTATGTTAATGCCAAAAAGGGTAAAATACAGAAAGTTGCAAAAAGGCCGAATGGGAGGCAAAGCAACAAGAGGAAGTTCGATTGCTTTTGGTGAATATGGATTGCAGGCGGCGGAATGCGGCTGGATCACTGCTAGACAAATCGAAGCCGCGCGTATCGCGATGACCCGTCATGTCAAACGTGGTGGTAAGATTTGGATAAGAGTATTTCCTCATAAATCCGTGACTAGTAAGCCTGCCGAAACCCGCATGGGTAAAGGAAAGGGTGCTCCCGAAGGATGGGTAGCCGTGGTTAAACCCGGTTCAGTTCTTTACGAAATGGAAGGTGTAACCAGAGAAGTTGCCAAAGAAGCGTTTCGCTTGGCAGCGCACAAATTATCTATTGCCACTAAGTTTTTATCAAGGGAGATATCTGATGAAAATTAAAGAAATCAGAGTTCTCGGTATCAACGAACTCAAACAAAAGAGTGGTGAATTAATGGAAGAACTTTTCCGGTTGAAGATTAGACATGCATCCGGACAGTTGGAATCAACAGTGATGTTGGGACGCTTCCGCAAGGATATCGCCCGTGTAAACACGGTGCTGAAGGAAAAGGAGGCTGCAAGTTAACATGGCTGAGAAGGGGAATAAACGCACTATTAAGGGCGTAGTGATAAGTGGTAAAATGGATAAAACAATCGTGGTTAAAACCGAACGTTTAGTAAAACATCCTATTTTTCATAAGTATGTGCGCAAACACGTTAAATACAAGGCCCATGATGAGCAAAATCAGTGCAAGTTGGGAGATACCGTTCTGATTATTGAGGCGCGACCGTTGAGTAAAGAAAAACGCTGGCGGATGCTGGAAATTCTGGAGAAAGCAAAATAGACAGACTTGCATTCAGGCAAGCAGTTTGATGGGGTTTTTTTATGATTCAGATGCAGACCATACTAAATGTTGCAGATAATTCTGGCGCCAAGAAGGTTGCTTGCATTAAGGTGCTTGGTGGATCGAAGCGGCGTTATGCAAGTTTGGGTGATGTTATTGTGGTTTCGGTAAAAGAAGCAATTCCGAATTCCAAGGTAAAAAAAGGCGATGTGATGAAAGCAGTTATCGTCCGAACAGTTAAAGAAGTAAAAAGGCCGGACGGTTCTTATCTGAAGTTTGATGACAACTCGGCGGTTTTAATTTCCAATCAGTTGGAACCAGTCGGGACAAGAATTTTTGGACCGGTTGCTCGTGAATTGAGAGCAAAACAGTTCATGAAGATTATATCTCTAGCTCCAGAAGTTTTGTAAAAATGTTTTGCAGAGGAAGAAAATGAGTTTAAGTAAATTGAAAAAAGGCGATATGGTTAAAATTCTTGCTGGTAAAGATAAAGGAAAAACCGGTAAAGTATTGACGATTATTCCCGAGAAATACAGAATAGTAATAGAGAAAGTTAATTTGATTAAGAAACATAAAAGGCCTGATCAGAAAACTAAGGGCGGCATCGTAGAAAAAGAAGGATCTATTCATATATCTAAAGTTGGATTATTGTGTAATAAATGCAATACAGCTGTGAGGATAAAAAGCAAGGTCCTTGAAGATGGGAAAAAGGTACGTCTCTGTAGCAAATGCAATGACGTAATCAATGTGGGTTAGAGGAAAAATGGCAAGATTAAAGGATTATTATTCAAAAACAGTAGTTCCTGCTCTGATTAAGGAGTTTAATTACAAAAATCCGATGCAAGTGCCCAAGATGGAAAAGATTGTCATCAACATGGGTCTTGGCGAAGCCATTCAAAATGTAAAAATTATTGATGGCGCCGTGCAGGAGTTGGCTGCGATTACCGGACAGAAACCGATAATAAACAAGGCAAAGAAATCCATAGCGACGTTTAAGTTAAGGCAGGGTATGCCTATTGGTTGTTCAGTTACCTTACGAAAAAACAATATGTATGAGTTTTTTGATCGCTTGGTCAATGCCGCTTTACCTAAGGTAAGAGATTTCCGCGGTATATCGCCCAATGCATTTGACGGCAGGGGAAATTTTTCCATTGGTTTGCAGGAACAAATTATTTTTCCTGAAATTGAATACGATAAAGTGGAAAAAGTCAAGGGAATGAACATCACTATCGTGACTACGGCGAAAACTGATGCCGAAGCTAGGCTTTTACTAAAGCTGATGGGTGTACCTTTTAAGCATTAAATAAGGAAGTTCCGGAGGAATTTGGCGTGGCAAAGAAGTCATTAATCGCAAAAGCGAAAAGAAAGATGAAGTTTTCGGTCAGAGAATATAATCGCTGCCCGCTTTGTGGACGGCCGCGGGCATATTATAGGAAATTTGATATGTGCAGGATTTGTTTACGAAAACTTTCCTTACAGGGAGAACTTCCCGGGGTAATAAAATCGAGTTGGTAACTTTAGTTTAAGGAGAAAAATGCATGGGAATGACGGATCCTATTGCCGATATGTTGACTAGAATCAGGAATGCGAATAAGGCTCGTTTCAAAACGGTTATTATTCATATGTCACAGATGAACATTAATATTGCCAAAGTATTGAAGAAGGCGGGATACATCAATACTTACAATAAGATAAAAAATGAAAAGGGGCAGCAGATGTTAGAAATAATTCTTAAATATCCTGATGCCAAGCGTACTATGATTACAAATATTAAAAGAGTTAGTAAGCCGGGGCGCAGGGTTTATGTTGCTTCTGATAGCATCCCTAAAGTTTTAAATGGTTTTGGAATTTCTATTCTCTCGACTTCAAGCGGTGTTATTACTGATGCGGAAGCCAGAGAATTGAATGTTGGTGGTGAAGTTCTTTGTAACATTTGGTAATTTGAATAAATGATATTAAGCAGGAGCGCTTGTTCATGTCGAGAATAGGTAAAAAACCGATAGTTTTTCCCAAAAATATTAAAATCAGCCAAAGTGCCGATATCGTTAAAGTGCAAGGTCCCAAAGGGATTCTTTCTTCTAAATTGCCGGAAGGTATTACTCTGACAATAGGTGACGGTAGTATGGTGGTTGAAAGAAAATCAGAAGAAATACTCGCGCGATCTTATCATGGTTTAGCTAGAACATTAATAGCAAACATGGTGAATGGCGTCAGCGCTGGTTTTGAAAAAAAATTGGAGATATCCGGAGTCGGTTATCGTGCCGAACTTAGTGAAAACAGCTTAAAGTTTATTTTAGGTTTTTCCAGCCCGGTGCAATACGATATTCCCAAGGGAATAGACATTAAGGTGGACAAACAAGTTAATATAATTGTCTCTGGGATTGATAAACAATTAGTTGGCCGGGTTGCGGCGGAAATTAGATCGTTGAAAAAGCCGGAGCCTTACAAGGGCAAGGGTATTAAGTATGCTAACGAGTATATTAAACGTAAAGCTGGAAAATCGGCTGAGCGCGCTTAATTAAGTAAATAAAAAAATTATATTGCCATAAAGAGGTGGAACATTGGCTTCCAAAAAGACATTAAAGATCAGGGAAAAGAGAGCAAAAAGAATAAGGGGCAAAATTACCGGAACACAAGAAAAGCCTCGTCTTTCCGTATTTCGGAGTGATAAGCATATTTATGTTCAAGCCATCAATGACACACAGGCGAGTACCTTGGCAACGGCATCTACTTTGTGCAAAGAGTTAGCCTCAAAGATCAAAGGCAAGAAAAAAGTAGATATAGCAAAGGAAGTGGGCAAGTTAATTGCAATACGCTTACAATCTCTGGGTGTGGATAAAGTCATTTTTGATAGAGGAAGTTTCCTCTATCATGGTCGTGTAAAGGCATTAGCAGACGCTGCACGGGAAAATGGTCTTAAATTTTAATTGTTGTACATAATACTCGATAATAAAGGAAGAATCGTTGGATAAGAGATCGGATAAGAGAGAGATGAAAGATGCGGAGTTCCTTGACCGAGTTGTTGCCATTAACAGAACGGCAAAAGTAGTCAAGGGTGGCAGACGGTTCCGTTTTAGTGCTATTGTGGTTGTCGGTGATGGCAAGGGAATGATCGGTACGGGACTGGGGAAGGCTCATGAAGTGCCGGAAGCTATTCGTAAGGGGATGGATATGGCCAAAAAAAATATGGTGAAAGTTGCCGTTTTAGCAAAGACGATTCCTTACGAAGTCATCGGCCGCTCCGGCGCAGGAAAAGTTCTATTAAAACCCGCATCCGAAGGAACTGGGTTGATTGCTGGAGGCGCTGTAAGAGCAGTACTGGAAGTTGCCGGTGTCCATAATATTTTGACGAAGTGTCTTGGATCTCATAATCCACATAATTTGGTAAAAGCAACTCTTGATGGCCTTTGTCAGTTAAGAGATCCAGCGGAAATTGCCGCGCAAAGAGGTAAGTAGTCTTATCACTGATTCGATGAGGTAGTTTAAAGTGGGTAAAATATTAAAAATTAAAAAAGTTAAAAGTGAGATCGGCCGTCCGGAGGCGCAAAGAAAAATTTTAAGAGGAATGGGACTGACCAAATTAAATAAAACAGTAACTTTAGTTGACACTCCGCAGACCCGCGGTATGATAAATAAAGTTAACCATTTAGTTTCTGTGGAAGAGTCAAAGGAGTAGGTTATGGATTTGAGTTCGCTTAAGGCTCCGACCGGTGCGACTAAAAAGAGAAAACGGGTTGGTCGTGGTGATGCTTCCGGTCAGGGCGGAACATCCGGCAGAGGCGATAAGGGACAAAAAGCCCGTTCCGGCGGAAAAGTACGAGCTGGGTTTGAAGGTGGGCAAATGCCTATGGCCCGGAGATTGCCGAAGCGGGGTTTCCGTAATCCTTTCCGCGATAAATATATTGCTGTAAATCTTACCGATTTATGCAGAAAATTCACCAAGGGTGCGATTATAGATGAAGCCGCTCTTTTTGATAGTGGCATTATAAAGAAAAAAGGCAGTGATATTAAGATTCTGGCTAAGGGTGAAATTGATTTTCCCGTCACTGTAAAAATAGTCAGAATTAGTCAAGCCGCAAAAGACAAAATTACCGCCGCCGGCGGTTCAATAGAAGAGGTAATATAATTTGTTAGAAGGGCTGGGCAGCGTATCCAAAATTCCAGAATTGCAAAGAAGAATATTATTTACTATCCTTCTTTTAGCTGTTTATCGGGTTGGTGTATATATCCCAACTCCGGGAATTGATAATGTAGCGTTATTGGCTTATTTTGAGCAGGCAAAAGGTTCCTTGTTTGGCCTGATGGACATGTTTGCCGGCGGTGCTTTTAGTCATTTTTCCATTTTTGCCTTGGGCATTATGCCCTATATTAGTGCTTCAATTATTCTGCAGTTATTAACTATTGCCGTCCCTCATTTGGAAAGACTTTCTAAAGAAGGCGAAACTGGACGGCGCAAAATTACGCAATACACCCGATACGGAACAGTTCTTTTAAGTATGATTCAGGGTTTTGGTATTGCTTACGGTTTGCAACAAATGGCCGGTCCCTCAGGTTCCCCCATTGTTTTGCAGTCGGGCTGGTCATTTATAATGCTAACAGTTATCACCTTGACCTCCGGTACGGCCTTTATTATGTGGCTTGGTGAAACGATTACGGAAAAAGGAGTCGGCAACGGTATATCGCTGATAATTTTTGCCGGTATTGTTTGCCGCATGCCGGCAGCAATTGGCAATACATACAGACTGGCTATTGCCGGTGAACTGGGTGTTTTGATTATTTTGTTGATTACCGCACTAATGATATTAGTAGTAGGCGCCATTGTTTTTGTGGAAGCTGGTCAACGCCGAATTCCGGTGCAATATGCTAAAAGAATAGTGGGTCGTAAAATGTTTGGTGGACAGACCACACATTTACCTCTTAAGGTAAATACATCTGGAGTCATTCCTCCGATTTTTGCTTCTTCGGTGATAATGTTTCCGGCAACCATTGCTACTTTCGCGCATGAAGGTTGGATAAAAAATATTGCCGGATATTTGGTTCCGGGCAAGATTGGTTACGAAGTTCTTTATGTAGCTTTTATCTTTTTCTTTTGTTTTTTTTATACGGCAGTTACCTTTAAGCCGGATGATGTTGCCGAAAATATGAAAAAATTTGGCGGTTATGTTCCTGGAATAAGGCCCGGGAAAAAAACTGCTGAATATATTGAAAACGTATTGGAAAAACTAACTTTTAGCGGAGCTATTTACGTTTCCCTAGTTTGCGTACTGCCCAGCGTTTTAATTTCTCAATTAAATGTTCCTTTTTATTTTGGTGGCACAGCGCTGCTGATTGTTGTCGGTGTAGCTATGGATACGGCGAGTCAAATTGAATCGCATTTACTTACAAGGCAATACGAAGGGTTTATGAAGAAAGGGCATATTGCCCGCAGGAGATAACGGAAGATTGGTTAGTGGATAATGGTAATTTTGAAGCTTCCGGATGAAATTGAAAAAGCGAGAGCAAGTAATCGTATAGTTGCATATGTTTTAAGCAAGCTCAGGGAAAAAGTAAAACCCGGTGTAAGAACAAAAGATCTGGATAAACTTGCCGAGGAAATTGCGGAAAAAAGGGGAGCAAAACCGGCATTTAAAGGTTACCATGGTTATCCTTATTCTCTTTGCGTTTCAATAAATGAAGTTGTAGTGCACGGGATGCCTTCAGATAGGGTGTTGATCGAAGGCGATATTGTAGGGCTTGATTTTGGTGTTTATTATCAGGGCTTTTTCGGCGATGCAACCGTAACATTGCCGGTAGGAAAGGTGACCCAAAAAGCTTCACGACTTATGCAGGTTACCGAGAAGAGTTTATACGCGGGCATAGCTCAAGCCAAAGATGGTAACAGGTTGGGAGACATATCCGCCGCTGTGCAGGATATGGTGGAAGATGCCGGTTACTCAGTAGTGAGAGATTTTGTTGGCCATGGAATAGGTAAAAATCTGCATGAAGACCCGCAGATTCCCAATTTCGGGAAAAAAGGACGCGGGATTGAACTGAAAAGTGGGATGATTTTGGCCATTGAGCCGATGGTCAATGAAGGAAAATATAAAGTACAAGTATTGCCGGACGGTTGGACGGTGATTACAAAAGATGGAAGCTTATCGGCTCATTTTGAGCACTCGGTTGCAATTACTGATAACGGGCCAGACATTTTAAGTAAATTGAATTAAATTTGTTCTTAATTGAAACTGGTTGTAATTTTTTAAACGGGAATATAGATAATAAAGTATGGCCAAAGAGGAAGCAATCGAAGTTGAAGGTCGGGTTCTTGAACCGCTACCCAATGCCATGTTCAGGGTAGAGCTTGAAAATGGGCATAAAGTTTTAGCTCATATTTCCGGTAAAATGCGCATGCATTTCATCAAAATACTTCCAGGGGATAAAGTAACGGTAGAACTTTCGCCTTATGATTTAACCCGGGGCCGAATTACTTATAGGACGAAGTAAAAATATTTTTTTACTGAGAATAAGGAGCTGAAATCGTGAAAGTAAGGTCGTCTGTGAAAAAAATATGCGAGAAGTGTAAGATTGTCAAACGCAAAGGTGTTTTGCGGGTAATTTGTGAAAATCCCAAGCATAAACAACGTCAGGGCTAGTTTTTAATATTCAGGAGGTTATAGGTGGCACGAATTTCAGGTGTTGATTTACCGAAAAATAAAAGAATGGAAGTTGCTTTGACGTATATTTATGGCATTGGCCAGACAAAGGCAAAGCAAATCCTGAAAAATGCGAGCGTCAGTCCGGATACAAGAACAGATGAACTAGCCGACTCGGAAATATCAGCAATTAGAAATATAATTGATAAAGATCACAGGGTTGAAGGCGACCTGCGCAGGGATGTTTCCATGTCTATTAAACGTTTGATGGATATTGGCGCTTATCGTGGGTTGCGGCATCGTAAGGGACTACCTGTTAGGGGACAGAGAACTCATACAAATGGCCGTACAAGAAAAGGTCCGCGGCGGGCTATTGCAGGCAAGAAAAAAGCAATTTAATTATTCTGAGCTGGAGGCAAAATGGTTAAGGCAGTCAGAAAAACTGGCAAGAAAAAAGAGAAGAGAAATATTACCGAAGGGGTTGCACATATTCAATCCACTTTTAATAATACAATTGTTACAATAACTGATTTAAGTGGTAATGTAATTGCATGGTCGTCATCCGGTTTACAGGGTTTTAAGGGGTCGCGTAAAAGTACTCCTTTTGCCGCACAAATGGCTGCGGAAGATGTTGTGCGTAAAGCCAAGGAACAGGGAATGCGTAAGGTGCAAGTGTATATAAAAGGTCCCGGCGCCGGCAGAGAATCAGCATTGCGATCATTGCAGCTGGCCGGGCTTACTATTACGATGATCCGCGATGTGACGCCTGTTCCGCATAATGGGTGCAGGCCGCCGAAGCGTCGCAGAGTATAACAGAACAGTAAATTACGAATAATAATTGGAGAATAAGGGAGGCTTTTTTGGCAAGATATACAGATTCCTCATGTAGATTGTGTCGCCGTGAAGGATTAAAACTCTTTTTTAAAGGCGACAGGTGCTATTCGGAAAAATGCTCCTTCGAGAGAAGGGATTATGTTCCGGGAGATCATGGTCAGGTGCATAAAAAACAACGTTCTGATTATGGTGTTCAGTTGCGAGAGAAGCAAAAGCTTAAAAGAATGTATGGTCTTTTGGAAAAGCAGTTCAGAGGCTATTTTGAAAAGGCCGATCAGCAAAAGGGCATTACAGGAGTAAATTTGCTTGTACTTCTGGAAAGAAGACTGGACAACATGATTTTCCGCATGGGATTTGCTAATTCCAGAGTGGAGGCAAGACAATTAATTAGTCATGGACATTTTTTAGTTAATGACAAAGCGGTTAATATCCCATCATTTTTGCTTAAAGCAGGAGATGGAGTTAGCGTTAAGGAAGGCAGCCGTAAGATAACGCGTATAATGGGAGCAATTGAAACTGTAGCAAGACGTGGCGTGCCTCATTGGCTGGAATTGGATAAAGATAACTTTAAGGCCTCCATTAAAATGTTGCCGGTGCGGGAAGATTTAACCATGCCTGTGCAGGAACAATTGGTTGTAGAACTTTATTCGAAGTAAAAAATTAAATTATTTTCATAAACCAGCTAAAGGATGGGTTTAATTATGCAGAGGAACTGGTCAAGTTTGATTCGTCCCAAACGTATAGATGTTGATGAAGCGACGCATGCGAATTTCTATGGAGAGTTTACCATTCAGCCCTTGGAAAGGGGTTTTGGTATAACATTAGGTAATGCGTTAAGAAGGGTGCTACTTTCTTCTATTCAAGGTACTGCTATTGTTTCAGCAAAGATCGATGGTGTATTGCACGAATTTTCAACTGTACCCGGAGTTAAAGAAGATGTAACAGATATTATTTTAAACTTAAAAGGTGTACGCTTTAAATTGGGACAAGCGGACACAAAGGAAGTGAGCATTAATGTAGATCGCGCTGGAGCCATTACAGCCAACGATATTATCACTGATGGAACAATCGAGGTTTTAAACCCCGATCATCATATTGCCACTCTATCAAGTGGATCTTTTAAGGCAAAATTGGTAGTAAAAATGGGCAAGGGATACCTTCCGGCGAAAAAAGAACTTGAACCTGACCAGCCTAAAGGGACAATTAATATTGACGCCATTTTTTCACCGATTAAAAAAGTAAATTATGTCGTTTCTTATGCGCGAGTCGGTCAAATTGCCGATTATGATAAGCTCACTCTCGAAGTTTGGACTGATGGCAGTGTAAAGCCGGAAGATGCCATTGCTTATTCCGCAAAAATAATGAAGCAGCAATTAGACGCATTTATTAACTTTGAAGAAGTTGAGGAAGAAATTCTGCCGGAAAAAGAAGATGAACAGGAAAATGTAAATAAAGTCTTGCTGCGTTCAGTGGAAGATTTGGAACTTTCCGTGCGGTCGGCTAATTGTTTGAAGAATGCAGGTATTAACACTATTGGAGAGTTAGTAAAGAAGACAGAAGCGGAGATGCTCAAAACAAAGAATTTTGGCCGCAAATCGTTAAGTGAAATCAAAGATATTCTTAATGAATACGGCTTTACTTTTGGAATGGATATTGATTCCGTAAAGTAAAATAAAAAGATTTACTAAATAATAGCGCAAATAGTTTTTTAGAATTTAACTGGTTAGGAAAGGAAGATATTAGCGATGCATCATGGTAAGACTGGTAGTAAGCTAGGGAGAACTTCTAGCCATAAGGAAGCCATGCTTCGTAATATGGTTACTTCTGTTATAAAATTTGAACGTATTCGTACTACAGATATGAAGGCAAAAGAACTGAGAAAAGTGGCGGATAAGATGATTACCTTAGGCAAAAAGGGCAGTTTACATGCTCGCCGTCAGGCCTTGTCTGTTGTCCGGGATAAATCATTAGTAAGTAAACTTTTTGGTGAGCTTACCGAACGCTACCGTAACCGTGCAGGCGGATACACGAGAATTATCAAGGTCGGGTATCGATTTGGTGACAACGCGCCTGTTTCCATTTTGGAATTTATTCCTGATGAGAAAAAGAAGGAAAAATCAAAGCCAAAGGTTAAAGCGAAAGCAAAAGAAAAGACAGCCGAATAGCTTGTCTATAAATTAGAAAATAAAAAAAGGCAGGGTTTTGACCCTGCCTTTTTTTATTGTTGTTTTTTCACATCAAAAAATGTATTTACAATGACATAGTGAGACCCAAATTTCAGAAGCGGAGCGCACTGAAATTTTCAGGTCGAACTATCTCAGGAGCGAAGCGACTGGGGACTAGGAAGCACCGGTCACATTTCACACCAATTGAAGCATTAATTTGCATATATAGTAATAAAGGAGGTTTGGTTATGGCGGAAAAAAAGATTGGCGAAGTAATGAAGTATTTTTCGAAACCTTCTGTGGCTGCGGTAAAAATAATAGAAGGAGAAGTAATTGTTGGCGACAGCATTAAATTCTCCGGCCACACTACGGACTTTATCGATGTTATCGAATCCATGGAAGTGGATAATAAATCCGTGCAAAAGGCTGTCGCCGGTGATTTCATCGGCGTCAAGGTTTCCGACCGCGTGCGGCCCGGAGATGAAGTATTTAAGGTAATACCGGATTAATTTCCATTCCACTTACGTGTCCCGGACTTTTGTGAATTTCTTTTACAACAAGTTAAAGGGAGGTTGCGCTTAAAATGCAACATTCAACACATCCTGCAAATGGTTTAAATTTTTATGTCTAAAATTTTGATTGTAGATGACGAACAGGATATTGTGGAACTCCTCTCTTATAATCTGGAGAAAGAGGGGTTTTCTACAGTAAAAGCCTATGACGGAGAAGACGCCCTTGGGTTGGTCCATTCAGAAAAGCCGGACTTGATGATTCTCGATCTTATGCTGCCTAAAATGAATGGATTGGATGTTTGTAAAGCTATCCGGCGTAATCCGGAGACTGTAAATTTGCCAATCATTATGTTGACGGCGAAAGGCGATGAAATTGATAAAATAATCGGATTGGAAGTTGGAGCGGATGATTACATTACCAAGCCCTTTAGCATTAAAGAGCTTATTGCGCGGGTGAGAGCTGTATTGCGCCGTATGCATGATAATGATAATAAAACCGGCAAGGAAGAATTTAATTATAAAGAACTGGCAATAAATTACGCTTCCTGTCTGGTACAAATCAGTGGTAAACCGGTAACACTAAGCCCGACGGAGCTCAAACTTCTTTTCTTTTTTTCGCGCAATCCGGGCCGGGTCTATTCGAGAAGCCAGATTCTTGATCACGTCTGGGGTGATGACACTTTTATTACTGATCGTGCGGTTGATGTGCACATCAGGCGTTTGCGCAGCCAGATTGAGAAGGATATGGAAAACCCGCAGTATATTTTGACTGTCAGGGGATTTGGTTATAAGTTTGCCGATAAAAAATAGCTTCCAATTGTTATTACATTTTCACCTAACTGTCATCATATTGTAACATTTAACATGTAGATTACTTAAAAATTTATTTGGAGGACAAGAAAATGTTCAATATCGCAAGAAAAGCAGTTTTTGTACTGATAATATTTTGTTTGATAGCAGGTTCGGTGTTTGCCGCTGAATCAATTGTGATTAAAGGATCAACAACGGTTTTGCCGATTGCTCAGGCAGCTTTGGAGGCCTACATGAAGGCCAATCCCGGGGTTCAGATTTCTTTATCTGGCGGTGGTTCCGGTGAAGGCATCAAAGCTTTACTTGATAAGACAACCGATATCGCCGATTCTTCGCGCGAAATTAAGAAAGAAGAAATTGAGTTGGCAGAAAAGAACGGTGTAAAGCCGCTTGCTCATGTTGTGGCTTACGACGCTATTATTCCTGTTGTTCATCCTAAAAACAAAGTAACCAACTTATCCATTGATCAGTTAAGCCAGATTTATCAGGGTAAAATTACCAACTGGAAAGAAGTAGGCGGAGAAGATTTGAAGATTGTAGTCATTTCCCGCGATTCATCTTCCGGCACCTTTGAATCATGGGATCATTTCATTATGAAAAAAGCCAGGGTTACCCCCCAGGCGCAGATGCTGGCTTCTAATGGCGCAATTGTTACCGCAGTTTCCAAAAATCGTTATGCCATCGGCTATCTCGGCATGGGTTATGTCAATAAAAGTTTAAAGCCTCTGCCGGTCGATGGGATTAAAGCTTCCGTGGAAACAGCTCTTTCTAAAGAATATCCATTATCCCGCGAACTTTACATGTACACCAACGGTGAACCGACAGGCGAAGTGGCTAAATTTATCGCCTTTGTAAAATCTGCCGATGGGCAGAAAATAGTGGCCAAGGAAGGATTTGTTCCTTTGGTGACATTAAAAAAGAGTAAGAGCGGTAAGAAATAAAAACCCCTGCTTACTTTCGGAAGATTTTCGGAAAATGTATTCCGAGAAGAAAAGCGTTTTATTGTGAAACTCCAATTCCGAAAGCGAAACGTATAACCTAATAACCTGAAGGTCACGCGAGGTCACACGTTGGAATTGGTAAGTTGTAATGAGACAAGCTGAAAACGAATGAAATGAAGTTTGAAGCGTTAGTCGAATTATCCCGCAAAGCGGAGGGTGCAATACCCCGCAGCTTGCTGCGAAATGTTTCCAAAGCTTGCTTTGGGGTTCATACCCGTGATTTATTTGCACCCATAATGCAGCCCGGTCGCAGATGGTTGAGGCGATATTAAATAAATTTTAAAGGGATCGGTATACGGCGTTCAGCGCCGGTACCGATCCTGCGCAAATTGATCCTCTTGTTGTCTTGGTGATGAAATAAAAAATTGAATTGAAAAATAATTTGGTTAATCCTGCGGTTTGGAATATCCCGGCTTCAGCCGGGCGAGGAATGCGGTGCAACCTGCGGGAAGGTCGCGTTATCCTCTACTTCACGGGATAATTCGACCTGCAAGCTTCAGTCGTAGATGACCTTCAGGTTGTGCACTTTGTCTCTGAAGCTTTGGTCTCATTATTGTGGGGAACCTACGGCTCCTGCCGGTGGGGGCTCGACTATTTGTATTTGCCCGCCAGTAATTATTTTAAAATTGGGCTTAAATTCTTAAGGGAAATATTATGACCAGACAAACAAAAGAAATAATCATCAAGTATGTCTTTTTCACTTTTTCTCTGGTCTCTATTATTGTCCTGGGGTTGATTGTTTTTTCTCTCTTCCGGGAAGGCCTGCCGATATTCGGGAAAGTCTCTGTTAAAGATTTTTTACTGGGAATGGAATGGTACCCGACTTCCGATCCGCCTTCATTTGGAATTTTTCCTTTGATAATTGGTTCGCTTATCGTAACGGTTCTGGCAACGATTATTGCCGTGCCGCTGGGCGTTATGGCCGCTATTTATATTTCCGAAATCGCACCTCAGGCAATTAAGGAAATTCTCAAATCAGTCATTGAACTTTTGGCTGGATTACCTTCCGTTGTACTTGGCTTCTTCGGGATGGTGGTGGTAGCTCCCTGGCTGCAGGATACGTTTGATCTTCCCACCGGTTTAAACATCATCAATGCATCCATGATTCTGGCCATTATGGCTATACCAACTATTTCCAGTCTTTCTGAGGATGCCTTGTATGCTGTACCCCGGGAGTTCAAAGAAGCGTCGTACGCTCTGGGCGCCACTAAATTTGAGACCATTACGCGGGTGATCATTCCGTCGGCTCTGTCCGGTATTTCCACGGCTGTGATGCTGGGTATGGCGAGGGTCATTGGCGAGACCATGGTTGTTTTGATGGTGGCCGGAGGCGCGGCCGCTATTCCCGGGAGCATTTTCGATTCGGTTCGCCCGATGCCCGCAAGCATTGCCGCAGAAATGGGAGAAGCGCCTTTTCGCAGCGCCCATTATCAGGCACTTTTCGCTATTGGCATCGTTTTATTTTTTCTTACACTCTTTTTTAATCTGGTTGCCGATTATGTTTCCCACAAATTCCGCCAAGTTGGGTCGGGGACTCTTTAGATGGAAGATATGATGAAGTCATTCAAAAATAATTCCATGAAGTGGCGCTATTTTAAACAAACTCTTTTTTTCGGCGCTGTGCGTTTGTCAGCGTTGATCATCGCATTGGCTCTGGGTGGCATACTGTTTTATATTATTGTGAACGGCATTGGCGCAATCAGCTGGGATTTCATCACCAAGCCTCCTACGGATTCCATGACTAAGGGCGGCATTATGCCGGCAATTCTCGGTACAATCTATCTCACCATCGGCGCAATCGCCATTGGTTTGCCTCTGGGTATTGCGTCGGCTATCTATCTAACGGAATATGCCAAGCAGGGAAGAGTCATCCGTCTGATAAAAGTCGGGATTAATTGTCTGGCCGGTGTTCCTTCGGTTGTTTTTGGCTTATTCGGACTTGGTTTTTTCGTTATCTTTTTGAAATTCGGGTCGAGTATTTTATCCGGATCGCTCACTTTGGGATTTCTGATTCTGCCGACAATCATCGGCGCAGCGGAAGAAGCTCTAAAGGCCGTGCCGCAGACTTTCAGGGAAGCGTCACTATCATTGGGTGTTTCCAAGTGGCAGACCATTTATCGGATTGTTTTACCCAACGCGCTACCGGGAATTTTAACCGGTTCTATTTTAGGCATCGGCCGTGCCGCCGGAGAAACAGCGCCGATTATGTTTACCGCCGCCGCGTATTTCACCGCCAAACTGCCCGGTTCTATTTTTGATGAAGTGATGGCTCTGCCTTATCATATTTATGTGCTGGCCACAGCCGGCACAAACATTGAGGCAACAAGGCCCATACAGTATGGAACAGTGCTTGTTTTGGTAGCGGTGGTTCTGAGTATAGATCTGATCGCGATAATCATTCGCAGTTATATGAGAAAAAATAAAAGGTGGTAAGAATGGATTCCGATATTATTATTAAATTGAATAAAGTGAACTTTTATTATGGGCAGTCGCGCGCCTTGACGGATATAACTATGAACTTCAGGAAAAATAAAGTCTCCGCCCTGATCGGGCCTTCAGGGTGTGGCAAATCCACGCTGCTGCGGCTTTTAAATCGAATGAACGACCTCATCGACGGAACAAGAATTGAAGGAGAGATATTTTTTGAAGAGAAGAATATCTACGCTAAGGATGTTGATCCGGTGGAAATACGCCGGAAGGTCGGCATGGTTTTTCAGAAACCCAATCCCTTTCCGAAAACAATTTATAATAATATTGCCTATGGCCCAAAACTGACATCAATGAACACAGATGATCTTGATACCCTGGTCGAGCAAAGCCTCAAACAGGCTGTCTTGTGGGATGAAGTCAAGGATATTTTAAATAAATCCGCTATGAATCTTTCCGGCGGCCAGCAGCAGCGGCTCTGCATTGCCCGGGCGCTGGCGATGAAACCGGACATTTTATTAATGGATGAGCCGACTTCGGCGCTAGATCCAATTTCCACTGCCAAGATAGAAGAATTGATTGAAGAGTTGAAAAAAAACTATACAATCATTATCGTAACGCATAATATGCAGCAGGCAGCGCGCATCTCCGATGAAACAGCATTCTTTTACCTGGGAAACATGGTTGAGTATAATAAGACGGAGAAAATATTTACCAATCCGGATGTAAAGCACACAGAAGAATATATAACAGGCAGGTTCGGATGATATTCGATTGGAGGAATTACTATGGAAGAAAGAAAACACACAAGTTCGCATTATGAAATGGAACTGCAGGAAATAAAAAATGGCCTCATTTACATTGGCGTTCTGACCGAAACGGCGATTCAAATGGCCATGAAATCTCTGACCGAAAGAGACTCGGATCTTGCCCATAAGGTCATTAAAGATGATGATGAAATTGATACGCTTGATACTGACCTGGAAGAAAGATGCATTAAAATATTAGCTTTGAGGCAGCCGACTGCCATTGATTTAAGATTCATTACGACGGCGATAAAAATCACCGGGCATTTGGAGAGAATCGGCGATATGGCCGCTAACATTGCCGAGAAGGCGATCCAGTTGAACGAAGAGCCTAAACTCAAACCATATATTGATTTGCCGCGCATGGCTGAACTTGTAGGAGAGATGATTAAAAAATCTCTGGATAGTTTTATCGGAAATGATTTGAACATGGCCGAAGAAGTCCGGCGGATGGAACAAGTCACCGACGATCTTAATGAACAGATTTTCCGCGAGCTTCTGACATTTATGATGGAGGATTCCAAAACGATTCACCGGTCTTTAATGATTATGCAGGTATCAAAAAATCTGGAGCGTATTGCCGATCATGCCAAGGGCATTGCCGATATGGTTACCTATATGGTTACCGGCGAAAGTGTGCGTCATCAATCTTGTGTCTCAGACGAAAAGGAGCCTGCGTGAAACGCAATCTTTTTTTTAAAATATTATTCAGCTATCTGGTTATTGTCTGTTTGTCATTTTTTATTCTGGATCTATTGATTAAGGACGAGATTAAAAAAGTCATGACGGATAAGATTGAGGCTGAACTATTTGCCTATGCCGAACTAATTGATTTGAATCCGGCACAGAAAATGTCTGATCAGCTCCAGCAAATTGCCCGGATATCCAACTCCCGAGTTACACTGGTGGACGCGCAGGGCAGAGTGTTAGCTGATTCGGAGAAAGATATCATCACAATGGAGAATCATTTTAATCGTCCGGAATTGCAGGAAGCCCGGCTAAAGGGCAAGGGCAAATCCATCCGCTTCAGCCAGACCATCGGCGTGGATATGCTTTACGTGGCCATACCCATGAAGTCAGGATCACAGATAACAGGATATGTGCGTTTCGCACGCCCTCTTCATGATGTACAGAGCGCGATTGAAAAAATCTATCAATCTATTTTTCTGGCAATGATGATTGTTGCGATTATAGCGCTTGTCATTGCACTGATCTTTTCTTACCGTTTAACTGCGCCGATTCGAGCGCTGGAAAAATTCACTGAAAGATTGCGTCAGGGCGAGCCTTCGGGGAGCATTATTTTAAAAACGTCAGATGAAACGAAGAATCTGGCCGATAACATCAATTATCTTGTAGATGAACTGCAAAGTCAGATTCGGCTGGCCAATGAAGAGAAAAGTAAGCTGATGACGGCTTTTACCAGCATGACCGAAGGAGTTCTTATTCTCAATGCGGAAGATAAAATAGAATTTGTCAATCAGGCATTGGGTAACATGCTGGCTGAACAATACGGAGATATTAATGGTAAAACGCTGATGGAAGCCTTCCTCAATGCAGACTTGCAAAAATCATTTCTTAAATTTAAGGAGAAACATATCACGGTAGTTGAGGAAGTCACTCTGGGCAGCTTCGAGCCGGTCATCTTAGGAGTCAGTATCTCTTCCGTGCATAATTATCCGGGCGAAGAAAAAGTAATGGTGGTCTTTCATGATGTTACAAGGTTGAAGAAACTGGAAAAGATTCGTGTTGATTTTGTAGCCAATGTCACGCATGAAATTCGTACACCGCTTACAGCTATTATAGGCTATCTGGAAACAATTAATGCCGGAGCAATCAATAACACGGATGACGCTAAAAGATTTATTGATATAAGCTTGAAACAGGCCCGGCGTTTGAATCGTCTAGTTGAAGATTTACTGGTCATATCAAAAGTTGAGCTGGGTGAAATTAAATTACATTTTGAAGGAGTTTCTGTACGTGATGTTTTCGTAAGTGCCATGCCGCTTGTTGAGGCGAAGGCCGGATTAAAAAAAATAAACATACAAAATAACTTGCAGAAAAATCTCCCACACATTTGGGCAGACAGAGACAGGCTTACTCAGATACTGGTAAATGTTTTAGACAATGCCGTCAAGTTCACGCCGGAGGATGGCAGTATTTTTATTGATGCCGGGCAAAAAGATAACTATATTGTATTGACAATAACAGACACGGGAATCGGCATACCGAAAGAAGAAGTTCAGCGTCTTGGTGAGCGTTTTTACCGGGTGGAACGGTCGCGTTCGCGCGATTTGGGCGGAACCGGGCTCGGGCTGTCAATTGTTAAGCATCTGATGATTGCTCACGGCGGCAAAATGGAAATCGAAAGCCAATTGGGTCGTGGAACTAAAGTGTCTTTATTTTTCCCAATGAGAATAATTAATTGCTAGTAATAAAATTTAACAAACCTAATGCGGCGAAATTTTTCTCCGTTTAAATCCGCCATTAGCCAATATAATATAAAAATATAAGGAGAAATATTATGAACAATGAATCCCCATGGTATTTGAAAAAGTCACCATTAGGTGCCGCGTACCAGCATTTTTCAAATGTTGCCAAACAGAAAACTGTTTTAGATGCAAAAACAAAAGAATTAATCAGATTAGCTATAGCGTCGGTTTTTAGGTGTAATCATTGTACAGAGCATCATATTAAAGACGCACTTGATGCGGGGGCAACAAAAGAGGAAATTTCGGAAGCTTTGCTTCTTGCTTCGTTACAGGCAGCAGGGACCCAGCTCAATTGGAGCAAAGAATTATTTGAAAAATATTTAGGCGATTAGTGACCTGCGCGAGTTTAAATATTTGATTTGCTCATTAGCGATGCCGCAATTCAAATGGTATTAATTTTATTTTAAGTAACATGTACGGACTCGTGGGTGTTGTCGAGAATATTTTTTTCATCCATTCCTTCCTGAAAACAGTAAATCGTCAGCTTTGAGTGGAGCCTCCTCCGGCAGGTGCCGGAGGCTTCCCGTAATAATAAGATCCAAACTTCAGAAATAAAGTGCATAACCTAATAACCTGAAGGTCACGCGAGGTCATCTATGACTGATGCTTGCAGGTCGAATGAATGAAACTCAAATATTACAAACGCAGTGCCGTAATATTTGTAAGTTGAATTCATCCCGCGAAGCAGAGGATAGCGCGGCCTTCCGCGGGTTTTAGCGCATTCCTTCCCCGGCTGGGGGATTCCAAGTCGCGGGATTAAAATACACTATTTCAAACGATCTTTTTTTCTTTATATCTTAACTGGCTCGTCATCATTCTGTAATACAAAGCGTGTAAACTGCCCGCAAAATTGTAAAAGATAAAAAAACTTTTAATTTAGGAGGGAAAAATGAAGAGATTTTGGTTAATTTTATTATCACTGGGGCTGATTATGGTCTTCAGCGCGTCGGCTTTCGCGGTCGATGTCAAGGTTAGCGGCGATTTTTATATCGCCGGATTGTATTTAGATAAAACTAGTTTAGCAAAAGATGCGGAAACTAATCCGAGCACCGCATTTTATTATCAGCGGTTAAGAGTCAGGACTGATTTTATTGTTTCTCCCGGTCTTACCCTGGTTACCCGTTTCGATGCTCTGGAAAGAGTTTGGGGTGGAGCAAGAAGCGCTCCCGGTACGACTTTGGCCCCAAATTCAGATGATACGTTAGCGGAAAAACAAAACATTGCTTTCGAGTGGGCTTATATCGATTATGTATCGCCTATCGGTACTTTCGACATCGGCTTGATGAATGACGGAGAAACAGGAACAATATTCGGAAACACCTATCAACCTCTTGGCCGGATAAAATGGAACAAAGCCTTTGGTCAGTTCACCCTTAAAGCTGATATTACAAAAGCCAAAGACCAGAGCTACTCGGCCGTTAATTCTACTGCAACCTACACAGATGCGGATGATGATAAATATGGTCTGGAAGGAGTTTATCAATGGAAGGATGGCAGAGCAGGTATGAAAGTTACTTACTACCGCTATGCCGATAGTGAACCAGCACCAGGCAACTATAGGAAAACTTACTTCAAATTTGAGCCATATGTTATTACCAAAATCGGGCCTGTGGACATACAGTCAGAAATCAACTACGCCAATGGTAATTTAAAAAGTTATGATGACACCAGTCTAGGTGCAGACGTTAAACTGGTAAATTTGAGCGGTTGGATTGACGCAACCGCCAAATTAGGTATGGCTTATTTCGGCGGCACTATTGCTTATGTATCGGGTGATGATCCCAACACTAAAGACAGGCAGGAAGGCGGTACTTTAAATGGTGGCACTGAGTGGAATCCCTGTTTGATTCTATTCAACTATTATGATCGTACTTACTGGGTTGGCGGTCTTGCCGGTGATGGCACCTCTACCAATAGTGGACCGATGTCCAATGCCTGGTTCTATCAAGGCCGGGCTGGTGTGAAGCCCATTGCTGATCTGGATATTATGGCATCACTGTCCCATGCAGACGTCGATAAGAAACCGGCTGGTTTTGTCGGTGGCACCTATGGTACGGAAGTTGATCTTACCGGCACCTACAAAATCACCAATAATCTGTCATACATGCTGGGTGTAGCTTACTTATTCACCGGCGATTACTTTAAAGGCACCAGCGCAACTGGCGAAGTTGGCAATGACTACATGCTCATTAACAAACTTACTCTTACCTTTTAATAACAAGAGAGTTGTTTAATTGTTATTTTGAAACCCCGGGAGGGTGGATAAAAACTTCCCGGGGATTTATAATGAGTCCCAAATTTTAGAAGCGGAGCGCACTGAAATTTGCTGGACGATTTATCCCCAAAGCGTAGCGAAGTGGGATTTGAGACTCGCTGACTATAGGAAGCGTTAGTCGAATTATCCCCCAAGCATAGTACCCTGAAGGGCATCTGCGACGACGTGAGATTTGAGACTCCAATTTCAGAAAAGGTATAAAAAATGAAGATTCCGACCATGAATAATATATTTAATCTGGCCATTAGAATTATCGTCATCATACTTACAGTGTTTATTATTGCTGTGCTGTTTGTTGGCCTGTTTCATACGATTTGGGGGATTAAGGAATTTTTACTTACAAAGTCTATCGGCCAATCGTTCAACGTCATCGTTGTCAATATTTTAACTTTTCTTGTCATTATCGAATTGTTCCGGAGTTTTGTCGTTTATTTTGAGACGCACCGGTTTCGCCTGAACACGATGATTGATCCGGCTATTATCTTTGTTATCCGTGAATTAATTGTCAAGCTTTACGGCGAACAAAACATGTCCTGGGAAACGATTGCAGCTTTTGGATTCCTTCTGTTGTGTCTGGGGATCATTCGAAGCCTTGCCGTCAAATACAGTCCCAGTGATGAAACTGGGGAATGCAAACCGCTTTCGCCGTCTTCATAATGCTAAGAAAGAATGAGATGCGTTGAGCATCCATCGGTCTTAGTGCAGATAGGCCTTTTCCATCGGATGGGCTGGTCGCGTTCGCGAGATTTGGGCGGAACTAGTTTCGGATTGTCGATAGTGAAACATTTGATGATTGCTCATGGAGGCAAGATAGAAATTTAATGACAGTTTGACTGCGGCACAAAAGTATCTTTATTTTTCCCGATACAAAAAGTATAATCCTTCAGAAAAAATGATAAGCCTTATCCTTGCGAAAAACGAAGTGACGAAGCAATCTAAATGTCAGGGAATGGTCAGCCTGCCAGACGTATGTCTGGACGATCTTTTCTCTGCCTTATTCATGGAGGTATAGACAATGGAAAGCGCGATAGCAAAAGCAATTCAACTCAAATACCAGCCGGTGGCTCTGCTCTGGTCTAATGAAAAGCCGCAAGGCGCAATGCAGTTTCAGGAAGGCAAATGGGGCTGTGTCATGTGGCTTGCCGCCCATGCCGCGAAAGGAAAAACGGCTGTCGCCGATATAAAAACATTCGGCTGTTTCGGCGGAGGAGTCGGCCTGGGTTTCGGCAATCAATATAAAAATTTCCCCGGCGGTGAAGAAGGCTTTTGCAATTTTCTTTCCGATGGAAACGCAAACAGGAAAGACGGGGAGGAACTGGCCGAAAAAATAAAGCCGTTTATGCGCGCTGAAGCTTACGATAATTTCCTGCATGGTGAACGCTACGTTAAATCTCCCGCTCTCGTTAAAAAATTTGTTGAAAACCTTCCGCTGACAGAAATTCCGAAACAGTATGTTGTTTTTCAGCCATTGGATACCATTGATACAAAGAAGGAAAAACCTCAGACGATTATTTTCTTTGTTAATCCCGATCAGCTTTCCGCATTAGTCGTTCTGGCAAACTTCGGACGCGAGGATAATGAGAATGTGATTATTCCTTATGCCGCCGGGTGCCAGACCATAGGCATTTATCCGTACCTGGAGGCTAAGTCAGCCAAGCCGCGTGCCGTTGTGGGCCTGACCGATCTTTCCGCGCGCGTCTATATCCGCAAACAATTAGGCGATAATCATCTTATGACTTTTTCTGCGCCATTTGCTTTTTTTGAAGAGATGGAGCAAAATGTTCCCGGCTCTTTTTTGGAGCGACATACCTGGGAGAGCCTGCTTTCTGAAAAAAGTTAGTTTTTTGTCATTGCGATGATCAGCCAAAAGCGGAGAAGAAGCAATCCCATAACTAGACGGATGCCACTTTGAACGAATGCGAGAAGTCTTAAGACAGTTGAAGGAAGTGTCGTTGCCCAAAAATCCTTTTCGCTGCCGGAAAGCGTTTTGGATAAATCTAAGGCTTGCTTCAGGCGATTACAAAACTCGCCTTCGGCTCAATCAGTTGTAATCGCTGATCTTACGCTTCGCCAAGATTTATTAGCCAATACGCTTTCAATGGCCGTTCAAATAGATATTTTTTGGGCAACAGGTCAACTGCGATTTTATATTTTACAAAAAATATTGTGTGTTATATAGAATAAGAAAAAGTGAAGTTCATATATTAATTGTTAGCATTAAAATATTGGAAAGTGTTGCATGAAGGAATATATTAAAAAATTGGGGGAAAAATCTTCTTCTGAAATACTTAAGATAGTGCATTTTCATGCATTAACAGCGTATACATATTATTTTACAGAAAAAAAGGTCACTTCTGGAGAAAAACTTACACTTATACTTGCCGATCCAAGATTTAATAAAGAAACTATTTCAGGTACAGAACTTCTCCCTAGGTTAAGAGATTACAATAAAACTTATTTAATAGATTTATCATTCCTTCATTGCGTTTCAATATTTGAATGGTATTTATTTGATTTATTAGAGGCATTGCTAAAGTTAAGGCCAGAACACATTGGCAGTAAGAAGCAATTAGAGTTAAGTATAGTTTTTGACTCAGCAGATAAATCTGAAATCATTGAAAAAATAATTGACGCTGAGTTAAACAAACTAAAATATCAAAATGTCATTGAATGGATGGTCTATCTAAATAAAATAGTAAAAATTAAATATCCATCAGATAGTGACATTAAAAAATTGGCAGAAATAAAAGCCAGCAGAGATATAATAGTGCACAATAATTATATAGTGAATGATGTATACTTAAGGAAATCGGGGAAATGTGCTAGGTTTAAGCTTGGAGGAAAGCTAAATGTAAATGAAAAGGAGTATTTTAATCTTGTTTGGGGTTAATTCCCCGTAGCTTGCTGCGGGGTAGTTCATTGATTGTGCGGCATTTATAAAGAATATCATAGAAAATATTAGCATAAAAGTAGTTAGCAATTTCAACTTTATAATCTAACGATGCAATCTACAGGACGCTCATTCCTCGCGCCGGTGGTCTTTACGTTAGCCCAAATCTATAATCATCAAATTATCAAATAAACATAGTATCCATAAACCACTTTATAAATTCATTGCCTGTCTGAAAAAGGTGTGCTAGTTTACGACACATTCAAGAGGAATAATCTGTATTTAAATAACCGATAAATAAATGAATAAATTAAATCCTTCCGCATATCTTGATAGTTTGAATGTTGATACGATGCGTTTTGGGCTTACGGCAATTACTGATCTGTTGTCGCGGCTGGGAAATCCGCAAAATTCATATAAAATAATATTGATTGCCGGTACCAATGGCAAAGGATCAACTGCGGCGATGACCTCTTCGATCTTGTGCAGCGCCGGTTATAAGGTTGGTCTATACACCTCCCCGCATTTGGTTGATGTCCGGGAAAGGATTGTCATCAACGGGAAGAAAATATCCCTGAAGGAATTTAACCGGACTATTGCGTATGTGAAAGATAAAAAGGAACAACTGGTGACTTATTTTGAATTTTTAACCGCTGTGGCCTATGTATATTTTCAACGCCAGAAAGTAGATATTGCTGTGCTGGAGGTCGGTTTAGGCGGCAGGCTTGATGCAACAAATGTTTGTAAGCCGATGGTTTCGATAATCACCAATATTGCTTTCGACCATATCGATTATCTAGGCAATACTCTGGATTCAATTGCCCGCGAAAAGGCAGGAATCATCAAGCAAAAAGGCGTCTGTATTACAGCGGCAAAACAAAAAAAAGTTTTGGAAGTGTTAAAAAATGTATGCCTGCGCCGCCGCGCGAAACTTTATTGCCTGAATAGCGATATAAAGATCAAAAAGCAAAAGGATGGTTTTTTAAACTATCAAGGCTTGTATCGTAATCTGAAAAATTTAAAGATTCCTCTGCAAGGCGATCATCAGTTATCCAATGCCGCTCTGGCTTTGGCGGCAATCGAACTTTGCACAAAGAAGGGTTTTAATATTGCTGATACAGCGATTTATGCGGGACTCAAAAATACACATTGGGAAGCCAGACTGGAAGTTTTGCAAAATCAGCCTCTTTTTCTTCTCGATGGAGCTCATAATCCCGCGGGCATCAGCGTTTTATGCCGGTCTTTAAAAAAAGATTTTTCTTATCGCCGTTTAATTCTTATCTTTGGAGCTCTTGCTGATAAGGACTATAGTCAAATGTTACAAAAAATAGTTCCTCTCGCCTCAATAATAATATTAACACAACTAAAAACCAAGCGGGCTGTGCCGGTGAACGATATTATGGAAACAGTGAAAAAAATGGGCTATCCGGCAATTGTCACTGAAAATGTAAAGCAAGCAATTGAGCGGGCACAGGCCTTAGCAAAAAAGCAGGACTTGATCTGTGCCACCGGTTCTTTTTATCTTGCCGGTGAAGTAAAACAGGCATTTCCTAAACTTGTCTTATGTGATAATACAAAATCACAATAAAAAGTATACCAAACTGATGAATGCCGCTCCGGGAGTTGCAGCAAAGGTAGAATGATGAACGCGATTGGGCATAAGAAACTCAACATATTAAATCTCGATTTAACTATTGCCTTTTTGATTACGATAATAATTTTTATTTCCTGCCCCGGAGCTTCCGCTTCTGAAACTAAAAATAATGACAATCCTGTGAATATTAAAGCGGACAGCATGAACGGCGATGATCTTTCCGATGTATCCCGTGTTCAAGGAAAAATAACCCTAATTTATAAAGGTCCTGCTCCCGATGCCGAGGATACAGGGGGAGATAATAAAAACAATATTGCCGCCGCTCCCGGAGCTTCGGCTGTTGAAACTAAAAATAATGGCAATCCCGCGAACATTGAAGCGGACAGTATGGACTACGACAATGTTCGCGACGTATACCATGCTCAAGGTAAAGTGAATATAATTTATAGCGGCGCCACTCTCTATGCCGATGACATGGAACTGGATAATAAAAACAATATTGCCACCGCTCAGGGCAGTGCCTCTCTGAAGATGGGAGAGGATACTTTGCAGGGCGATAAAATTGTTTTCAATATTGAAGACAAGACCGGAGCTGTTTATAAAGCCCATGCTTTTTATGCGAGGAACCATTTCTATATAACAGGCGATAAAATTGAGAAAACCGGAGAAAATACATATTTCATCGAAAACCCGGTTGCCACAACATGTGATGGCGATAATCCTGATTGGAAAATCACCGGCAGTGAAATGAAGGTAACAATTGAAGGTTATGGCCTGATGAAAAACGCCTGGTTACTGGCGAGAGGTTTGCCGGTGTTCTATTCTCCATTTCTTCCTTTTCCCGCAAAAACTCAACGTCAATCGGGATTTCTTGTTCCCTATCTTTCCTCCTCCGGGAATGATGGTATCGATGTTGAGGTCCCTTATTTTTGGGCGATTTCTCCGCAGATGGACGCAACGTTTTATCAGCGTTACATCGAAAAAAGAGGATTTAAAGAAGGCGCGGAATTCAGATACTATTTAGGAAATAATTCATCCGGTACTTTTTACGGCGATTACATGGAGGATACTAAACACGTTACCGAAACGACCGATGCCGCAACCAGCCGCGACTGGCAGGAAATGCATCAGCGTTGGTCTTATTATTTAAATCACCAAACAGACTTTGATCCACAATTTTATGTAAGGACTGATTTGCGCCAGGTTTCCGACAAATGGTACTTTAAAGATTTTTCAGCGCACAACTACTACCTTGATCATTATAGCCAAACAGCGGATGACCCGTTTAAGAAGGTTCCTTTTCAGGGCGATCAAACTATGCGTTATCTGGACTCAACTATCCGCGTGGTTAAAAGCTGGTCTAATTACAATTTGACGGGATTGATCAGTTCCACTGACGATTTTGCGGCCGTTAATAATGATCAAACTTTGCAAAAATATCCGGAGATCGTTTTTACGGGCATCAAACAGCCATTTTTGAAGACACCCTTATATTATGAATTTGCGGGCACTTATGATTATTTCTACCGCGGCGAAGGCCAGAAGGGCCAATATGGTGATTTTTCACCAACTGTTTCTTTGCCGTTTAATATATTCGACTATATTAAAGTAATTCCACAGTTTGCTTTGAAAGAGACATTCTGGAGCCGGGATGACAATTTAGCGGGAGCGGAAAGCAAAAGCGGTGACAGAACTATTCTCAACGCTTCATTGGACTTGAGCAGTCAGCTTTCCCGTGTCTTTGATGTAAATGTGCAAAATTGGGAAAAAATCCAACACGTAATAAAATCCGAAATAACCTATTCTTACGTTCCAAACGTGTCGCGAGATAATTTGCCTGATTACTATTTGCCTGCCTTTTCGCCATTCGTAATGCCCATCACATCTGTAGGCACTATAATGCCCATCACATCTTCATCTTTGGATGAACAAAACGCCATTGCCTGGTCGCTTACGAACACTTTTATTGCTAAAATAAGAGATGAAAAAGGAGCCTATAGCTACTTGGAATTTCTCCGGCTTAAACTGTTTCAAACTTATGACCTAAATGAAGCGAATAAAAGTATGGAGGGGGTTATTGGTGAAAGACGGCCTTTTTCTGATCTCGGAATGGAGTTTGATTTTACTCCTTATAAATATTTTTCTTTTACGGCGCGCAATCTTTACAGTGTTTATGATGGCTGGACACAAACGAATTATGATTTGAATCTAAAAGATTGGCGCGGAGATACGCTGGTGCTAGGTTATCTTTATACTTTAGGATCTATTGAAGAAATCAACGTTAACTTAAAAGCGGTAATTACCCCAAATATTGACGGCACATTTATTACGGCAATCGATCGATATAATTCCCAAACAGTAGGGACTACAGTGGGGCTTATTTATCACAAACAATGTTGGAGCATGGGATTAGAGTATACCCAGACCGCTACCGACAGTAGAGTTGTATTTAAAATATCACTGGCCGGTTTGGGTAAGTTGCTTTAAATATACGGGAGGATAAAAAGATGAATTTCAAAATCACACTGGTTGTTATTCTTGTTTGTCTCGCTCTTATCTTTGTGGCTCAAAATATACAAGTCGTCACTGTGAGCTTTTTATTCTGGGAAATTTCCATGTCACGCGCGGTGTTGTTATTCTTTTCCCTGCTAACAGGTTTTATTATCGGATGGTTCCTGCACAGCTATCTTTCATATCGTAAAGATAAAAAAGAATTTTCCGATTTTAAGGCCTAAAGAACATCACAAAAGGGAGAGGATTTTCGGCGACGGTCTGGATCGGACGAGCCAAAAAATAAATGTACGTGTTTTCTCTATAATTGTAAGTGAGCATTTAGGAATTTTCATGGACATGCTTTCTTTCGGATGGTATTCCTTACTGACTGGAAAAACTCAATTCAAACCAGATGACAAACATCGACACCACACCCCACATTTTGTGGTCAAGATTTTTAACATAAAAGTCGGCTTTTCCACACTCCCTTTTCCAGAATGCAAGTTCTTATCATAAACGCGCCCCGCTTTGCATCGGACAAGGAATCCCCTGTCTAATCATCCATCAAATTGCGCGGACCATAAAGTATGGCCTCCATGACAGGCATATACTGGAAGAAAAGTGGTTTCGGACTAAGGTTGATCTCCTTAAGCGTTTTGGCGATGTCGTGGTTGCCCAGTGAAAGCGTTGCCGCCTTCCCGTTCATGGATTTGCCGAATTCGATGGGATTCATATAAACGTTTGCCGCCAGTGGAACCCCATCCTTCACAGAGAAGGTCTTGAACCGGTTTACCTTTTCCACGGAAGTCTTGAGAGTTTGTCCCTTCAGGGTGAGGATGTTTTTCCCACCCTCAGATAGCGTACAGCCGAGTATGCCGTTTTCTTTTGCGAATGTGATGTCGGCAAGGAATTTGGGATACCCGTACATTTCCACGCCACCCTTGCGCGCTCGTTCGGTCGTGACGGGAAGCTGCCAGACGTATGCCGTGAAGTATCTCCTTGCCATCATCCCTAAGACGGTAATGCCCGGAATAGACTTTTTCCGGAATGTGATGGGAAAGGAAATTGAAAATTCGTTGTAGGGATCGATATCCGTTTTGCGGTATTCGAAAGCGGTAAAGGCAACCAGAGCCCTACCGCCCATAATCTCCACAGGGTGCATATCGGGAAGGGGTAAAAGCCTTCTCACCTTGTCGGTGGAGGCGGTGTAGATTGTCGTCATAGACGTGTTGTCATAATAGAAAACCGGAAGCTTGCCTTCGAGAGACAAGTCCTTCGTCATCATATCCCACTGGATAACCCCTTTGAAAAAATCACCTCTATTCATAGAACCTCCTTTGTCCAGAATGTTTGCCGAATTTTATGGTATCCTTATTTGTTGGCATATTTTTGGGCAGTCCTCCTGCTGAACACGTTGCTCAAGGTTACGGCGGTCACCGGGAAAAATCGGGTGAGCAGATCCAGTGCCTTGGCATCCACCCCCACCAGAATGCGCCTTTTGTTGCGCCTGATGCCGGAGATGATGATTTTTGCCGCATCGTCTGCCGTGGTCCGGAAGACCACCTCTTCGTAAATGTTTTCGCCTTTTTCCCTGGTCAGATCGAACATGGCCCGGTTCACACGGGCGTTGCGGGCAATGTTGGTCTTGATGCCGCCGGGATGAACACAGCTGACATAGATGCTCGTTCCGTGCATCTCCTGGGCAAGGGTCTCCGTGTATCCCTTGACTGCAAACTTTGCCGCACAATAGGGACCGTTGTTGGGATTCGGCATGATGCCGTTGATACTGGATATGTTGACGATATGCCCTTCCGGGCGCTTCTTCAAATGGGGCAGGAAGGCCATGGTGCCATACACAACACCCCAGAAGTTGATGCCCATGAGCCATTCAAAGTCTTCCAAGGGAATCGTCTCCAGAAAATCACCCACGGCTACGCCGGCATTGTTGATGATAAGATCCACGCCGCCGTGACGTCCGGCCGCCTCATCGGCATATTGGAAGACCTGCTCTCGCCGGGACACGTCCACAATATGGGTCGTCACTTTCACCCGGTCGCCGACGAGTTTTGCGGTCTCCTGCAATTCCGAGGCATTGATGTCCGCAAGCGCCAGGTTGCATCCCTCATTCGCCAGATTGATGGCAAGCATCCTGCCGATGCCTGAAGCCGCCCCAGTGACGGCCGCTGTCTTGTTTATCAGAATCTTCATGCTTTCTTATTCCTTAATCGTATTGTTCACACATTGTTTGGGTTTGTGTTCGTCGCTTGCCGGATGATGTCAAGTTTCTTGAAAGGCACTGTGCCGAGCAGCGCCTGCACCATTCGTGCGTCTCGGTAACGTTTCTCCTGAGCATAGTCCTTCATGTAGCCGTATCCGCCGAGAATTTGAATGCCGTCGCTTGTGGCATCGCAGGACAACTCTGCGATATGCAGAGCCGCCGCGGATACACGGGGTTCATAACCGCTCTTTTTTTGTTCCAGTTCCAGACATGACTGATGAACGCACATCGCGGCGACATCGGCCTTGACGGATATGGAAGCGAGCATCATGCCGATTTCGCTCCAGTTGACAATCGGCCTGCCGCCCTGCTCGCGCTTTTGGGAATAGGCTAGGGCTTCGTTAAAAGCACCGCGGAGAATTCCGGCATTCATAGCGGCCGCGGCAGCGTTCATTTCCGGTGATATCTCTTCAAAATAGTGACGCCCCGTATTTTCTTCGCCGATAAGACGAGCCCGGACGCCGGAAAACGTTACGTCCACTGCAGGACAGGCGTGCAGTCCCAGCGTGAAGACCGGCTCGCTTTTTTCCACGTTTTGATCGTCGAGATTGACCAGGAAAAAACTGTAGGATGGCCCAATGCCTGAGCGCGCCGGAATAATAGCCTGCCGCGCGAGGTTGCCCAAAACAAGAAGTTCAAGCCGCCCTGTGAGGTTGTAATCGCTTCCAGCACTTTGTGCCAGGGGGAGCGAGTCGGTCTGCGCGGGATTGGTGTAGGCGGGAAAGGCAACAAGCAAATCCTTTGCCGATGAGGCTCCGGGAAAAATGCTCTGCGCAAGATCCTGCGCTCCGGCCGCAAGCATAATTTTCTGGGAAAACGCCTGCGTGAAAATGATGCCGCCCGGGGATGCGTCGGCCTCGCAGATATGTAGGAGAATTTCACAAAGCGCCGCAATGCCGCCTCCGATGCCCCCTAGTGATTCCGGTAGTATGGCACCCAGAAATCCTACTTCGTGTGCCTTGTCCAGCACATGGTCGTAAAATTCGCCGAAAGGATAGCGGTCGTGTTTCCCGGTCTTTCCGACAAGTTCCCTGGCGGCAAAAGATTGCGCCAGATCAGTAATGGGTTTCAGGTCGTTACTGTATGAGGTGAGCATATGGTCCTCCTTACTCTTCAAAGACTTGTGCCTGTGGCACCTGAGGTGCGATGAGGCATTTGAAAGCATTGAGTCTGTTGAGCTGATTTGTTCCCTCGTAAATCTGCAAAAGTTTGATGTCGCGCAGCATCTTTTCAACACCGGCATCCTGTCTTAGTCCTTTTTGACCCATGATCTCTATGGCCATCTGACAATTTTTGACGCCAAGATCAGTCCCGGTGATTTTTGCCACCGACGCCCAGCCCGAGCAACAGCGTTGGTCTTCAGGTTTCGGCATATCAAATAAAAGTTTGCCCATGACTCTGGCCGTGATCTCCCAATTGAGCATCGGTGAGATAACTTTGTCAAACCAGAACCGCGGCATGGCCTTGAGATAATAATAGACCGGTTTGCTTTGCAGGAGCCGATACAAACCGCGATGACTATTGGCGTTGTTGGCTTCGGTATAAGCAAGCCTTCCCAGAATAACGTTTTTATGCATCTCGGCGAGCATACACTGCGCCCACTCTTGATTAATCAGCAGGCGGCCGTTGACGCTGGTTGTGGACGCGTAATGCAGGGCCGTTTCAAACGCCCCGCGCGCGACGCCAATGCCGAAGGCGCAGACGCCCGGGCGCGTGGCGGACACCACATAGTCGCAGTAGCGCTGGGAAATATCTCTGGCAGGCTTATTTGTAAATTTTTTTACGAGAGCCGAACTGAAGAGAACCTGGTCATCCGGGATGAAGCAGTCTTCAAAGATAAGCACACTGGCCGGGCAGACCCTCTGTCCCATCTTATTTTCATGGCTGCCGAAGGAAAACCCTTTCGTGCCGGTCTTCACGATAAAGCCGATGGTCGTTTCGGATGGATGCTTTGTGTCTTCATACGCGTAAAGAACCGTCCATGAGGAGACATGCCCCATGGAAATGAACACCTTCGTGCCATTGACGATGAAGCCACCTTTGACGCGTTTAGCCTGACAAGTGACCTTGCCCTTATCCACAAGGTCGACCTCCTCTACATCGGTCCCGGCGCCCGGTTCCGTCGTGGCTAACGCCAGCACACAGGGCTTGCCCGACTTTTCGCCCTCAACAACCTCCCGAAGAATCTTTTTGGCCAGGCGGATGTTGCCCGAAGCAGTCAGACCGGCCACAGCCAGGTAATGAACGCCGATGACATTCATAATGCCGACGCAGACAGAAGCGACTTCTTCGGAAAAGCAGGACATGGATGGCATGTTATAACCATGGCCGCCGAATATTTTCGGTATCCACATGGTGTAGAGGCCCCACCGGTTGGCTTCCTCCACCAGTTCCCAAGGCAGGTAATCCGGATCTTTGTGGGTGAGACGGTCGAGCTTAAGGGCAAGGGGGTTCGCCACTTCCTCGTTGAACTTGCGGGCGATGGCTATAACCTCCCTGGTTTCCTTCACCATATGTTTCGGCATGTGGGGAGCATAGGACAGGCCCAGCCATGTATCTTCAAATTTAGGAAAATGTGACAGAATGGACACGACTTCTGAGTTGGTCAGCATATAATCCTCCTATTTATTGTTGAAACTCCAATTCCGAAAGCGTAGCGTATAACCTAAAGGTCACAAGTCGGAATTGCTAAGTTGAACAATCCCGCGCAGCAGAGGGTTTAGTACCCCACAGCTTGCTGTTGAACCTGTTTCCAAAGCTTGCTTTGGGGTTCTACCCGTGATTCCCCGTCGAGTCTGAGCCAGCGCGCAGGATGATGAACCATGGCGCTGATATCGGGATAATGTGTATCGCTCTACAGGCATTTTTTTAAAAACCGGATCTGATCGCCTACGGTCTGTTGGAAATGCGGGGGAACGTACAAATCGAAGTGTCCACACTGATAGACGATCAGTTCGCCTTTCGGCGCCTTCGTTGCCGCCTTGATAGCCGGATTCAAGGGGGTGGTAAGGTCATTGGCTGCAACCTGCACCAGCCAGGGGACTCCCAGCCGTTTCGCCAGCCGTCCCGGAGAATAGAGAGCCACTGAAAGGAAAATACGTGCGGCAACCCGTTCTTCCGGTTCGAATCCCGGGGGGTAAAGTTTCTTCACTCCCTCCACCACATCGGGGGCCGTCATTGCAGCAAGATCACCGGGAAAACCGACAGCAGGTACATAGTAAGGGCTTCGGCGCAGAATCATGTTCGCCATGTCACGCCAGGCGGCTATACCCAGCCGAATGTTCTGCACCATGCCGGTCGCCGCCGCCGTCGCAAAACCGTTCATGTGCGGAACTTGTGATATGACTGCGGCGATATCGGGGTCCTGATCCGTTGCTGCTATCTCAAGGACATGGCCTCCGCTGAATGACGTTCCCCAAAGAGCGATCCGGTGTGAATCCACCCCGGGTAGCCCTTTGGCAAACCGTATCGCGGCGCGCCAGTCCTGGTGTTGTTTTTTGATGTCGAGGATTAGTCTGGGTTCGCCTTCGCTATCGCCAAAATGCCGGTAGTCGAAAACCAGGGCATGGTATCCGGCCCCGGCGAAGGCTTCTGCATACGCGCCGAGGCGCATTTCCTTGACCCCGCAGAAACCGTGGGCAAGAATAACACACGGGGCCTTATCCATACCGGAGGCTTTGAAAAACCAACCAGCACATTTCAACCCTTCCGAAATGAATTGAATATCCTGCCTGTCCTCCATGTGAGATCCCTTCCGCGGCGCCGCACAATCTGACATTAAATATTGTCAGTTTCATACCAGATCTTCTTGACTTTGACAAGATATATTGTCAGAATTGTTTTTATGAAAAAGAAAACAACCCAGAGCCGGATCTACGGTGGTGTCAAAGCAAACCTGAGAGAAGAGGAGCGGCGAAAAAAACTGATCGAAGCGGGGCTTGAGGCATTTGGAACCAGAGGCTACGCAAAGACCAATATCAAGATGATCTGTGGAGTTGCAGGCCTGACAGAACGTTATTTCTACGAGTCGTTCCGTCATAAGGAGGATTTGTTGTGTGCCGTATACAGAGAGCTGATCGACGAAGGGCAGCGCGATTCCATGGCAGCACTGGAAGACAGTGATGGTTTCCCCTTGGAAACAGCCTTGCGGGCGCTAAAGATGTTTTATCAACGGTTTCAGCAAGATCCCCGCAGGGCGCAGATACAGCTCTTTGAAATCCTAGGAGTTAGCCAGAATATAGATAGGGAATACCAGAATGCCATGCGCTTGCTGGCCGACATGGTGAGGCTTTTCTTATGCAAAGTCTTTCCGCATATTCATGAAGAAATACTCAACAGGAGTATGATTCCGACCGGTCTGGCAGGTTCGATCATCATGATCGCCCATGAATGGGTACTCGGTGGTTTTATAACCCCCTTGGATGACATAATTTCCCAGTGCACGGATCTTTTTGTAGCCGTGGGGAAACACATCGAATCCCGGTCCTGACTGCAAAACCACCCATAATCTTGTTTCTCGGCAGGAAGCGACCTTATCCTGCAGCTTCTCGACAACGTTCCTGGACATCCCTCGCCTCTTGTCGTTCAACTCCGAGAAAGTGATTATTTCATTACCCTTTTTCAATCCATAATACTCAGTTATTTTAAAACTGACGTTTGCGGACTTGTAGGGTATGCCGTGTAAAACGTATGACTAGTCGGTTAAAGTCCGATCAGGGGAGTTCGGTAGTTCACCCATGTAGCTAGAGGGAGGTGTAAAGGGTAACCTGAAGCACTAAGTTCTC